>ENA-UOOK01006763-UOOK01006763.1-fermentation-metagenome-genome-assembly--contig:-NODE-6763-length-10783-cov-4.694351_pt1 | contig 10783 bp, 9 predicted proteins | sample MGYA00245777_ERZ724023 | MGnify/ENA primary metagenome ERZ724023 (study PRJEB28704, sample SAMN03018312) | fermentation metagenome | biome: anthropogenic terrestrial biome; feature: soil; material... | reverse complement strand
AACCCTCGCTAACGGGGCCAGAACCCGTCGTCCTACCACTAGACGATCCCCCACCTTAACAATCGCATTTATTATTATAGCACCCATCTTAGCTACGGTCAAGGCCTTTTACACATTTCAAGCTTCCATCCACTGCCATCCTTACCACAATCTTTTCAATTCAAACCTCCCCTTATTCTTCTTCCTTACGGAAAAAGCATGATCTGTTTTCCTTGAGGGAAGAGTAAATTATAAGCGTAAGCTTGTGTTGATTTCCCTCATTGTATTAGGTATACAAGATCTTTACTCAATGTTCAAAGTCAAATCCTTTTTTACTCGTCACTATTGTGTTAAAGTGTAATTATTAGGTAATATGGGGAATGTTCGATTTTTTGGATTCTCTAAAATTTGGGAAGGTATCTTTTGGAAACAAATTTTGTTGCACAAGGAGGATTATTCATGGATAGCACAAGTCGAGCGAAACTCGAAGCCCTAAAGAATCCCAAGGTCATGGCGTATGTAGAGGAAGCGATTAAACTCTGTCGACCGGCCAAAGTCACCGTTATCACTGATTCCGAGGAAGACAACAAGTATGTCCGGGAACTAGCCATCAAAAACAAAGAAGAAGCTCCATTAAACATGGAAGGCCACACTATCCATTTTGACAGCCCGAAAGACCAAGGACGCGATAAAGCCCATACCAGCTATCTGTTGTCTAGAGAAGTTGATTGGGGCATGGATATCAATTACGTCCTGAAGAAAGATGGTTTGCCGGAGATCCTTTCGATCATCGATGGGATCATGGAAGGTAAGGAGATGCTAATTAGCTTCTTCTCCCTTGGCCCGACCAACTCCCCCTTCTCACTCCGGGCAATGCAGATCACCGATTCTGCTTATGTCATCCATAGCGAACAGATCCTTTACCGTAGTGGTTACGAAGAGTTTAAAAGGTTAAATGGGTCCGATGACTTTTTCCACTTCCTACACTCGGCCGGACGCCTGGTTAACAATGTAACCGCCGATATTGACAAACGTCGGATCTACATCGACCTAGAAGAGAATAGGGTGTATACCGTCAATAATCAGTATGCCGGCAACAGCGTCGGTCTGAAAAAGCTAGCCTTTAGGCTCGCGATCCAAAAAGCGCAGAACGAAGGCTGGTTGGCTGAACACATGTTCTTGATGGGCGTCAATGGGAAACCCGGTCGCACCACCTACTTCACCGGTGCGTTCCCCAGCGCGTGCGGCAAAACTAGTACCGCAATGATTCCGGGACAAAACATTGTCGGTGATGATATCGCTTACCTACGTAAGATCGACGGTCAAGTACGCGCCGTCAATGTAGAGAAGGGGATTTTTGGGATTATCCAAGATGTGAACCCCGATGATGACCCCTTGATCTACGAAGCACTTACTACCCCACGGGAAGTTATCTTCTCCAACGTCTTGGTCAACGACGGTACCCCTTACTGGCTGGGGATGGGGAAAGAGCCGCCGACTGAAGGCGTCAACTTTGCCGGCGAGTGGCATAAAGGCAAGAAAGACGAGAACGGGAAAGAGATTCCCTGTGCGCATAAAAATGCCCGCTATACCATTCCCATCAATGAACTGGATAACGCCGACCCCCACCTCGACGATTCGAAGGGCGTTCCGGTTAAAGCCATCGTCTACGGTGGTCGGGATTCTTATACAACAGTACCGATTGCCGAATCGCTCACCTGGGAGCATGGTGTTTTCCTCGGCGCTACCGTCGAGTCAGAGACTACCGCTGCTACCCTTGGCAAAGAGGGAGTCCGCACCCATGATCCCATGGCGAATCAAGACTTTATCTCTGTGCCCCTCGCCACTTACCTTGAGAATCACTTGAAATTTACCCAAGGGCTTAAGGAAGAACCGACGATCTACGCCACTAACTATTTCCTAAAGAACGCTCAAGGTAAATACTGCAATTCCAAACTCGACAAGAAAGTCTGGATCCTTTGGGCTGAAGGCCGGGTCAATGGGGAATACGAAGCAATTGAGACCCCAATCGGTCGGATTCCCAAGTATGAAGATTTAAAGGCTTTGTTTAAACAACACCTACAATATGATTACTCCCTAGAAGAGTACAACGAACAATTCTCGATTCGAATTAGCAAGTATTTGGAAAAGATGGACCGGATGACCGCCGCTTTCAGTCGGATCGAAATGCCACTCGCTTTTGCCGCCGAACTGAAAGACGAGATTAAACGGCTGCAAGAAGCCAAGGCAGCCTACGGTGATGTAGCGACACCAGATCAATTCTTGAAATAATAGCTGTGTGCTGTCAATTCTTTTATCAAATACTAAACATTGAGTTGAAGTGAGCATACAAAACAACGAGCCTGTCCCAACAGGCTCGTTTGTGTCTATAAATGTTCTTTAAATTTGTCCATGGCAAAAAGGGATCGATCTTTGCTTGTGGAATTCACTCCTATCCCGTGTGAAAGGAAGGGCAGAATATGCTGAACAATAAGTTTTTTCGCGTCGCTTATTCAATCATCCTTATTCTCCTCATTTTATTCCTTTGGAAGCAAGTTAATTATATTTACGAACCCCTAAATTCAGTAGTCGCTCTGCTGTTAACTCCCCTCCTGATTAGCTTGTTTTTCTATTATCTGTTACGACCAATGGTCCGCTTTTTAACAAAATATGTTCGGTCCAAAAGCCTGTCGATCATCATTACTTTTTTACTCGTTATCCTCCTCATCGTGACCGTGAGCTATTTTGGCGGTAATATCATTCAGAACCAGCTCAAAAGTCTAACTAATTTATTCTCCAATTACTATGTTTCCGTCCGGAACGGCTTACGGAGCATCGATAATGAAATCATCCTGCACTATATTGAAAAGTATAAAATCGAGGAGAAGCTCTCCTCCTTCGTCGCCAGCTTATTCACGGGGATCCGCAATAACTTCCAGGGCTTTTTCTCGACGGTAACGAACATTGGAACGATTATTATCCTAATCCCCTTCATTCTCTATTACTTTCTCAAAGACGACTATAGTATGTATCAAGGCTTACTTGCCATCATCCCGGCCAAAATAAAAAAAATAGGCGGGGTAGTGCTGATCGAAGCTGACCACACCCTCGCCCAGTATATTATCGGTCAATTAATGGTGGCGTTGGTTTTAGGGATCTTATCTTTTATCGCTTATCTCATCATTGGTCTCCCTAATGCCTTAATTTTATCGCTCATCATCATGGTAACTTCATTTATCCCCTTCATCGGCGCAATCCTTGGTGCCTTGCCGGCCGTATTGATCGGGATCACTTCCAGTTTTTCGCTTACGCTAAAAGTTATTCTTGTCATGATCCTGGTTCAACAAATAGAAGGGAACCTGATCACACCTCGGCTCCATGGCAGTAGACTGCAAGTCCACCCTTTGATCGTTATTTTAATTGTGATGGCGTTCGTAACAGCCTTTGGCTTCCTGGGCGCTCTGTTTGCCGTCCCCTCCTATGTTGTCGCGCGGGTTCTCGTCCGAGAAATCCGGAAGTATAAAGAAGCAATGCCCCAGGAAGACTAAGCGTTTTGCTTAGTCGCTGCCCTGGCCAGTTCATCACAGCGGTTGTTCTCTCTGTGATCAGCATGTCCCTTCACCTTAATCCAGTCAATTTGGTGGGTACGGCTCAATTCTAACAGTTGTTGCCAGAGATCCCGATTCTCGACCGGCGTTTTCTTCGCCGTCTGCCACCCGTTCCGTTCCCAATTCCGAAACCAGTTTTGGTTAAAGGCATTCACGAGGTAGGCGCTATCGGAGTAAAGTTTCACCCGGCAAGGATATTTTAGACTGGACAACGCTTCAATGGCCGCTTTTAACTCCATCCGCTGGTTCGTCGACTCCCTTTCGCCGCCGGATAGTTCCTTCCGGCGGCCTTGATGGATGAGGACAGCACCCCAGCCCCCAGGGCCGGGGTTTCCGCTGCAAGCCCCATCGGTATAGATCTCCACTTCCTTCATGATTTGCCCCCTATAACACCCTATAGTTTAATCTCCTGTAAAACTTGTTTAATCACATTGGCGGAATTCTGCAGCTTCTCCTCTTCTTCCGGCGACAAAGTAAGGAGAACCCTCTTCTTCACGCCGTCTCTCGCTACTACCGTTGGTACGCTCAAACAGACATCATCAAGCCCGTATTCCCCCTCCAGTAAAGAAGAAACAGTCAGGACGCCATACTCATTGCGGAGAATACTTTCGGTGATCTTAACCAAGCCTAAGCCAATGGCATAATATGTAGCGCCTTTTCCTTTGATAATCTTATAGGCGGAGTTTTTGACTTCTTCAAATATTTTTTCTTTCGCCATCGGACCGCAGTTTTTACCACAAACCGGACAGTATTCGGCAAAACGCAGACCGGCAATGTTCGCCAGACTCCAAATCGGTACTTCACTGTCGCCATGTTCGCCCAGGATGTAGGCATGGACGTTAACCGGACTGATTTGGCAGTGTTCACTTAAGAGATAGCGAAAACGGGCTGTATCCAAAACCGTTCCGGACCCGATTACTTTATCCTTCGGTAGTCCGGAAAGTTTCAGCGTCACGTAGGTCATCACATCCACCGGATTAGTGGCAATCAGCAGCGGGGCATGGGTGTCACTGGCTACGATTTGAGGAATGATTTCCTTGAAGATCGCCACATTACGGTGGACAAGATCGAGCCGGGTTTCTCCAACTTTCTGAGCTGCTCCGGCCGTAATCACCACCAGATCGGCATCCCGACAATCCTCATAGCCTCCGGCGCGAATGATTACCGGACGAACAAAGGAAACGCCATGATTCAGATCCATGATTTCACCCAACAAACGCTCCTCGTTCAGATCGATAATGACAATCTCGGAAACAAGCCCACTGATCTGCAGGGCATAGGCGTAGGTGGCACCGACCATCCCGGCACCGATAATCACCACCCGGTTAAACCGATTCCGGTTCCGACTGCGTTCTTGATGAAACTCCATCAATATAATCCCCTCCTCGATCTAATTACTTAGATAAAGCTTTATCTTCGATTAGACGATTCAACCGTTCTAGCTCTCTTGTTAAAGACACGAGCTTCTCAGGACTAATCTCATCTTCCTGCTGCCGTAAGCGTCCCCGTAAATCCAGATATTTCTCGTCCAAAGTAAGCAGTAGATGGCGAAATTGTTCCTCCGAATCGGGCAGCTGGATTACCCTCATTTCTTCCGTTACAGTCTCAGCCAGATCAAAGCTCTGTCCCATTTCAGGTACAATGGTGTGTAAGTTCAACGTTTCCCGGATCTTTCCTGACCACTCCGGAAAGACATCGGCATCCCCATGTACCAAGAAAGCAGCCTGCGGTTTCTGAACGAACCTTTGCAGCCAGTTCAGCATCGCAGTTTGGTCCGCGTGGGCGGAGAATCCTTCTATTTGCAAAATTTGCGCCTGGACGATGATTTCTTCCCCGAAAATCTTTACTGCTTTTACGCCATCCAGCAGTCTCCGTCCCAAAGTTCCTTCCGCTTGATAACCGACAAACAAGACATGGGTCTCCGGACGCCAGAGGTTATGGCGGAGATGGTGCAGAATCCGTCCGGCCTCACACATCCCGCTGGCCGAGATGATAATCTGTTGTCCGTCCGTTTGGTTCAATTTCTTTGATTCCTCGGTGGTCCGGACAAAATTAAGGCCGGGAAACTCAAAGGGGCTTTCCCCCTTCCGTAACAAGCGGTAGGTTTCTTCATCGTAATACTGGGAGTTGCGACGGAAGGTTTCGGTGGCGGAAACCGCCATCGGACTATCAATATAGACCGGTACTTTCGGAATCTCACCCGATAAACGCAGCAATTTCAAGTGGTAAAGGAGATCTTGCGTTCGACCGACGGCAAAGGATGGTATGATCAGTTTACCCTTTGCCTGTACTGTTCGATTCACCGCTTCGGCCAAGCGCGCGGTCCGATCTTCCTTATTAATATGATGTCGGTTCCCATAGGTCGATTCCAGAATAACATAATCAGCGGCTTCAATTAGGGCCGGATCCCGGATAATCGGTTGATTATCCTGACCCAGATCGCCGGTAAAGACCAACTTCGTCCGTTTATCACCTTCCTGAACCCAGATTTCGAGAATGGAGGAGCCTAGAATATGACCGGCGTCCCGGAAACGTACTGTCACGCCCTCCCCAGCGCTGATCTCTTCCCCATAATGCACCGGATAAAAAAACTTCAAGGCCGCATAGGCATCATTAGCCGTATATAACGGCTCTTTGGGCGGCGCCCCCTGACGGACCCGCTTCCGGTTGTTCCATTCCGCTTCCATTTCTTGAATATGCCCCGAATCGGGCAGCATAATCTGGCAAAGATCGGTGGTCGCTTGCGTCGTAATAATCCGCCCGGAAAAACCCTGCTGACATAGCTTAGGAATATACCCAGAATGGTCAATGTGGGCGTGAGATAATAAGATAAAATCCAAATCCCCCGGATTAAAGGGTAAGGTACGGTTGTTCAAATCCCGCTCTTCACTGGACCCTTGAAACAAACCGCAATCTACCAAAAATTTTGTTTCGTCGCATTCTAAATAATAACAAGAACCCGTAACCATCCGGGCTGCGCCCAAAAATGTAATATGCATCTAATCACCATCTTTGTCATTAATTTTGCAACTGTAAAAATCAAAAATCAGCTTAATTTCTTTTTCGAGAAATAGGCATCCAATTCCTCTACTTTCCCACTGCAATTTTTTCCTTTGACATTTTCCCCAAGCTCTGATATATTGGTAGATGACTCAGCGGGGCGTGGCTCAGCTTGGTAGAGCGTTCGGTTCGGGACCGAAAGGTCGCAAGTTCAAATCTTGTCGCCCCGACCATTTTGAATTTTAAAAGCCCTAGGTTCAACAAAACCTAGGGCTTTTTCTGTCTTTGTCAATAACGCTTTTTGGCGCGTACAAAATCACTAATCGACCCTTCATAAACCACTTCTTGATTTGGGATCTTGTATAATTCATCAGTCCTGATCAGCTCTGGCACCTTTTCGCTTTGAAAAATGCCGCTTTTGATCAATACTTCCGCCACAAATTGCGAACAGAAATAACGGTTTCCGATCTTTAGCGGCTTGTCCAGCAAGAGGCTGAACAAACCCAAGAAATTATACCGATACCGCTTTCTTTCTCCTACGAACCCCTGAATTTGTTGTTCCAGCACGGAAAATTGTTCCTCAGTGATGGCCACTTTATAAATTAGGCATTGGCAACCGGGGAACTTCTTGTAAACCCCTTTCGTAAAATCTTCTTCGACAAATCCACCCGAGAAAGGATTATTAGGGTTGATCCGTCCAAAAGAGTACATTTTCGTAAAGCTGTCGTCAATGCTTAGGGAGGCATGGGGATATTTTAAATGGGAAAAGAGCATGATTAACCGCGATAGCCAGGTTCCAGTCTTGGTAAAAACCAAATATATATATTTCTGGTTCACGTGGGCTTGTCAACCCTTTCTATAGGCGTTATCACCATTACTTCAAGCTTATAGTTATTATTATGCAACGGGTTTTTTATATTCTTTTTAGAAGCGGATTAGAATTTGATTAGAAAATCCTCCTTTTCCATTATTCTACGCTAGAAAAACTACAATCGAGCTGAAAACCCATGGTATCTAGTGGATTTGTAATTGAACTTGATTAGACTTTGTCGGCTCCAAATATAGATTATCGATATTAAAGATCTCACGTCCACGATTTAACTCAAAATCTGGAATAGCGTACTCTACGTGTAGATTAATTATATTGTTTTTGCCTAACAAGATTCTAGCATATAGATTTTCGCTGTCTAGTATATATCCGTAATATTCCTTATTTCGATAGTTCAAGGTCTCCCATTTTACAACAAATCTAGTTTCGATTTCTTTTACTTCATTAGGATTTAACGTAAAGAAGTCATCTCGATCTGGGAGATACTTGAAGTCGTATAGTACTGAAAACTTAATTGGTAATCGTTGTCCTTCCTCATCGTGAAAACATCTGAGGATAACGAATGAATTAAATTGCAAACTAGAAAGAACGAATTGTTGCTTTGATATATTTTTCATATAACAAGTAATTATTAATTCTTCACCTAAACTAACTTGGTTTTGATTTGCTTCTAGTATTAAAATTATTTGCTCATCCTTGTTAGCCCTACTTATAGGTTTTAAGAAGATAGTAATAACTGATATTACTAGTAACAGCCCACAAAGGCTACTTACTAATACTTTTACCTTTCTACTCATCTGCTAATACCCCCGTGTGTTTAATACCTAAAGCGTAATAGTGGTAGAAAGTAACATTTTATATGGGGTTATCATGGCAGCGACCCGCACCAGGCCTCGATCATTCTCCACATCTTTGGCTGCAAGCAGCATGCCTTTATCATATTTGTATTCCTCTTTTATGTTGTTTTTCCTTCCGGTCTACATAATATTAATGGAAGCCTGAAACTTGTTTCACAAAGAAACCCCATTCTGAAGAATGTTAAAGAATTTATATAGAAAGGATTTCTTTATCTAATAACGTATTTTACATATGTAGCAGACAAAGGGTAAACTAGAATACCTTGTTAATCATATGTTTGGAGAGTACGCATTGAAATTTGCATCAATAATTCTGCTTGTAGTGGTTTTAACATGTTTACTGGCCGCTCCGGCTTTCGGCCGTGACGAAACGTTGATAAGTGGACCGGTCGACCATGGTGGTTTTGGTGGACCGTCGATTAAAGTCGCAGACCTTAATGGAAAAACCGCTTTTTTAATGGGCGGCTACGGTGGTTGGTTTATTAACCATGCTTTTATGATCGGAGGCGGCGGTTATGGGATGGTCAATGATCTGAAAGCACCGTTCGAAGTAGATGGAAAAACCCTCTATTATGAGCTGGGCTACGGCGGACTTATGTTCGAGTATGTGAGTAATTCCCATAAATTGTTTCATTTTACGGTCAACACTCTGATCGGGGCCGGTGGATTAAGTTATAGAGCAAAGAATGCGGATATTTTTGATCAATACACTGACGATGCTTTTTTCGTACTCGAACCCAGTTTTAATCTGGAACTAAATGTTACTTCAAACTTTCGGGTGGGTTTGGGTGTAAGTTACCGTTATATTGACGGTCTCCAGATAGACGGAATTACCGAAGAGGACCTCACTGGTGTGTCGGCGAACTTGAACTTTAAATTTGGAGCTTTCTAGTGTTAAATTTATTCGTATTCAATTAAAGTACCAAATGTAAAATCCTAGAAGCCGAAAATGCTTTGTAATTTTTTAATCCACATACATTATCCTAAAAAAATTTCCCCGAGCTATCTCGGGGATTAAAATTTTCTAAGTCAATTGGTGCTGTTTAATTTGGTTAGTCCCTATTTACCCAAAGGTTGAGTACCAAAAACCTCGATCTGTTCTTTTACCACTTCTTTTGTTTTTCTTAGTCCAGCTGCTACAATATCGTGATAATGCAAATAACCCTCTTTATCTTCAATTTCTTTCTTTACTGCTGCAACTGCCGCCTGTGATATCCCGGTAAAGAAATTAATCTTATTAATACCGTATTTTGCTACATTTCTATAATCTTGTTCCGTCAATCCGGTCCCACCATGTAACACCAATGGGATATCAACCGATGCCCTAAGTTTCTTTAAAAGTTCAAAATCAATTTCTGGTGTGCCTTGGAACACCCCATGTACTGTTCCAATTGCTACCGCCAGCGCATCAACATTAGTTTCTTTCACAAATCTGATTGCTTCTTCCGGTTGAGTGTATAAACTTTTATCAACTGCACTGCCACTTTTTAGGTTTCCTTCACCACCACCGACATGACCCAATTCCGCTTCAACACTTATACCACAAACGTGTGCCACATCCACTACTTTTTTGACCAATGCAACATTTTCTTCGTAGGGGAGGCTTGAACCATCAATCATCACTGATGAACACCCGTAATGTATTGCCTTTATACAAACATCGTAACTTGCGCCGTGATCAAGATGTAAAGCTACTGGAACTGGAGAGCGACTAATCCGGTCTAAAACATAAGGCATGAATTTATCCATATCTACTAACCCAAAGAAGCCCTCGGCTATCATTAAAATTACGGGAACTCCTTTTTCTTCTGCTCCTGTTAAAATCGCTTCAACAAAACCATGCTCACCTGCATCAAATGCCCCTACGGCATATTTCTTCGCAACTGATTCCCTTAGGACCTCTTTTAACGTTACTAATGGCATAATTTGTTCCTCCTTATTCATTTAAGTATATTGGGTCGCTCTTAAAACCACCAAATGACTTAGGAAATTAATAATCAAATAACAGTAAACCCTTTCAAACCTCGCCAAAAACTTACAAGCTCATTCTATAGATCTTCAAAACATCCTCTTTATAAAGTTGCTTAAAGTTACCTAAGGGTCCATTTTGGGTGGCTTTTTCGGCCATTAATTCCAAATGTTCCTCGCCGATATTATAATCCGCTAATCGCGACGGAGCGCCCATGGCATTAAACCAAGACCTGGTCCGTTCAATTCCCTCATGGGCAATTTCTTTTTCCGACTTATTCGTCGGATCTACGTTAAATCCTCTCGTCGCGTATTGTACAAATTTACCTAAACCGTCACCACATACATATTTCATCCAATTAGGAACTAATATCGCCAAGCCGCCTCCATGTGGAATATCATAGATGGCGCTAAGTTCATGCTCCATCCCATGACTCGCCCAGTCGGTCACTTTCCCAAGGGCAAGGATTCCATTGAGCCCAATTGTGCCGGAAAGCATAATATTAGCCCGCGCCGGATAATCCTGAAGATTCGTTAATACC
>ENA-UOOK01006762-UOOK01006762.1-fermentation-metagenome-genome-assembly--contig:-NODE-6762-length-10783-cov-5.093400_pt1 | contig 10783 bp, 10 predicted proteins | sample MGYA00245777_ERZ724023 | MGnify/ENA primary metagenome ERZ724023 (study PRJEB28704, sample SAMN03018312) | fermentation metagenome | biome: anthropogenic terrestrial biome; feature: soil; material... | reverse complement strand
AGACGTGTGCTCTTCCGATCTGTGGCCGCTCATATGGTTTGCTTATGGTTCTCCGTGATCTCCAATATTACGCCGCCGGTTTGTGTGGCCGCCTTTGCCGGCGCCAGTATTGCCGGGGGCGATCCGATGAAAACCGGTCTGAATGCGGTACCGCTTGGCCTCTTTATGTACATCTTGCCGTTATTCTTCGTTTATGAACCGGCGGTCTTTGTTTACGGTCAGGATTTAGCAGTTAGCGTTAAGGTGGTTGCTAGTTTGTTGGTTTCGATTAGCTGCTTTGCCGCTGGCTTCCAAGGCTGGTTTTTCCGGAAGTTACGGGTTTGGGAACGGGCCATCTTCTTCATTGCTGCGCCCTTACTGGTTGATCCGCGCTTCTTTTCAGACATTATTGGTTACCTGATCGTCATTGCGATGGTGATCTACACCCATAAGACCACGAAACAAGCGAACAATCCAACGATCGCAGCCTGACTTTAACCGTTGCGGCCTGATTTGCTAAACGAACAAGATTGACACTAAAGTAAGGAGGTATGAAGATGAAAACAATCACCCTCGCAGAGCAGCCTTTGATCAAGATCGAAAATCGTAAAGGGCTTTACCACCGGAATATCATTGACAAGAGTATGGGCGCCAATCACTTCACCTTCCACTACGCTAAGATGGAAGAGGGCGGTTTCGGCGTTTCCCACAGTCATCCCGAATTGGAGCATTTCTTACTCGTGATCTCCGGTGAGCTTGAACTCCGTAATGACCAGGAAGCCCACCGGGTACCGGCGGGAACAGGCATTTTTGTCTTCCCCGGCGAAATCCATGAAGTTGTTAATGTTAACCAGGGACCAACCGAATATTACGTAATGTATAGCCCGCCGCGGGATTAAAATGTTCCAAAAATTAACCAGGGAAATTCCGAATTCCTTTATGGCATAATCTAACAAAAGGAACAGCGATAATTTTATCGAAATGTTCACAGGTACCATAAGGAGGTGGTAATTCCCGCAAATTCTAACCAACGGTGGCTTTTCTAATCAATTAATAGAAGGGAGAAAACGAAGAAAGAATGAAGAAAAAATTAGGTCTTATCGTTGGCGCTGTATTGGTTTGTGTTTTAGTAATTAGTATGTTATCTGGCACGATTATGGGTGCGGCAAACCCCAAAACCTTTAAACTGGGTATTTTGTTACCGTATACCGGAACTTTTGCGGCGGTCGCCAAAACTCAGCAACAAGGTATTCTCCTGGCAGTCGATCAAAAGAATGCCGAGGGTGGACTGGATATGCCTTGGGGTAAAGTAAAGATTGAATACGAAGATATGGATGATGAAGCCAACATCAACACCGGTGTTCGAAGATTCAGATACCTAAGAGGCCAGGGTGCCCACGCCGTTGTTGGTCAAACTTGGGCTGCAGTATCCTTAGCCATCAACGAATTGACGATTAGAGATCCCTTCCCGTACTTCCCAGTGAACGTTGCCCCCTTGGATTCTTACCGTAAAGGTAAAATGGGCGAAGCCACCTTCGCGGCTGGTTACACTCCTTGGACCGTCGGTTATATGGCCGGCGCTGCCGCCATTAACGACCTTGGAAAAAAGAAAATCTACTACCTTGGTCGCTCCGATTCGTGGGGTTGGGACATCAAAGCCGGTCTTGAAACTGCGGTGAAAAAGTACGGCGGTCGGATTATCGGTCAAACTGAAGTAGCCCAGGGCACCAGCGATTTCACGACCGTGATTGAACAAGTGCGCGCTGCGAAACCCGATGTCTTCATCTCTGCCCAGTTTGGCGGGGACGCGATTGCACTGCTCAAACAGTGCTATGATATGGGTCTGAACAAAGAAATGACCATCTTCAACAGCTTCCTTACCAACGTGGTAGCCGAAGGTTTGCCGCCGACAGCTAGAGAGAACATCTATGGAATGCACTACTTCTACTACGACATGACCGGCTTCAAGGATCAGGAAACGGTTAAATTAGCTGACGCCTACAGCAAGGCTTTCATGGACAAATGGGGTACCCCGCCGGATGCTTATGCGACCATCGCTTACGTTGCGGTCCAGGAGCTTTTTGCCGCGGCGGAGAGAGCCGGAAGCTTTGAACCGCAAGCGATCAAAAATGCCATCAACGAAAAGCCCGACTTCATGTCAGTGAAGGGTCCTGCCCGCTGGAGAGAAGACCACGAGCCAATTTATGACTATGCCGGTTTCCTTGTCCGCGGTAAAGGTCCGAAAGAAGCAAAGAACAAGTTCGATTACTTCGAAGTTATTTCTTACCAAGGTGGAGAAGAAGTGCTTCCGTCGCTAAAGGACTTGGGATTCTAAGCTAAGCTTATTTATCGCCTGCTCCGGAAGCTTCCGGAGCAGGCCCCCAAAATATCTAGATGATAAAAAGGAGTTGCTAAAATGAGCAGCAATTCAGAGCTGATCCTGCAGGCCGAGAATATTACCAAGCGTTTTGGCGGGATGGTTGCCGTTAACAATGTCTCCTTCGGCCTCGAAAAGAATGAAATTGCCGCGTTGATCGGGGCTAATGGCGCCGGTAAAACCACCTTTTTTAACATTTTGACCGGTAATTATATTCCGGAAGAAGGTACGATCTATTATGAAGGCCAGGATATCACCAAGCTTAGTCCGGAAAAGCGGGTCGACCTCGGGATTATGCGGACTTTCCAATTAGCTTCCACCTTTGATAATCTTAAAGTCATTGATAATCTACGCCTTGCTTTTTTTCGAGCGACCCAAAAAGCAACCTTGCGGAACACTTTCTTTTCCCAGATGGACCGGATTGTTTCAGAAAAGATCGACGAATGTTTGGAAACCTTTCACCTGACCAAAATGGCCGACCGGATGACGGCTAATATTTCTCTCGGTGAAAAAAGGGTATTAGAGATTGCGATGTCAATGATCACCGACCCGGAAGTGTTGCTCCTGGACGAACCTTTTGCCGGATTAAGTGAAGTTGAGATTGACGAGTGTTTAAACGTCCTCCGTCAACAGGTGCATAAAAAGACCATTCTCATCGTCGAGCATAAAATCTCGAAGATCGAGGATCTGGTAGAAAAAGTCGGTGTGATGGTTGAAGGAGTAATGATTGCCTCGGGCGAAACCAAAGAAGTTTTAAATTGCGAGCGGGTTCGTAAAGAATACTGGAAGACGGAGGAAGCGATGAGCTGTTGACCGGAATTACGGGCACGGCTTTCTGACTTGAAAACAAAGGACAAGGATGCGCTTGACTACTACTTGTTCTTGCATGATAATCCAAAATTACGCTAATTATGCAATTCCCTCATATGGGGAAATTAAGGGGGATGGAAATGGGAACGGCGAATATTGTTGAAGTAAAGAATTTGAATTCTGCCTACGGACAATCAAAGGTAATCTTTGATGTGAGCCTGCAGATTAAACCTAAAGAGCGGTTGTCAATTGTCGGTAGGAATGGCGCGGGAAAGACCACCTTGTTGAAATCCATTGCCAGTTTGCTTAATCCCACCAGTGGCTCAGTTGTTTATGACGGGATCGAGCTTGTGGGGAAACCTTCCTATGATGTCGCCCGGATGGGACTCAAGTATATCGACCAGGATAAGCATGTTTTTCTTGATTTGACCGTACGCGAAAATCTAGAACTCTCCAGTTATGCTACGGGCGATTACGATTGGGATAAGGTGTTTAAACACTTCCCGAAACTAAAGATCTTAATTGACCGGAAAGGCGCTTTTTTAAGCGGAGGAGAAAGACAGATGTTGATGATCGGGCGGGCGATCCTGGGCGACCCAAAAGTATTGTTGATTGATGAGCCGACTGAGGGTCTTGCTCCTAGTATCGTTGATGACCTAGTTACTACCTTCCATGAACTTAGCAAAGACTGCGCGATCATGACCGTCGGCCAGAACCTTTCTTTTGTTTCCCGCATTGCGGAGCGTATTTACGCGATGAAGGAAGGAAAACTGGTCGCGGAGATCACAGATGAAGCAAAAATAAAAGATAATAGTTATAGTTGTTATCTGTAAACCTGTTGCGAAGAAATTTATACCGGAAGGAGTAGAAAAATGAAAAGGTACCTAAACAGCTGGTCTACGATTATAATCGTTTTTACCTTGCTGTATTTTTTGAAAGCCTTTTTACCGGCAGCCTTCTTAACTGAAGTTGCCATCTACAGTATTTATGCCATGGGGTGTAGTTTTTTGATTGGGCGTCTGGGCCTTACTTCCTTTGGGCAGCCGGCCTTTTTAGCCTTTGGTGCTTACGGTGCCGGTATTTACCTCTACTATTTTGGCACCAACCCTTTCGTGGCGATTTTAGTGGGTGTTTTGGCCAGTGTAGTCGTTAATATGCTGGTGGGACTCTTTTTCGTCCGTTTGAACAGTTCGTATTTTACCCTTTGTAATCAGGCCTTTTGTGTTGTTACCTTTTTCCTTTTCCAAAAAGCGCTGGTCAAATGGACCTTTGGCGACAACGGACTGCTTCTGATCAGTAGGATGGATCCGACACCGGTAATCGATCTCACTTCTCCCAAGGGGATCTACCTTTTTGCTTTCATCGTTGCCGCTCTGGTTTGGTTCTTTTATAATTATCTAATGAAAAGATCCGTCTTTGGTGCGACCTGCCTTTGCGTGAAAGATAATGAACAAAAATTGCGGTTTCTCGGCTATAAAACCTATAACATCAAATGGCTGGCCTTCGTGATTGCCAATACCGCGGCCGGACTCGCCGGGGCGCTTTATACCGTATATTTCTGTATGGTTAACGCCAATATTGCTAGTGTTAGTTCGGCTTCTGAAGCTGTAGCCATTTCCATGTTGGGAGGCGCCGGGACCTTGTTTGGACCTTTGGTCGGCACCTTCATCTTTATCGGTTTGAAAGATATCGCCAGCCAGTTTATTAGGCACTGGGAAGTATTGGTCGGACTATTATTAATTGTCGTGATGCTAGCTGGACAAAAAGGGATCGTCGGTTCGCTGGAGGGCTATTTGGCAAAGTATACAGCGAAGAAATCCGAACCAACACCGGCGCTGACTCAAGAAGGGGGAGTATGATTTAGATGAATGGGCAACTATTAATCTCAGCGATTGTCTTAGGGTTAAGCATGTCGGGGATCTACTTTCTCTTAACCGTCGGTCTATCCCTTTGCTACGGTCTCATGCGGATGATCAGTCTCGACCAGTTTTTCTACTATGCTCTCGGCGCTTATATGGTTTATACTGTAACGTCGCTCACCGGTAGTTTTTGGTTGGGGATGTTGGGTGCGATGCTGACAACGCTCGTTGCGGCATTCGTTGTAGAAAGGCTGATTGTGAAACGGGTTTATTCGAAACCGGTCATGTTTTCGATGATTCTTACCTTTGGGGTAAACCTATTAGGGGTCGGGTTGATCAAGTATGTTTGGGGATTATCACCAAAACCGGTTGCGTCGCCGATTAGTGGAATTATGAATATCTTTGGCACTGGTGTTCCCATTTACCGTCTTTTCGTGATTGTTCTGGCCGTCGTTGTCTATCTTGCTGTGCAGTATTTTCTCAACAAAACGATTTTGGGGACGGCAATCCGGGCTGGGATTGACGATGCGGAAAAGGTGGAAGCGCTAGGGATTAACATTAATCGTCTCTTTACTCTTACTTTTCTTCTATCTTCGGTACTTTCGGCTTTGGCCGGCGTGATCCATGCTCCCTTCGTCATGGTCTCCCCGGAAATGGGGATGAGCATTACGGCATTTGCCTTCATGGTGGTCATCATTGGCGGTTTGGGCAGTATCAAGGGAACCATGGTGTCGGCGCTCATCGTCGGTCAGGTTGTCTCGATTGGTGCCTTAATCTGGGCCCCCTTAGCTGAGATGGCCCCCTTCCTGGTGATGATGATTATTCTGTTGATTAAACCGACCGGTTTATATGGTAGTAAACTGATGAACCGTTAAACTAATAAAACTATCAAATAACAACGTAAAAAGCCCGGGATGACAGCAATGAAAGAAGTGGTAGCAAATGAAAGCGATGGTTTTGCGGGAATATATGAAGCCTTTAGCCTTAGAAGAAGTTGACACGCCAGCCTATGGCCCTGGGGAGGTTCTGCTGAAGGTTAAAGCCGCCGGGGTCTGCGGAACGGATCTGAAAATCCGGGACGGGTTGGTTCCCACGAAGGAGCTGCCTTTAATTCCCGGCCATGAAGTAGCTGGAGTGGTGGCTGCCACTGGGGAGAACGTCCGCCGTTTTCGCGAAGGCGATGAAGTTTTGGTCTCCTTCTATATTCCTTGCAATAGCTGTCCGACCTGTTTGAGCAGTCGACAGACCATTTGCCCGCAGCTAAAAGGGAGAATTGGTTTTGAGTTCAACGGGGGTTTTGCCGAATACGTCACGGTGCCGGAAGATTGTTTAATTTCAAAACCACAGGCAATATCTTTCCCGCAAGCGGCGGTAATCTCTGATGCGCTGGGTACTTGTTACCATGCTCTAGTCCGCCGGGCTAAAGTGAAAAAGGGTGATTCCCTGGTGATCGTGGGTGGGGGCGGAGGATTAGGCCTCCACGCCCTCCAGATTGCCAAGTGGCTCGGAGCGGTCGTGATCGGAGTTGATGTTTCCGCGGAAAAGCTTGATTTGATGAAAGCGTACGGCGCTGATCTGGTTATTGACGGTGGGGCTCCTTCCTGGAGCACGATCGTAGCCGATTATACACAAGGGCTGGGCGCTGATCACGTGGTTAATTTTGTAGCCCATCAGCAGAGCATCGACGAAGGGATCAAAGCTGTTCATAATGGGGGTCATTTGGTGCTGGTGGCTTACAGTAAAGAAGTTAAGTTCAATGCGCTTTGGGGACATTTGCATGAGATTGATCTACTAAGTACACGGGCGGCAACCAAGGCTGATATCGAAGAATGTCTGAAGCTAGTCACAGCCAACCAGATTGAGCCGGTGATCGACCAAAGGATCAAATTGGGGGATCTCAATCACGGTCTCCAATTGATAAAAGAAGGTAAATTAAAAGGGAGATTGGTAATGGATATGGAATGATCTGGTAATAGAAGCGCTTGGTTTGTTTCTTGATTAAAATATTTAGTAGTGTGGGTGAAGAAAATGGCGAGTCTTGATCTAAAACCAGTTGAAACAGTGAACACCTCAACCCGGATTATCGAACAATTTGTTGATATGATCCAAACAAACAAACTACAACCAGGGAACTGTCTTCCTTCGGAAACAAGTTTGGCGAAGAGTTTGGGAACCAGTCGGGCGACGATTCGTGAAGCGTTAAGCGGCTTGAAAGCGCTGGGCGTTTTAGAATCGATTCCGGGGAAAGGTAATTTTATCAAAAAACCCAGTGTCCATTATGAAATTGACCATATTATTGATACAGTTCGGAGTCGGATGGGCTTTTTAGAAGCATTGGAAGCCCGTCGGGCGATTGAAGGAGAGATATGTTACCTGGCCGCAAAACGGCGCACCGATTCTAACCTGCGTGAACTTAAAAGTTCCCTCGAGCAGTGCAAGCACATAAAAACTGTTGACGAGTTTATCAATGTTGACTATGAATTCCATCTTGCGCTGGCCGAAGCTTCTGATAACCGCCTTTTTATTCAATTTATTAAGGAAGCGCTCTTAAAGTTGGAGCAACCATATTATAACATCATTCGTCTGGCGGAAGAGGGGGATGATGTTTCTTCGGTGGAGCGCTTATTTGGGAAATCCTATGATGATCATGAAGCGATTTATGAAGCCATCTTGAAGAGCGAATCTTCAATGGCAAGGAAGAGTATGATCAATCATCTGCAGGCGGCTAAACAAAAGTTTACCGAATACTATGAAAGCTCCCATAATTAACCACTTTGTGGGTGAAGTATTCAAGGCGGCATAAAATATTAAAAAATATTCAAATCGCAGCAGGAGTTTTGGTAAATAAGGCGAACACCTTTATTACGGTAAGGTTGTCAGACAGCTTGACAAGTTATAATATTTAGATTATCATTAGGTTGCATGGTGACAATTGCAAATAATAATACTAATTATTACAGTTGGATTTATAGGAATTATAATGATAGGATCCATTGCTTAAAGGAATTGCATAATTAGCGAAATTTAATTTAGTGGTCAAAGCTTAAATAAATAGATTATGACATTTATTACACTTCGCGAGCAGATCCTTTTCTTTTTCCTTCAACCTGTCAGACAGCAAGACAGCAAGACCGGTACCTCCCGAATTATGGGAATAAAGCAGCGCGGCAGCGACCAACCTGGTCGATTGAAATAGATATTGAAAAACAGAATCTCGAGAGTTTGTAATAGGAATCAAGTTAAAATCAAGCAAGAGACAGATAAGCGCAAACATATTAATTAAAACAAAGTTTAAACAAGGATCGAACAAGGAAAAATCAGTTAATTAGTAAAGTTTCAGGCAGGTACGCAGCAAAGGAGGTTCTACGCAATCATGGGAGCACAGATCTTACTCATCGCGACCTTGGACACGAAAGAGACCGAGGCGGCATATTTAAAGCAGTTGCTTGAAGCCAAAGACGTACAAGTAATCGTGATGGACACCGGGGTACTGGCCGCGCCGCGCAAGATTACCCCTGCGATCAGTCGGGAAGAAGTAGCCCTGGCCGGCGGGATGGACATTGACACCCTAGTGGCAACGGGGAACAAAGGAAAATGCATTGATGTCATGATCAAGGGCGCCCAAGCCATTGCCAAAAAAATGTTTGCCGCCGGGGAATTCGACGGCGTCATCAGTTTTGGGGGTGCGCAGGGGACCAACATCGGTACTGCCGTCATGAAAAACCTCCCCTTCGGCGTACCCAAACTCATGGTATCTACCGTTGCCTCCGGAACCGCCACCTTTGGGCCCTTTGTCGGGACCAAAGACGTCTTAATGATGCATTCCGTGGTCGACGTCCAAGGCACCAACAGTCTGATCACCCGAATTTTTGAGAATGCTGCAGCCGCGATTTGCGGAATGGTAAAGAATAATTCTGGTCAGATTAAAGACTGTAAAGGAAAAAAAGCCGTGGCTTTATCCATGCTGGGGACCACCACCCCCGGTGCCCTGCGGGCCCAAAAGCTGCTGGAAGCAGAGGGCTATGAAGTCATCGCCTTCCACCAAAATGGGACTGGTGGGATTGCTATGGAAGACCTGATCGGCGAAGGATTTTTCTGTGGTGTCCTTGACCTCAACCTACACGAAATAGCCGACCGTTTAGTCGGCGGACTCCATGGTTCCATCACAGATTACCGTCTGGAAACCGCTGCCGCTGTTGGGATTCCCCAAATTATCGCCCCCGGTAGCATCGGTTACAGCGTTCAGGGTCCGGTTAATACGCTCAGCTCTGAACTGAAAAAAAGGAAATACATCATCCACAATCCCACCCTTACGCTCGTCCGGCTCACCCCGGAAGAGCTGAGCCAAGTGGCGGAAGTAGTGGCGGAGAAACTCAACAAAGCCCGAGGGCCGATTAAAGTCCTCTTGCCCCTTAAAGGCTTTTCCTTCCCCAATCGCGAGGGCGAAGAATTGTGGGATCCCAGCGGTAATCAGGTTTTTATTGAAACCTTCAAAGCGAAGATCGCTCCTTCGATTGCCGTTGAGGAGGTGAATGCCCACATTAACGATGCCGAATTCATCGACCAAGTGGTGGCAAACTTTTTAAATCTGCAGCAAAAATAGGGAGGTGTAGCAAAATGACAGTTAAAGAACAGTTAGCGGGAGTATTTACTCCAATGGTAACCCCTTTCAAGAACGACGAAATCCTCTACGAAGGAATAGTAAACAACGTTAAAAAGATGAACCAAACCGGTCTCCGTGGCTACTTCGTCCTCGGAACCAATGGTGAATTCAAATCCCTGAGCGTCGAAGAACGGCTCAAAGTCCTCAAAACCGTCATTGACAGCGCGGCGCCGGACAAAATTATCATGGCAGGGACCGCCGCCGAGAGCACTAAAGAAACCATCGATATTACCAAAGAAGCAGCTAAAATCGGTGCCAAAATGGTCAGTTTATTAGTGCCGAGCTTCTTCCGGAAATACATGGACGACGACGCCCTCACCGACTACGTCATCAAAGTCGCCGACGCTTCGCCGGTGCCGGTTTTACTATACAACAACCCATCTGTCGCCGCTGACATTCTGATCAGTGCCGAAGTGGTTAAACGCGTCGCCGAACACCCTAACGTTGTTGGGATGAAAGACAGTTCTAAAGGGAACTACCAAAACTACCTGGAAGCAGCCAAAGGCCAGGAATTTCATCTTCTGGCTGGATCCGCCGGTTTCTTCCTCGACCTGCTAGAGGCAGGCGGGATCGGTGGCGTGCTTTCCTTGGCCAATGTCTTCCCCGACGACTGCGCCAAACTCTATGAAGCTTTCGTCGCCGGCGATCTGGAAAAGGCAAAACAGCTCAACACGCGCCTGGTCGACCTCAACAAAAAAGTCTCCGGCTTTGGTGGCGTGGCTGCCGTTAAGAGCGCCATGGATCTGGCCGGTTACTCCGGTGGCGACCCGCGGCACCCGTTGCGTCCGCTGACCGCTGAGAAAAAAGCAACCCTCGCGTCCAACATTAAAGAACTGGGCTTTATCTAAAGGTAACTGATAGCTACTCAAACCTGCATTTAACCTCAATTCTATTGTGGGTTAAACATAAAACAAAAGACCTCTAATTCCTTAGACAAAAAAGACAACACAAGGAGGAATTTATCAATGGCAAGAAAAGAAACCTGGAACATCATCAACAAGGGCTATGACGAAGTAGGTGAATACCTCAAAACCAATGACGTAATCGTCATCCCCATGGGTTCGACCGAAAAACACGGTGCCCACTGCCCACTAG
>ENA-UOOK01006761-UOOK01006761.1-fermentation-metagenome-genome-assembly--contig:-NODE-6761-length-10784-cov-3.811725_pt1 | contig 10784 bp, 11 predicted proteins | sample MGYA00245777_ERZ724023 | MGnify/ENA primary metagenome ERZ724023 (study PRJEB28704, sample SAMN03018312) | fermentation metagenome | biome: anthropogenic terrestrial biome; feature: soil; material... | reverse complement strand
GCTTTATTGATGTGTGGAGTAGAAGCCGGAGATGAGGTTATAGTACCATCATACTCTTTTATAGCATCTTCTTTTGCTATAGTGCAAGCTGGCGCAATACCAGTTTTTGCTGATGTTACAGAGGAGCATACAATTGACCCTAAGTCTATTGAAAAATTAATAACTCCAAAGACAAAGGGCATAGTGGTAGTTCATTTGTACGGTATAGTAGCAGATATGGGTCCTATTTTGGAACTGGCAAAGAAGAATAATTTGAAAATAATTGAAGATTGTGCTCAATGTTTTGGCGGAGAATATAATGGCATAAAAGCTGGAATGATTGGTGATGTTGGATGTTTCAGTTTTTGCCAGAGTAAACATTTTACAACTGGTGGAGAAGGCGGTATGGTAGTAACAAATGATGAAGATCTTGCTTGGGAATGCCGTTCTTTCAGAGATCATGGTTATGATGTAAGAACACGTATGAACCTTCTTGCTCTTGAAGAAAAGTTGCCATATATTCATCATAGAATTGGTTTTAATTACAGAATGACAGAAATGCAATCTATTATAGGTTTAAATGAATTGAAAAGATTTGACTCATGGAACCTTGCAAGACGTAGAAAATATGCTAAAATATATGATGAAGCATTTATTGGTCTTGAAGGAATAAAAGCTGTTCCGGTTAATACTGAGGAAAGAAAAAATTCCTATTGGTGGTATCCTATGCTTTTAGATATCGACAAGTTAGACTGTAATGCAGAGAAGTTTATTAAAGAATTACAAGCAGAAGGTATTCCTTGTTATGGTATTCAATGGCCTGAAGCATATGAGGAAAAAGCTTACAAAGAATTGAACGGCTTTGGTACAGCTAAATTCCCATTCAAGTCAACTGAATACACTAATCCGGAATCAGTTCATTATGAAAAGGTTGCCTGCCCAATGGCCAAATACCTTAAGCAGGAAACTTTAAGCTTGTTCTTGCATCCTTCGTGGGAAGAAGTGCATATTAACAAATGCATTGATGCAGTTAAAAAACTTCTCAAAAAACATAAAAAGTAATAAACAGTTTATTAAAGCTTAAGGATGAAATAGCTTCCTTAAGCTTTAAAGATTAATTTGAGGAGGAAGTAAGTATGAATATACTGGCAGTTGGATGCCATCCTGATGATTTAGAGATAGGATGTGCAGGTACTCTCGCAAAGTATGTAAAAGAAGGTCATAATGTATATATGTGTCATGTTGCCAATGGTAATATGGGTCATGTCGTGATTATGCCTGATGAATTAAGATCAATAAGAACAAAAGAGGCTGAAAATGCAGGTAAAATAATCGGAGCACTAGAAGTTATAAATTTAGATGTTTCAGATCTAAAAGTCAACTCGTATAATGAGGATGTAGTGATGGAATTAATTGAAGTAATACGTCACGCAAATCCAGATATTATATTAACTCATGGACCACAAGATTATATGAAGGATCACGTAGAGGTTGGAAAGATGGTATTTGATGCAAGTTTTTCTTCCACAATCCCTCATACCGTTACAAAGAGCCCTAATTGCCCAGGTAATGTTCCTATTTATTATATGGATACCCTAGCAGGGGTTGATTTTTTACCTGAAGAATATGTTGATGTTACAGATACAATAGAAACAAAGCTTAATGCATTAGATTGCCATGAAAGTCAAATTAAATGGATGCTTAAACATGATAAAATTGATTTTCTTGATTTTGTACGAACAGTGTCAAAATTCAGAGGTTTGCAGTGTGGAGTAAAATATGCAGAAGGTTTTAGACGTTGTGCAACTTGGGGAAGACTAACAACCAAAAGATTGCTTCCGTAATTGATTGGTAGGAGGATCAGAGGGACAAGGTACATGTCCATGTGTCCCAATAAAAAGTATAAAAATGAATAAAGGAGTAATGATTATGAAAGTTAAATGGGGTGTAATAGGAGCAGGTGGAATCGCAGATAGAAGGACATTACCTGGAATGATGCTTGCAGAAAATGCAGAACTGATTGCAGTTTTAGAAGTGAATATGGAATTAGCCCAAAAATTAAAGGCTAAGTACAATGCTAAACGTGCGTACGATAATGTTGACGACTTGCTAGCAGATCCTGAAATTGAAGCAGTATACATTGCTTCTCCGGTGACATACCATAAAGAGCAAGCTATAAAGGCTGCTAAAGCAAAAAAACATATTCTTATTGAGAAACCTGTTGCATTTACTGTGGCTGATGGTGAAGAAGTAGCAGCAATTTGCAAAAAAGAAGGAGTATTAGCTGCAGCTGGTCTTATGATGAGATATCATGCATATCATCAGAAAATGAAGGAAATAGTTGATTCAGGAAAGTTGGGTAAGGTAGTATCATGTAGAGCTCAATTAACTTGCTGGTACCCTGATATGCCTGGAAACTGGAGACAACAAAAAAGTACTTCAGGTGGCGGAGCCTTAATGGATATGGGTGTACATTGTATTGATTTAATACAATACGTAACAGGAGCAAAGGCAAAAAAAATTGCTGCACTAAATGGAACAAAAACTTTTAAATATGAAGTAGAAGACTCATCATCTGTTTTGTTTAAAATGGACAATGGTGCATATGCATATGTAGATTCCAATTTCAACATACCTGATGCTGCTGCTAGATGTAGATTTGAGATCTATGGTACAAAAGGAAGTATGTTAGCAGAAGGAACCATTAGCCAGATAGAAGGAGGTAATCTGGATGTTGTGCTTTCAGATGACTCTCTTGCATATGATGCTAAGCAGGACAGGGTGGATGTTGTTCCGGTAAAAATTGATGTTAAATTTGGCAACATGTATACTAAGGAAATAGAATCTTTTGGTAAATCAATTCTTAATAATAGTACTGTTGAAGTTCCAATTGAAGATGCACTTCAGGTGCAGAAAATAATTGAAGCTGCTTATAAATCTTCAGATGACGATATATTTGTTAATTTATAGGGGTAAAATATGATTATAGATAATATTAAAAATGCAGTTTTGTATTATGGAATGGGAGAAAAAATAAAAAAAGCTCTTAAGTTTTTAGAAGAAACTGATTTTTCCAAAGTTGAACCAGGTAAATATGAAATTGATGGTACTAATTTATTTTATATGGTGCAGCATAATAAAACTAGAAAGTTAGCAGAAAGCGTATGGGAAGCACACAAAAAATATATTGATATTCAATATGTTTTCAGTGGTGAAGAAATTATTGGATATTCATATATCGACTCTTTATGTGTTAAAAAGCCCTACGACGAATCGGCTGATGTGGTATTACTGGATGGTAAAGGAGATTTTTGTGCCGTAAAATCAGGGTTTTTTATGATTTTAAGATGCACATATGCCAGGAGTATCAATAGGTAAACAAGAGAATATAAAAAAGGTAGTTGTAAAGATAGCTGTGTAATAATAAACATAAAATGAAAAGATTAACATAATGTGATATAAGATAATTATGATAAAGCATGTTTCAATGTACAATCATGTATTTATAATTATACTTATATCATTTTTTTGTACAAAAATGTATGTAAAGGCAAACCCCGCAACCTAAAAAAAGCATATCTGACTAAAAACCTTCACACCTAAGTAAAAAGCCCTCCATAACCATCAAAAATGCTTTTAATAATCAAAGCTTAATTCTACAAACTGCTATTTTAAGTCATTATGTAGAATTGCCATAATTACAAGGGCTTAAAATGCGTCCAAACATATAAAGCAATTCGACATGGCAATATATGATGTAAATTTACATCATGGAGGGCTAAAAAAATTATGCATTCATTTTAGCTGCGGCTTCTTCTCCATTCACATAAGTGGATAACGACCCCTTTCCCGACTTTTTATTACTAAGTTCGTTTTTAACCCTTGTACACATCCTGATTTCTAGCTTTGCATCATCAGTTAAGTTCCGATAAAGAGACAACAACTCTAATTCATCAGAAGATAGTAAACTTCTTAGTTCTGGAGATTTTATTAATTTATTATCAGAACCTGTATCCTCGCCAGTTAAAATCCATTCCATAGATACATTAAAAAATTTTGATAAAGCATATAAAGCTTTATTATCTGGAATTCTATTACCACTTACATAGTTACTTAAAGCATTTTTTGATATACCGGTTTTTCTAACTATATCTACTTGTTTCATGGCTAGACTATCCAGCAGCTCCTGGATACGTAGGCCAACTCCTTTAAAGTTCTCGAACATAGTATCACCTCCCTTCTATGTATGCAACATGCCTACTAATCAAGATATACTATAATAAATTCACACAATTGAGAACTTAGCTATTGACAAAGTTCTCAATTGTGGTATAATATATAAAAATGATAGTAATTTACACCACAATAATATATCAATATTTAGCTCTTGTATACTACAGGTACTGTTCCTATGCATCCTGAAAATTTGAAGATGGCTGCTTTAATGCTTACAATTCTACCGATAATCATTGTTTATCCTTTTGTACAAAAATACTTTATGTCTGGTGTATTAGTTGGAGCAGTAAAAGGCTAAGCGTAATTATTATATACATAAATAATGTTTCTCGAAAACTTTTAGAAAGTTAAAACATTACAGATAATTGTCGTATTTTTAAAATTTATATGTTAAAATATGTGCTGTAATGAGAAAAGTATCAGAATATTTTATAGCTCCAAAGGAATTTCATTGTAAAGAAGTGTTGTTAATAAGAATACCTATATTTGAAATTATTAAAAAAGGTCACCCATTTAGAAATGTATATACTGCCACAATCGGTGATGAAGGAATCTTTACTTTCCAAAAGGAACACTTTTGTGTAAACTCGATTTTCTTGATTTAAGTATGATATTGAAACAGGAAATTATGAAAATACATCAGTGGTTTGTGACCGTGGAGGCGAAGTATGTAGTTATCATTGATAAAGAAAATATATTTTATTCAAAGAAAACAAAATTGTTTAAACTTACCTCAAAAAAGGAAAAAAAGGAGAGATGAAAAATGGCTGATAGGCAAACACCGTATAAATATTTTGTACCGAGAAAAATGGCAAGTTGGGTAACAGAACTTGAGGATATTTTGTGGCCGGATAATAAAATTGTAGAGAAAATAAAAAAGAGAGCAGCAGGTTTCGCAAATGCTGGCATTGATACAGCAATTAATTATGGATTCCATCTTCGTTTCGATTTTTCTGATTATTTTGAAACGTTACATGGATACTATAAAAATGTATGCGATGAACTGCATAAATATGGAATCAAATTCATGGATCACTATAGTTGTAATTTGATAGAACGCCCTAGAACGAAGGAAGATTTCTTCTATTTGCATAATGCCCACCGTCATCATGTACTTTTACATAAGGATCCGATTGCAGCAAAATTTGCACAGTATGAAGGGTATTTCTTTCAGGATATTTGTGAAAAACGAGTAAATGATGGCACGCGTGGATATAGCTGGAACTATCAGGCAGAAATGTTCTGCCATAATAATCCTAAGTTTCTGGATATGCATAAAAAATATCTTGAACGCTTATTTAAAGATGTACCAATGGATGGCATGGAAATCGATGATATGTGCGATTACGGTGCATTTTCTACTTGCTGTTGTGATTACTGTAAAGACAGATTCCAACGTGAATTCGGTCGTGAATTACCAAACTTTGAAGATAAAGAATTCTGGGGTGATACTAGTGGCAATCCAACTACCTGGGGCAACTATAACAATCCTGCATTTCGTGATTGGGTACAGTTAAAAGTTAATTCTGTGAGTGATCATATAAAGATGGTAAAGAGTATATTAGGGGACAGGCCTCTTATGACCTGTTGTTCTGCAACCGGTCCCATGCACCTGAACGGGTTGGCCCTTAATTTGGAGCGATTTATGGATAATCTGGACTTAGTAATGCTTGAAAACTGTGGTATGAGTGTTCATACTGTTGAATGGGGCAAAATGGAAGCAGAAGCACTTATACAAAAGAATATTGCTTTAAACATGGGCAAGGCTCCCGCAATTGCACTAAGTTATTCCACATATGATACAAGTGCATACATGGGATGGTCGTTTGCACGATTCTGGGGTGTTTCAAACTGGGCAAGTACTTTAATTGGTAGACTTAGCCATAATCCTGGTGATATTAAAGAAATTCATGAATTGCTAGCACCGTCCAACAACTGGGAAGACCGTTACAGTCCTCTAGATACTGATAAGGGTGAAGATATTTATGAAGTAAGACTTGTAAATAATTTACTTTGCAGAGAAAATGGTTACAGGGATGAAGAAGGAAGAGAACACTGGACAAAAGTTTCCGCCTGGTCTAAGGTATTTATAAGAACTAATGTTGGTTATCGTTTCTTGCGTTATACAGAACTTGCTGATGCTAAACGTTTAATGAGCGAAGACACACCGATTATTCTGGATAACTGTGGATGCGTGTCAGATGAACAATATACTGCAATTAAAGTTTATCTTGAAAATGGTGGTAAAGTAATTATGGCTTTACCATTTGGCATAAAAGATGGAAAAGGTTTTATCCGTGAAAAACCCCTTTCAGAGGAATTAATTGAAGCAAATTATCCGGGTCTTGTATTAATTGATAACAATATAGTTGATGAATGCTGTGTTGCCCAATTAATTGAAAAAGGAATAATAAAGCCAAGAATACATCAGGTAGAAGGAGAAACAACCTGGGCTGTACGTATAAGAAAACATGAAGACAAGCTTGTAATGCATATTTTAAATCGTGCTATTGAGGCAATTCCTCATTCAACACTTACTGGTGCTATGCATACAGGAAACATTCTAAAAGATATTAAAGCTACAAATAATGGGGATAAAGTATCTTACATTATTGATATAAACGGTATTGCAGATAAATGGGATAATTTATCTTTTATGAGTCCGGAAATAGGCTCAATTAAACGTGGGGTTGTAGTTGAAAATCTAGGCCACAATAAAGTAAAAGTGACCATTGATCCTAAAAATATTATGCTATATGGTATTGTAATGTAATTTAAAGGGGACACGGTGATTATGTCAAATTTTGAATATAATACTACAAAAAGCAAAAGGACTTTCTATACTGAGGTAAAACTAAGAAATGCAAGAAAAAACATAGGAAAATTTGAATGGGCAAAAAACAAGAAAGACAGAGCTGTTGCGGCGGCAGAAAATTATTTAGCGCATGGTCTAGACAATCTTCTTGTTTATATAACACAACAAAATCTACCGAGAAGCTATGGCGTAAATCAAATGAAAGGGTGCCCAGTTTGTGGCAAAGGCATTGATAAGTTTGGAAACTACCCTTATCTGGCCGACACATTCAATAAACCTTTTAAACTAGAATGCCCAAACTGTCATAGTTTGTTTCCATCTAATGATTTTGATTCCTATTATAAAAGTGGGCTTGATGAATATGGCAGATTCCATTATGATAAAGCTGATCTTAAATTTTTAGTAAATGAGCTTTATCCAGATAAGGCACCTGACTTTTGTGTAGACAATGGGTTTGGTTGGGTTGATCCAGAAGGTATTAAGAAAAAGTCTTTCAGTAAAGTGTATGATAGAGAAAAAGGAGTAGTAGAAAAAGAAACAACCATTGGTGATAATCGTTATACATTTATCGCTTATTTTAACCACTGGTTTATCTGGATGAATAGCTTATACTATGAAATGGGTAAAAACTTAGGCAAAGGTCTTGTAACCGCTGCAATTCGTGCTTTCTGTGATGCTTATATTTGTACGGGAAATGGTAAATATGCAAAAGCTGGTTTAGTACTATTGAATCGAGTAGCTGATTTTTATCGGGAGTTTGATGCTTGCGTTTATAAATGGGAAGATAATTTTCGTCATTCAGGAGGAGCATGGGGAAAGATTGTAGGATCAATATGGGAACCAGGTATTGTAGACAATTTGATTAAAGCATATGATGCCTTTTTCCCTGCAATTGATGAAAAAGCTTGTGAAGTAATCAATAACTTTGCTTTTTACAAGAATAATCCTGTGGCTCCAAGCTGCTCTGAAGATATTAAGTTAAATATAGAGAATAATATTCTTCATCAGATTGTACCAGAAGTTAAAAACCATCGTATCCGTGGAAATGTCGGTATGCATCAAGGTTCAATTGCATTAGCAGCTCTAGTAATACCGGTCATGGTCATCGAGATACTTTAATGCTTGGATTATATGCATATGGTATTTTTCTAAGCCCAGACCATGGTTATCCATGTTTTGCTGATGGAAACCACGAGCGCCGCTGTTGGACAGTTAATACTATTTCACATGATACTGTTATGGTAGATGAGCATCCCGGAAGAAACCATATTGTTGGAATTCCCCATCACTTTCATGCAGGTAAGTGTGTTAGTGTAATGGATGTTGAAGCACCTTTAATATATGAAAAAACAAATTGCTACCGTAGAAGCAGTGTAGTAGTTAATATCGATAATTCAATGTATATTGCAGACTTTTTCCGTGTATCCGGTGGTAATGATCACCGTTATATATTCCATGGTGCTGAAGGTGAAGCTACCAGCACAGGTTTGAATCTTGTAAAGCAATGCAGTGGAACTTATGCAGGGGAAAAAGTAGAAATGGCATCTGTTCAATATGATGAAACACATGAAAGTGGGTTTGATTATCTATATGATGTTTACAGAGATGCTAATGTAAAAGATTCATTCAGTGTGGATTGGAAAGTGAAAGACACATGGAAAGTTTGGAAAGAAATATGAAAATGAAAGTAAAGTTAGAAAAGTAGAATCTGTTTCTATAACAACAAAGAATGGAAATCCTGTAGATTATACAGCAAAAGCACTTAAAGTTACTATGGAAAATGGAAGAATTGATTATATTATTAATACTATAGATGACAACACTTATGTTATAGATAATAAAATTACTTTTAACGGATTCCTGGCAGTTGTTTCCGTAAAAGATGAATTGATTGTTTATCATTACACAAATGATGTTACTTTTTGCATGGTGAAAGATAAAGTAATTATTGCAAAAAGACAAGCTGTAACAGGTGAAGTGGTTGCCTTCACAAAAGAACTTACTGATAACAATAAAATAATTGTGAAGCTTTCAGAACATATTTGTCCTAGCAATCTTGATGGCGCTTTTGTAGATATTAAAACAGATCAAATTCGAAACGGATTCTATGAAATTGAATCAGCAAAGGTGCTGAAGGACGGTCTTTATGAACTATCTGTTGGAAATACTACCTTTATCCGCTCTTATGTTGATGATATGGATTTCGCAAAAGGATTTATTTACAATATAAACGAAGGAGCACCTCTTACTATCCCATTGTCAAATGAATAATATTGAAGAATATGAATGAGCTAAGAAAAGAGCTTACGAAACCTATGAAAAACACATATTGCAAAATATAACACAATATGGTATAAGTTAATTATATTAACAGTTAACTTATACCATATTAGTTTGGGGTGAAATATATGTTTAGTGATGAAATGAAATATTGGGTTTGGTTGAGTTCATTAGAGAAAATTTCAGCTTATAATCTAAATCTGCTTTTAAAACATTTTAACTCTCCTTATAATCTATATATTACTAGTGAAAAGGAGCTAAGGCAGTTAACTTTTATTACTGAGGCCATAATACAACAGCTTATTGACAAAAAACTCAAAGATAGTACAAGCAGGCATTTAGACAATATTGCTAAAAACAATATAAAAATTGTTACAATTAATGATGAGTTATATCCCTATTATTTGAAAAATATATATGATCCACCTGCAGTGCTTTATTATAAAGGCGAAATTATAGAAAATGAAAAGGCGATTTCTGTAGTAGGTTCAAGAAAAGCAACATCATATGGCATTGAGACTGCAGAAAAATTAGCTTATGAACTTGCTTGTTTAGGTATAACAGTCGTAAGCGGAATGGCAAGGGGTATCGATTCGAGCGCTCATGAAGGTGCTTTGAAGGCTGGAAGTAGAACAATAGCAGTTTTAGGATGTGGTCTGGATGTTGTCTATCCAAAAGAGAACAAAAATTTGATGGATAGTATTATATCGAATGGTGTAGTAATTTCTGAATACTTACCTGGTATAATGCCTTTGCAACGAAATTTTCCAGCAAGAAACAGAATAATTAGTGGGATATCTCTAGGTGTTGTTGTGGTTGAAGCAGCGGCTAACAGTGGGTCTTTAATAACAGCAGAGTTTGCTCTTGAGCAAGGGCGTGATGTTTTTGCACTTCCTGGAAACATTAATCGCATTAACAGTGAAGGTACAAACATGCTTATAAAAGATGGAGCGAAGCTTGTGATGGGAATTGATGATATTATTGACGAACTTACTTTATACAATTTAAGAGAAAAGAATAAACTGAAGTCTATAAATGATCAAATTAAATTTAAAGGTCTTGACAAAGAAGAAAGGCGTATTGTTGAATGCTTAAAGCTGGAGCCAATGTATATTGATGTTTTGTCAGGAGCTACGGGTTTAAATATAAAGCATATTAATTCAGTACTTACCATGCTCGAATTAAAAGGCATTATTGAACAATTGCCTGGAAAAATGTACAAAATTAGAAGTTAATTCATCGGGGACATTCCGCAGAAAGGAATACCCGCATAGCATCGGTGTGTCCCCATACCTTAATAAAATATTTGACTAAATATAAATAATATGTTTATAATGATTCCATAATAATATGAATATATGATTATACTACAAAAACCCAGATTCTGCTTCAAAGGGCGAATTTTGCTTGGAGACATGTTGTAAAATTTGCCGCTGAAATCGCCGCAATTTAATGGCTGGAACGCCACGGATGG
>ENA-UOOK01006760-UOOK01006760.1-fermentation-metagenome-genome-assembly--contig:-NODE-6760-length-10784-cov-5.100848_pt1 | contig 10784 bp, 6 predicted proteins | sample MGYA00245777_ERZ724023 | MGnify/ENA primary metagenome ERZ724023 (study PRJEB28704, sample SAMN03018312) | fermentation metagenome | biome: anthropogenic terrestrial biome; feature: soil; material... | reverse complement strand
TCGCCTGAACCGGGGTGGAAGGAGCCGAGATAACCGTGCATGCAGACCATGAAAGTGGCGAGAACCATGGCGATGTCATGGGTCCAATAAGCCACTCTTACCAGTCCGCCTGGGAATATGGCCGGGAACCACATGATATAGCCGCTCAGTACCAGCAACATGACACTGGTGGGGGTCAACATGGAGTTGCCCTTCTCACCGCCGTTGAAGCGGGTCTGGGGCGGCATTTTTACCGGGAATCCCAGGAACTCCAGGGGGAACTTCATGACAAAGATAATATCATTCTTCCCAAAGCGTAAGAGATCCTTAATCCATTCGATAACGCCCTTAAAGCCAAAGACTCCGCCAATTACAATTACTATGGTCATACCGACCGCTGCTATTCTGTGCACTAATCCGGCTCCGGCATAGCCGCCAAATATGGCTGCCAGCCAATTAACTCCGTCCAGGAAAAGAACCAGACCGGTAAATAGACAGAGCAGGAAGGTTACCGTGTGTCCCCAATGGGAGAAACGGGCCAGGAAGTTAAACCTTTCCACTCTGGGGACATCAGCTCTATATTCGGGTATCAGTGCCATTATTCATGCCCCCCTTCGCCATGTGCACCATGTTTATTGGCTAAGATCCTGGTGGTTATAAAACTGGTGGCGGAACCAGCCAGGGCCAGAGGAATCAGCCAGCCAAAATAGGGCTGAATCCAATCCTGCCAAAATACGGTATTGCCGGATACTTTGGGGTTTACAGGTAAATCAAATTTGTCCGGTGTATCGGTTAGAACATAAAGTTTGTTCAGGCCTCCCAGTTCCAATTTACCGTAAATGGTGGCATTGGGAAAGCCATTGACTCTCAGGAATTTTACTCTCTCTTCCGCTACCTGCAGCAACTCGTCCCGGGGTCCGAAGGTTAAGGCGCCGGTTGGGCAGGTGCGGGCACAGGCCGGGGTAAGTCCAGCTTCCACCCGGTCAACGCAGAGAGTGCACTTGGTAATCTTATCCTCTCTCTCGCGGTATTTAGGGACCTCAAAGGGACAGGCATAGGTGCAGTACTGGCAGCCAATGCATTTGTCCGGGTCATGGAAGGTTGCTCCCCATTCGGTTTTGGAATAAGCCTGCCGCGGGCATACCTTCATGCATGCGGGATCGAAACAGTGCATACACTGGTATTTGAGAAAATTCCACTGTACACCATCAACCGGATCCTCGTATTCCATAAATTTAACAATGGTGAAGGTGTCACCATTGGTGTCTTTATGGGTCTGGTAGTTGCCTTTAAATGGTTCAATTACTGCCGGAAGCTGGTTCCAGTCCTTACAAGCTACCTGGCAACCGCGACATGCTGTACATTTGCTAACATCATAAAGATTTGTTAAATTAGCCATCCTTAAGCCCTCCTTATGTCGCATAGCCATGCTTTGTATTCCGGACAAACAGTGGTTCCGTCACCTATGTGCGGAGTCAGGCGATTAGCCGGATCACCGGTGGCAAAGCCCTTGAAGCCGTACTGCCAGGAAAGGGCTACCTCGTGAACGGTTTTTCCATTCAGGTTAAACGGCTTGAGCCGCTTGGTAACACAGGCTACCGCTTCAACATCACCGCGGGTGGTGGATACAATGGCGTTATCGCCGTTCTTGATGCCCTTTTCGCGAGCCAGTTCTTCGGAAAGCTCAACAAACATATTGGGCATCAACTCGGCCAGCCAGGGCAGGTTGCGGGTCAAGGCCCCGGTCTGCCAATGTTCGACCAGCCGGAAGCTGGTGCCGATAATAGGATACTTGTCAGACGTTCCATGTTTGTCCGGCTCCCAGATGATGGCCGCCGGGTTGACCGGCTCTTTATTGATAATTGGTGGCATGGGGCTTTCCCATGGCTCATAATGCTCGGGGAAAGGACCTTCCTTCATGGAGTTTTTAGCGGCGAATAAACACCCCTTGCCTTCCGGCCGCATGATAAAAGCACCGGTAAAGGCAGGTTTGTCCGGCCCGGTGGTTTTTATAAAGTCAGGTACGTCAACCCCGGTCCAGGTACCTAATACTTCAGGTTTGGACGGATCAGCCGATTTCAGAGGATCCCACCAAATCAGGCGGCGCTGCTCGTCACCCGGCCAGGGAGTAACACCATCCGGCTGCACCGAGCAGCGGTTGTAAACGATCCGGCGGTTCATCGGCCAGGCCCAGGACCAGTTGGGATATATGCCCAGTCCGCTGGGGTCCTCCTGGTTCCGCAATTGAGTCTTGTAGAGGAATTTACCGTCTTTTATCGTTGTTGCTCCGCAGTATACCCAGCATCCGCAGGCAGTACTGCCATCATCCATCAGCTTGGCAAAGCCTTCCACCGGCTTGCCATCCGCTACGCTGTAGCCGCAAAGTTCCTTGGCTACTACGACCGGATCATCATGGCCGTGTTCGTTTTCAACTTCCCAGGTCATATTGACGATGGGCTCATCTTCTACACGCTTGCTGCCCGCATAGACTTTTTTGATCTTCTTAGCCAGCTCGTTGTAAATCCATAGGTCGGATTTGGATTCGCCCACCGGTTCCGCGCCTTTCCAGCGATACTGTACCCAGCGGCTGGTTGAGGCAGCAGTTCCTTCCTTTTCATAAACCGCGGCGGCGGGCAGGAAGAATACTTCCGTTTTTATATCGGCCGGGGTCAATTTTGGTACAATGGGATTGTCAACGGGCCGCTCCCAGCCCTGATAAGTCCAGAAGTCAGCAGTTTCATGCAGCCAGAGGTCGATGCAGACCAACCATTTCAATTTGGTCAAAGCTTCCTGTTCCTTGTTGGCATTGGGCCCGCCCACGACCGGGTTGGAGCCGTTGATGAACAGTCCGTCGATCTCTCCCCGGTGCATGGCTTCAAACAATCCTATATGCGAGTAATTCTTGCCATCCTGTCGTTTAGGCAGGTAGTGGTAGGCAAAATCGTTTTCCCTGGTTGCAGCATCACCCCACCAAGCCTTGAGCAGACTGACCACCCACTTGGAAGTGTGGATCTTCCAGCCAGAATTGGGGAAGCCCGCTTTTACCAGTTCCCGAAATTCTTCCAGGCTGTTAAAAGACAGGTTGGCCGCTCCGGGGGTGACTGCTCTGATAAAAGATACAAGATCCTTATTGGCCGGAGTGTTCATGGGCGAATCTATATATCCCGGTATTATATGGTAGAGCAGAGCCATATCGGTGGCGCCCTGTACGTTGTTCTCACCCCGCAGGGCGTTTATGCCGCCGCCGGGTCTGCCGATATTGCCCAGGAGTAGCTGGACAACCGCAAAAGCCCGTATATTCTGGCTGCCCACCGTATGCTGGGTTATCCCCATGGCATAAAGGATGGTTGCGGTTTTGTCCGGAGCGCCGGTGGCGGTAAAGGTTTTCAAAACTTCCAAATACTTGTCTTTGGGGCTTCCGGTTATCTTGCAAACCGTATCAATGTCATAGCGCTCATAATGATTCTTCATCAACTGGAAGACACAGCGGGGATCTTGCAGCGTCGGATCCTTCAAGGGTAAATTGTTCTCATCATATTTGTAATCCCAGGTCTTTACATCATATTTTCTCTTGCTCGCATCATAGCCGGTAAAAAGGCCATCCTTGAATCCAAATTCGTCTTTGACAATAAAAGCTGCGTTGGTGTAATTGACCACATAATCTTTGTGGTATAGCTCGTTATCAATAATATATTTGACCATACCGCCCAGAAAGGCGATATCTGTACCTGAACGCATCGGGCAGTAGATATCAGCCTTGGATGCGGTCCGGGTAAAGCGTGGGTCCACGCAGATTATCTTAGCCCCCCGTTCTTCACGGGCCTTTAATAGCCATTTAAATGCCATGGGATGGGTTTCAGCCGAATTGCTACCCATACACATGGCACAATCGGTGTTTTTCATATCATTGAGCGAATTGGTCATTACCCCGCGGCCAAAAGAGGGCGCTAAACCTCCTACTGAAGGTGAATGACAGAGCCGGGCCTGGGTTTCCAAATAAACCAGCCCCAGGGAGCGCATCATTTTGGAAAGCACGTAGCATTCCTCGTTATCCAGGGCCGACCCGCCGATTGAGGCGATTTTCTCGGTTCGGTTAACGATGATTTCACTGCCGTCGGCTATTTTCTCTTTATGGATAAAACTGCTGTCTCGGGTTTCTTTGATTTTTTCCGCAATTCTGGTAAGCATCCAATCCCAATCTTTTTCTACCCACTTGTCGCTGCCCGGAGCCCGGTAAAGAGGCTTCTGCACCCGCTTGGGGTTGATTACTTGTTCTCCCTTTTCATTATAAATTTCCCTCAGGTTAAACATGGCCGAACCCTTGGGGCATGCCGCACCACGATTAATCGGGTTGTCCGGATCGCCCTGTACGCTAAGCAGTTTGACGAACTTACCGGCGGAATCACGCTCGGAGTATACCAGCAAACCACATCCCGAGCCGCAATACGGGCATATGGTGGGTGTGGGAGTAACGTTCTTAATACGCAGCACCTTAATTGCCGAAGCGGTTGCCTCAAGGCTAAAATCCAGGGTTGTAGCCACGCCAACTCCTGCTACCGCAACCCCGCCGGCCTTCAAGAACTGGCGGCGAGTAATTTTGCTGTTCATCTTTTATCCCCCATTTCCTTAGACATCAAAATATTGCAACCAAAAAACGAGCTAAAATGTACTTAAACCATCAAGATTAAAGCTTGTTTCATATATACAATACCAAGTCAGGGAGATAAACAATTGGAGGGGCTTTTATAAAGCGGGAGATTAGCAGGCTTGATTATGCAAAAAAAGCATTAAATGAGGTCAGTACCGAGTAAACGGTGAGAAAAAGCCACCAATATTCTTGATCTCCAATATTGATATTGTATTTTTGAAACCCAATGAACCTCCGGTCCATTTAGCCACTCTCAAACCGAATGGTTCATTACCCGTTCCAAGCTTAAACTTGACGGCATTATTCTCACCCCCATTCATAATCTTGATAGATTCTTAATTGTAAAACTCAATTAAGCAATCAAATTCTTATTCTACATTGAAACAAATATTCCTTCTTCTTATAAAGAATATAACCTTATGTTTTATATGACAAATGTATAATCTGGAATAGCAGGTGGGCAATAATTATTTTGAGAAACAGAGATCCCTGCTTCCTCCTTTCAGGAAGAAGCAGGGATATAAAAAGCGATGATTTAGAAATCCATTTGCACAGTCAAAACTCCAGTTTGCTTAATTCAATTTGGCATTAAATTCAAGTTTAAAATGTTTCAGCGTGCTAAGCACCGGAGCAGGAGCCGCTTGACCCAGGCCACACAGACAAGCCACCGACATAACGTTGCCCAGGTTTTGCAGTAGATCCATAACTCCAACCGTGCCACTGCCTTTATTGATTCTATGCATCATTTCATGCATACGTTTGGTACCTTCCCGGCAGGGGGTACATTTACCACAGGATTCATGTTCAAAGAATTTGCTGATCCGATCCACGATATCAACAATATCCCGAGTTTCATCCATGACAAATACTGCACCTGAACCCAGCACTGCACCGATAGTGGTCATGGAATCAAAATCAATGGGGGTATCCAGGAACTCTTCGGGAATGAATCCGCCTGAAGTTCCGCCGATTTGGACGGCCTTGAAATTTTTGCCGTTAACCATGCCACCGCCCAGTCCGTAAATAACTTCACGAATGGTGACATTGGTGGGCACTTCAAAATAGGTCCGGTTTACTACATCGCCGGTCAAGGTCAATACTTTGGTTCCAGGATAGGAACTGGCGCCAATCCCTTTGTACCAGTCTGCACCTTTTTCCAGAATAGCCGGGATGTTGGCAAAGGTCTCTACGTTATTAACAATAGTGGGTTTGCCCCATAAACCTTCCACGGGCGGGAAGGGGGGTTTGAAGCGTGGTTCACCGCGATGTCCTTCAATGGATTCAATCAGGGCACTTTCTTCACCGCAGACATACGCTCCGGCACCCATTCTAACTTCGATATCAAAGTCACCCAGTACACCTTTGTCTTTGGCTTGAGCAATAGCCTTATTAAGGGTTTCTACCACGTAAGGATACTCACCCCGGCAATAGATGTAACCTTTGTTGGAACCTATGGCATAACCGCAAATGGCCATACCTTCCAAAAGACTCTGGGGGTCATTCTCCATGATAATACGATCTTTGTATGTGCCAGGCTCACCTTCGTCAGCATTGCAGACCACATACTTTTGATCAGTATCAATTTTGTAGGAGAAGCTCCATTTCATACCGCAATTAAAACCTGCGCCGCCTCTGCCGCGCAAACCGGATTTTTTAACTTCTTCAATTAAATCAATCTGACTCATGCTGCGAGCTTTAGCCAGGGATTTGTATCCGCCGGCTTTAATATATTCATCAATTTTTAAGGGACTAATCTTTCCTACGTTTCTTAAAACGATACGCATTTCTTCAGCCACAATCTTACCTCCTTTCACCAATTACTTATATTCTGCCAAAACTGCAGGAACTTTAGCGGGGTTCAGATCGCCATAAGGCTTGCTGTTGATGGTAATCACCGGGGTGGCTTGACACTGGCCTACACACTCGGTAAATTCCAGGGTGAATTTGCCATCGGCAGTGGTTTCACCCATTTTAATGCCCAGTTCCTTTTCCAGTGCAGCGACGACTTGGGCTGCGCCGGCAATATGGCAAGGTGCACTCTCGCAAATACGGATAACATTTTTACCCCGTTTACCAACTTTGAGGTAGGAGTAAAAAGTTGCTACGCCATAAGCCTTGGCTTTAGGCATATCAAACACCTCGGCGGCATAGAAGACAGCCTCTTCAGGAATGTAGCTGAATTCACGCTGAACCGCATGGTAAGACTCGATCAGTCCACCAGGCAGATCTTTATAGGCATTGATGATCTTCTTGTAGTCTGCCATTATTGACTCACCTCCTGGACTTTTTCGATTTTGACTGCACAGACTTTGTACTCACCTGTGCCGGCAATATCACATACAAACGGGCTGGTGAGTTCATTGGTAGGCGTAGAACTATGGTGGTGGGACATCCAAATAACCCCGGGCTGTACCTGATCGGTTACCCAGGCGGTGGTTAGAACTGAACCACGGCGGGATGTAATCCTCATCCGGCTGCCGGTAACCACGCCTAATTTTTCCGCTTCCTGCGGGTGTACCTGGGTCATTTCTCGATCCCAGACACTGGCAATACCCGCCGAATATTGGGTGGTAACATTATAGTGCTGCATTACGCGGCCCGTACACAGCAGGATGGGATAATCTGTATCCGGCATTTCTCCCGGAGGAATATGGTCATTGGGTTGGAAACCGCCCAGCCCGCGGGTGAATTTGCCGATATGCAGAATGGGGGTGCCAGGATGATCAGGGGTGGGACATGGCCAGTGCACGGATTCTTTTTCCATACGGGCAAAACTAATGCCAGCCATGGCGGGGGACAGGGAGGCCATTTCATCCCAGATTTCACTTGGATGATTGTAAGACATGGGATAGCCCATGCGGGTAACCATCTGACAAATCGTTTCCCAGTTGGCCTGGCCAGGCAGAGGCTCAATCGCTTTACGAACTCGCTGAGGTCGGCGCTCAGTATTGGTAAAGGTACCGTCGCATTCCGCAAAGCTGGCGGCCGGCAGCACGACATCAGCTAATTCAGCAGTTTCAGTCAGGAAGAGTTCCTGTACCACAAAGAAGTCCAGATTCTTGATGGCTTCTTTAATATGATTGGCATTGGGATCGGTTAGTACCGGATTTTCACCCAGAATATACATGACTTTTACTTTGCCTTCATGGGCGGCTTCAAACATTTCCGGAATCTTTAAGCCTACTTTATCCGGCAAGGTTGCTCCCCAAGCTTTTTCATGTTTTTCCCGGGCGGCTTTATCGGTAACATTCTGATAACCGGAATAAACGTTAGGCAGAGCGCCCATGTCACAGGCACCCTGAACATTGTTCTGCCCGCGGACGGGGTTTACGCCCACGCCGGGACGGCCGATATGACCGGTCAGCATGGCCAGATTGGCAATACTCATAACATTACGGGTACCGCAGATGTGCTCGGTAATGCCCAGTGAATAGAAGATCATGGCTTTATCAGTGCTGGCATACAGACGGGCTACCCGATAAAGGTCTTCCACGGAGACACCGGTGAGCTCGGAAACGCGCTCCGGAGTGTATTCGGCAGCCAGGGCTTTCATTTCTTCATAGTTTTCGGTACGGGTTTCTATAAAGTTCTTATCTTCCAGACCTTCTTTGATAATTATATGCATTAAACCATTGAGTAGCGGAATATCGGTACCGTGTTTCTGTTGCAGCCAGATGTCGGATTCAGCGGCCAGCTCCGTACAGCGAGGATCACAGACTACCAGTTTGCAGCCGTGGCGAGCCGCTTGCCGCATTTTATAGCCAAGTACCGGATAGGATTCAGTAGGATTGATACCGATCAGGAATAACAGTTCGGCTTCATTAGTAACTTCAGATAAAATGTTGGTCATGGCGCCGCTGCCAAAAGAATTAGCCAGACCCGCTACTGAGGGAGCATGGCAGGTACGGGCGCAATGATCCACATTGTTGGTGCCTAAATGGGCCCGGGTGAATTTCTGGATCAGGAAGTTTTCTTCATTGGTACAACGGGCTGAGCTTAACGCTGCAAATGAATCGGGACCATTTTGGGCTTTATTCTCATTAAATTTCCGGGCAATCAGCTCAAAGGCTTCATCCCAGGATGCTTCCTCAAATTTGCCGTTACGCTTGATCAGCGGCGTTTTAAGGCGTTTTTCATTGTAAATAAAATCCCAGCCAAAGCGTCCTTTTACACATAAGCTGCGGCCATTTACCGGAGCGTTTGGATTGGACAGAACGCCGATGACTTTGCCTTTGTTCACAGCTAAGTCGAAATTGCAGCCGGTACCACAGAAGGGACAGGTGGTCCGCACCCGGTCGATATCCCAGCGGCGACCCTGGCCGGACATGGTTTTCTCAGTTAAAGCGCCGGTTGGACAGACGGCTACGCATTGTCCACAGAAAACGCAATCTGATTCAATATAGGGTACATCACCAGCCGTAGTTGCTTTACGGTCGAAGCCACGATTCAGATAAGAAAGATTGTCTTTCCCGGTCAGTTCTTCACAGGCTCTAACACAGGCGCCGCAGAGAATGCACTTGTTTAAATCCCGATTAATAAAGGGATTGCTGTTATCGATTTTATAAGAATGCTTTTCTCCTTGATAGGGACTTTCTTTTACCCCGTACTGATAACAATAATCGGCCAGAACGCAGGCACCGGCCTTGTCGCAGGTCAGGCAGTCCAGGGGATGATTGGCAATCAGCAGTTCCAGGATGGTCTTGCGGGCTGCAATCACAGCCGGAGACTCGGTTTCTACAACCATCCCAGGGCTTACCGGGGTTACGCAGGAAGCCGGCAGAAGCCGATTTCCTTTTACTTCGACTACACATAGTCGACATGCACCCAGCGGGCTTAGATCGGGGTCATAACACAGGCGAGGAATTTTAATGCCGGCTGCTTCAGCTGCTTGCAGTACGGTGCTCCCAGCTGCGGCTTCAACCTCCTTCCCGTTGATGGTCAATTTAATTTGTTCCACTTCCATCACTCCTTTTAGTCGTTAGAAATAAAAAAATCTCCTATCTGAGTAGGAGGATGGACTTCATTGGCATAAATACTATGACAATGGTTGGCATTCAAATGCACGCTCCTTCCACCTACTCAGAAACAACTTGCGGTGTTAATTAAATAAAAACACCTGACATTACCAGCGCATAAATGATGCGGGCAACGCAAATTGTTTTCTAAAAGCCAGTGACTCCTTTCCAAGTAAGGGAGGCAAACCCGTTTCCGGATTTACCGTAGCGGTATAATAACCGTGTCGGCTAATTCACCGTGGCCGCAGCTTTAGGTGAAGTAGCTTTGGAGCTACGCTTTTGAAAAAATTAAACTCCTGGGCAACCTGGTTGCTACACAAGTCTTAGGGTAAGTCATTCAGGCTTTAACAGTGGTGGAATAAAGGAAGGAATTCTGGTCAGGCCATGTTATAAAATTGCCTGCCAGCAATTCGAATGAAGCATGGGAGCAGGAATAAACTCAGCCGATAAACGAAATCGGTGAAAAAGGCTGCAACAGCTTCAGGTCTTCATTTATGCCACGGGGTATTGAAACACTATGAGCCACCGGTTCATGCAAATTAACTCACATGCAACGGCTTATGATTTGCTTAAACCCTGTACTTGATAGCACTTTTTCACCTCCCTCAATATTGGCATGTTGCTGGCAATATTTTGATCAGGCAGCAGTCATAAATACTAATTGCACTGTTTGAAATTGCCAGAGGGATATGTCTGCTGGACAAACATATCCTTATCAAAATAATACTTCGACACAAGCGTAAATATTCCTCTATATAATTTAAAATATTATATAAGGGAATATAAAATAGGTTATGATGCCTGAATAACCGCCTTATTATTTAATGATATTGCAAAAATAAATTAACGCCAGGGTGGAATGTCCCCAGCGTTAATATGAAGCTTCAATTTTGTTGGAGTTAATTTGCCGAAGGAGGGCGTAGTTTAGTGTATATTATACTCAATATTGCATATATAAACGCTGATTTGGATTTTTCACACAGCCGGCCGTCCCCATATCCCCTGCCAGTGGAATAAATGTATCCACAGATAAAGGGTTGAGACAGCGATCTGATATTTATCACCTATTTCCCAGATGTCGTCGGAACGGGTATAGTAATCACGCAGAACAGTCAGAATGAACAGGATGCTATATGATCTAT
>ENA-UOOK01006759-UOOK01006759.1-fermentation-metagenome-genome-assembly--contig:-NODE-6759-length-10790-cov-4.101537_pt1 | contig 10790 bp, 11 predicted proteins | sample MGYA00245777_ERZ724023 | MGnify/ENA primary metagenome ERZ724023 (study PRJEB28704, sample SAMN03018312) | fermentation metagenome | biome: anthropogenic terrestrial biome; feature: soil; material... | reverse complement strand
TGCAAATTTCAACATGCTGACGCTAAATGAGTTTTTGCAGCAGAATCATATATTGGTTAGCTGCAATTGTTCAATACACTCTCAATACACAATAATCAAGTTTATATTAACAAATGAAGAAGTAGTCTTATATTAATGAATTAATATAAATTGTATTTTTTTATTAATTATTTCACTTATAAATAAAATGGATAAAAAAGTACAAAAAATCAAAAGAAATTCAAAATATCTTTTGTTATTCTAATATTAGGTTCCCAAAAAACTCTGATCTATGAAAATCTGGATTCTCATTTGTTAGTTTGTTCCAGCAACCATAGTGTGCATGTCTTGTTGAATCTCCACACTTATAGAAGTTAGCTTCTAACCTGTGACCAGAAACCACATTTAACTTTCCAAAGTGTTCTTCAAAAAATGTGAATGGAATGGAATATTCAACTGTCCAGTAATCTCCATTATAATCATTAAGGTTTTCTCTTGTAACTGACGACTTTATATTAAAAAACTGTCTATAATCATCAAATTCGAGCATCTTTCTTCCATTTCTATCGACTCCTAGACCTAATAAAAGAGTGCCTGCTGAATTCATCTCAAAATTAAAATACCTTTTATCTTTAGTGGGATCAGGGTTAACAAAGAATTCCACACAGCTATCCTTATACACACTATCATTCATATTATAATATGTAACTTTTATTTCCTTTTCATAGGATTTAAAGGAAACATGTAAGTGGGTATCTGTATAAAACAGCTTTGCTTTTGTTGTAGGTTTGTAGCCGTTGTTTTCCCAAAGAAAGTTGTCGATATTAATTTCTTCGATACTATCCCATGCCTTCTCAATTGGCGTTTGCACAAGGTTTATTTTTTTTACTGTATACGTTTTTTTCATAGATTTTTACTCCTTTAGGTAAAGTTATAATTTGATTTTCATGCAAAATCGTTTTTTGTGCTGATGTTATCTTAAATTATACTTTATTTATACTTGTTTTACAATTATTTTTATCTTTATAAAAATTCAAAAATTTCCCTTGTATTAATGAAAACTATGTGGTAAAATAACTTGTCAAAACATCCTTGCTCTGTACCCACGTTGCAGGGCCGCTTAGTCCGGGAGGAGGTGAACATCGGAATGTTAAGAAATTATGAAACGCTTTATATAATTAATGCTCAACTTGAAGAAGAAGCTATAAAAGGACTTGTTGAAAAATTTAGTAACCTTATTAGTACATCGGCACAATTAAAAAGTACTGATGAATGGGGAAAGAGAAGACTTGCGTATGAAATCAACAAGGTTAATGATGGGTACTATGTATTAACAGAGTTTAGTGCAGAACCTACATTTCCACAGGAATTGGAAAGAATATTTAAAATTACTGATGGGATAGTTAAGTATCTAATTGTGAATAAGGAATAAGGCTTTGAGCATAAAAGCAGATCTTTAAAAAAAATTAGGTAGGGTGATTTTATTATGAATAAAGCTATTTTAATGGGTAGACTTACTAAAGATCCAGAACTTAGGTATACAAGTACTAATAATACTGCTGTTTGCAGTTTTACTCTTGCAGTTAACCGTAGGTTTTCTAAAGCAGGAGAAGAAAAACAAGCAGATTTTATTCCTATTGTCGCATGGGACAAACTGGCAGAGTTTTGTGGGAAATACTTTTTAAAAGGACGCCAGGTAGCGGTTGTTGGTCGTATACAGACAAGAACTTGGGACGATAATGAGGGGAAAAAACATTATGTAACTGAAGTTGTTGCCGAAGAAGCATATTTCGCAGAGGGTAAACGCGAAGAAGGTGCCATGCCAAATAGAGCTGAAAATTCAAATTCATCTTTTGATAATAGAGCGTCAACAACAAAGGACGATGGCTTCTATCAAAATGAAGAAGATGATGAACTGCCCTTTTAAATTTTAAGGGTGTAAAGATATTGATTACCATTACATGAAAGGAGGTTTTTAAATGCCAACAGGACAAAGAAGAGATAATAGAGGATCGGGAAGAGACGGCTATGATAAAGGTGACTCTAAGGGCGGTATGAGAATGAGAAGGCAAAGAAAGAAAATTTGTGCTTTCTGTTCAGATAAAACACCTTATATAGATTATAAAGATATTGCCAAATTGAAAAGATTTCTTTCTGAAAGAGGAAAGATTCTTCCAAGGAGAATATCTGGTAATTGCGCTAAACATCAGAGAGAGCTAACAAGATCAATTAAGCAAGCAAGACACATAGCATTATTGCCATATGTTTCGGAATAGAAGCTTGTAGCATAAATCAATATAAAGCTAATTCAAATTCAAATGAGTCGGTATTTTACTTCCTTTGCATAACTGCAAAGGCGTTTTGAACCATCTGAGTATTAATGATGGGCAATATACCGACTTATTTTGATTTAATGGTGTTAATTATGATATGAGTGTGGTAAAATATGTTTGCAGTGAAATTAAAGATATATGTTTTTTTTGAGGTGGACGGAAAGCATGGTTAAAATAGGATTTTTAGGACCAAATGGAACATTTTCTCAAGAAGCTATAAAATGTTATTTGGAAAATTTATCAGCGAATTTGGGAAATAATATGGATGTGGTAGAGCAACCATTCAATTCAATACGAGATATGCTTTTTTCTTTACAGAAGGGTTATTTAAGTGAAGCAGTTGTACCTATAGAGAATTCGATAGAAGGTGCTGTTAATGAAACTCTTGATTTGTTGGCATCAGATCTGGATTTGAGTATAAAAGGAGAGGTAATTATACCAATAAGACAAAATCTTTTGGTAAAAGAAGGCACTTATATCGAAGATATAAAATATGTACTGTCACATCCACAACCCATAGGGCAGTGCAGAGATTTTATTTCTAATAAATTATCCCATGTTGAAGTTAAATTAGTGTATAGTACTGCAGGAGCAGCAGAAATAGTATCTAGCGGGGAATATGGCTTGAAAGCCGGTGCTATAGGTTCTTCCATTGCTGCTAAAGTATATGGATTACAAATACTAGCGAGAAATATACAAGATACGGAGAATAATTTTACTCGTTTTGTTATAATCTCAAATAAAGATAATGAAAGAACAGGTAAGGACAAAACCTCTCTGGTGTTTTCCAGTGAAAATAAGCCAGGAAGTTTATATAGAATCTTGGAAATATTTAATCTTTGGGATATAAATATGACAAGAATAGAATCAAGACCTGCAAAGAAACAACTTGGACAATACATATTTTTTGTTGATATTGAAGGGCATAGGGAAGACGATGATGTTAAAGATGCTCTTATAATGGTTAAACGTAAAACATCTTTTTTTAAATTATTAGGATCCTACCCCGCACAAAGAATCGGGGATACACTAAATTATGGGAAAACGCAATGTGAGGCACCTTGTGAAATTCGACATGGTTCGACATAACTCGGACGGTACCAGGTACAATAAGGAGTGGTGACATGGGGTTTTTTGATAAGGATATTGATATAACCAGGAATATTAAAACTATTGAGTCGCTAAAGAGTGAGTTGTTAACAGATATAGCAGATTTATTTAGAATATTGGTTAACGGAGCTAGGGAAGAGGTACACGAATCTCTCTCTGAAGCTTTATCTAATATTATTTTAATATGCTATTTGCTTGGCAGAAGGCTTGGAGTGAGCTATAATTCTATTGAGATGAAAATGGATAGTAAAATAAGGCTTGGGCTTGTTGAGTCTGATGATATTGAAAAATATTATGGGGATCTTTCAGAATTAGCAAAGCATCTTAATAGCTCCAGAGTTAAAAAAAATAGGATTGGGTAGGAGATAAAGTGTAATAAAAAAAATGTAATTAAAAAGATTTTTTGAAAAAATAAATTGCACGCACGGCTTAAATGAATTCGCCCTTGCAGGAAATGGAGCTTAGAATGGACAATAGGAAGCTTACAGGTGTTTTTATGCCTCGCACAAGCTCTTATATATGGGTAATATTAAGTTTATTAGTAATCATAACAGTATTAGATTGGCGCATAGCCATACCTGGTTATCTGTTTTTCCTTGTGCTACTCTTTTATAATTTCAGGGTTAATTACAAGAGACAAAAAGATATTACGAAATATATAGAAAATCTTACATTTAATATAGATTCAGCTTCGAAGGATACACTGTTGAATTTCCCCATGCCATTGGTAGTAGTTGAATTAGACGGTACAATAATATGGTACAACCAAAAATTCAGGAAGATATTTAAAGGACAGGATCTTCTGGAAAGTACAATTGGTTCTTTTGTCAGCGAACTTAATCCTTATAATCTTATCAATGATGAAATTAATATCTTTAAAGAAATTAAAATTAATGATATGGATTACAGGGTGTTGGGCAACTTTGTAAAAAATCAAGGACGTACTGATGTTTCAGAATACATACTCTTGTTATATTTTCTTGATATAACTGAACTTACGGAACTTAAAACAAAGTATTACAACGAGAAGCCAGTTTGTGGAATAATTGTAATTGATAATTATGATGAATTGATGCAGAGTATGGATAATTCAGCTCAACCCCAGATTTTAGCTGAGATAGACAAAAAAGTTGTTCAATATATGTCGTTTACTGATGGTATACTAAAAAAAATTGAAAGAGATAAATATCTATTTTTATTTGAGTATAAGTATGTAAAGGACTTAGAAGATAGAAAATTTGATATATTAGACACAGTAAAAGAAATAAATGTTGGAAATAAAATACCTGTTACTCTTAGTATTGGATTTGGAATTAATAATGGAAAATACCTGGAAAATATGTCTGCTGCTGGAGCTGCTATAGATTTAGCCCTTGGTAGAGGAGGAGATCAGGTTGTTGTTAAAGATGGCGATAACTTTAGATTCTTCGGTGGAAGGACAAGGGAACTTGAAAAAAGAACCAGAGTAAAAGCCAGAGTCATTGCTTATGCATTGAGAGAGTTAATTGATCAATCTTGTCAGATAATAATAATGGGACATGAAAATCCTGATGTAGATGCTATAGGAGCTGCATTAGGCATATATCGCATAGCAAAAAACAGAAATAAAGATGCATATATTGTGCTTAGCCAATCAAATCCTAATATAGAAAGTTTGATGGCGACAATCGATAAATCAAATGAATATGGTGGGGTATTTATAGGCAGAAGTGAGGCAGAAGATAAGATAAACAGCAAAACTCTTTTAGTAATTGTTGATACTTACAGAGCAAAATATACAGAACATCCGGAATTGTTGAAGTTCACAAACCAGATTGTTGTAATTGATCACCATAGAAGAGGCGCTGATTTTATCCAGGAAGCTTCTTTAACTTATCAGGAAATATATGCATCTTCTACATGTGAAATGGTTACAGAAATTATACAATATGTAAATAATAAGATAAAATTAAGACCTGTAGAGGGAGAAGCCCTTTATGCAGGTATAGTCATGGATACAAAAGGGTTTACCTTTAAAACTGGAGTTAGGACTTTTGAAGCAGCTTCATTTTTAAGAAAGCAGGGAGTGGATACACTAGCAGTAAAACAGTTGTTTCAAAATGATTTATCAACCTTTCTAAACATATCATCGGTTGTCGCAAATGCAGAAATAGTTTGGGAAAATATAGCAGTATCAGTATGTCCTCCTAATATAAAAAATGCACTGCTTACTACTGCCAAAGCTGCAGATGAAATATTGAATTTGTCGGGTATAAAAGGTGCATTTGTTTTATGTGCAATAAATAATGGAATTGCAATAAGTGGAAGATCATTTGGAGATATAAATGTTCAAGTAATACTTGAAAAATTAGGAGGCGGGGGTCATCAGACAGTTGCAGGTGCACAACTTCAAAATATTTCTATAGAAGATGGTAAAGAAAAGCTAAAACATGCTATAATAGAATATATTAACGAGATGGAAAAAAGTGAACAATAGAAAAAAAGCAATGATTCCATCGTAAAAGTAAAAACCAACGATGTATAAATGGAAGGAGATTATATATGAGAGTTATACTAAAGCAGGATGTAAAAAGTTTAGGTAGCAAAGATAGTGTATTAGAAGTAAGTGATGGATACGCAAGAAATTATTTATTACCAAGGGGCCTTGCAATAGAGGCAAAGGATGGCATTATTAAAGAAATAAAAAATAGAAAAGATGCTGAAAAGGTTAAAAAAGATAAGGAACTTGATCAGGCGAAAGCTTTAGCTAGCAAGTTAGGTAACTTAATTATAAATATTAAAGGCAAAGCAGGAGAAAACGGAAAGCTTTTTGGCTCCATAACTTCAATGGATGTTTCTGATAGTTTGAAGAAAAACTTTAAGCTTGATATTGATAAAAAGAAAATTCATCTTCCAGAAGCTATAAAAAACTTGGGTGAAACTGAGATTGAGGTAAGACTTTATCCTGGAGTTTCAGCCACCATAAAAATTAATGTTGTACAGGAATAATATAATTAATATCCTAGATGAATGGAGCTTAAGATGTCAGAATTGAATTTACTTGGTAAAATACCGCCTCAAAATATTGAGGCGGAACAATCTGTCCTTGGGTCGATGCTTTTGGACAAGGAACTTATATCTGTTGTTCTGGAAATATTAAAAAAAGAAGACTTTTATAGAGAAGATCATGCAGAAATTTATGATGCAATCATTGATCTTTTTGAAAAAGCTGAGCCGATAGATATTATCACTGTAGCTGAGCAACTTAAAGTCAGAGGTAGCTTAGAAAAAATCGGAGGCTTGGAATATATCACCAATATAGCCACAGGAATGCATACAACCTCCAATGCAAAATACTATGCTAATATTGTTGAAGAAAAATCTATTTTGAGAAAACTTATAAAAGCCTCCTCGGAGATTATGTCCATTAGCTATGAAGCTGCCGAAGAGGTTACAGTTATTTTAGACAAGGCTGAAAAGAGTATATTCAATATACTTCAAAAACGTAACACAAAAGGATTTTATCATGTCAAAGAAATTCTTGTTGAAACTTTTAATCGACTTGAGGAGTTATATAATAACAAAGATTTTGTAACGGGTATACCATCAGGTTTTATTGATCTTGATTATAAAACCTCGGGTTTCCAGAATTCCGATTTAGTATTGATTGCGGCAAGACCTGCTATGGGAAAAACTGCTTTAGCGTTAAATATCGCTCAGCATGCTGCAGTCTATAAAAAGATACCTGTAGCTATATTTAGTTTGGAAATGTCTAAGGATCAGCTAGTCAACAGATTGTTGTGCAGTGAAGCTTTAATTGACAGCCAAAAAATGAGGACAGGGAACTTGGAAGATGATGACTGGGACAAAATTGCTCATACCTTAGGTCCTTTATCAGAAGCACCTATTTACATTGATGATACTCCTGGAATCTCTATTATGGAAATAAGAGCTAAATGCAGGCGTTTAAAGCTTGAAAAGGACTTAGGCTTAATCGTTATCGATTATTTGCAGCTTATGCAAGGTAAAGGAAGAATAGAAAACAGGCAACAGGAAATATCTGAAATATCTCGTTCCTTAAAGATTTTGGCAAAGGAAATAAACGTGCCAGTAATAACTTTATCACAGCTTAGCAGAGCACCTGATGCAAGAACCGACCATCGCCCTGTATTAAGTGATTTAAGGGAATCAGGGGCGATAGAGCAGGACGCAGATATGGTTATATTTATATATAGAGATGATTATTATAATCCTGAAACCGAAAAAAAGAATATTGCCGAAATAATTATCTCAAAACATAGAAATGGTTCAACAGGAACTGTAGAACTAATATGGCTTGGCCAATATACTAAATTTGGAAACTTGAGGAAAAGCTAAAAAATGCTTGATAAGGTACGCAAGACTATAACTGAAAATAATCTTATTGAAACAGGTGACAACATACTTGTGGGTGTTTCGGGAGGCGCAGATTCAGTATGTCTTTTACATATTCTTGATTATTTTTCATGTGAGATGGGTATAAAAATACATGCTGTTCACATAAATCATATGCTTCGCGGAGAAGAAGCAGATATGGATGAAGAATATGTAAAAAAGTTGTGTGAGACCATGAAAATTAAGCTTTTTAGTATATCCATAAATATAAAGGAACTTGCTGAAAAAGATAATATATCTATTGAAGAGGCAGCAAGAAATGCCAGATATAAGGAATTTAAGTTCATAGCTCATAAGCTTGGCAACTGCAAAATTGCTGTGGCTCATAACAAAAATGATCAGGCAGAAACAGTAATTATGAATTTAATCAGGGGGACAGGGCTTAATGGACTAAAAGGAATTGATTATATAAGAGATAATATTATTAGACCTTTACTGGACGTTGATAGAAGGCAAATTGAGGAATATTGCAGACAAAACAACCTTGAAATGCGTACTGACAGCACAAACCTACAAAATATTTATACTAGAAATAAAGTTAGATTAGAAGTAATACCTTTTATAAATGATAATTTCAAGATTAATATCGTTGAAAATATTGCTAGAATGGCAGATTTAGTTAGAGATGACTTATGCTATATGAAGATAATTGCTGATGAAATGTACAACAGATGTTTGCTAAATCCAAAAAAGGAAGATGAGGATGAATCTTGTACGAATGCAATTTATCTTGATATAGACAAGCTAAAAGGAGCTCATAAAGCTATTCTGAGAAGAGTCTTAAGGATGGCGATACAAAATTTAAAGGGTGACATAAAAAATATTGAGAGTATACATATAAGTAAAGTTTCTGAATTATGCCTAGATGGAAGAACAGGAGCAGAAATACATCTTCCTTCAAATGTAAGAGTTTCTAAAACATATAATGTGCTGAAAGTATATTTGATAGATGATGTTAGCAATATTAATAAAGATAGCGATTTTAAAAAAGTTAGTGTAACCATTCCCGGAATTACACAAATAGAGTCTTTAAACATTAAACTTGAAGGAACAATTTTAAATAAAGAAACATTTAATATTGAGAAATTTAGAAATATGGGATATAATTCACTAATACAATTTTTCGATTATGAGAAGATTAATGAAGGTGCAGAAGTAACCCTAAGAAACCGTGAAAAAGGAGATTTAATAAAACCTCTTAAATCAAATGGTACTAAGAAGCTTAAGGAATATATGATAGATAATAAAATACCTAGGGAGAAAAGAGATAAAATTCTGTTACTTGCAAAAAATAATGAAATAATTTGGATTATTGGATATAGAATTAGTGATAAATTTAAAGTAACTGAAAATACTAAAAGTATATTAAAATATGAGGTGAAAGTATGAAGGCTGAAAAAATGGAAATTAAAGAAGTTTTAGTTTCTAAAGAACAAATAGCCAAAAAAGTTAAAGAACTTGGACAGAAAATTTCTAAAGATTACGAAAATGAAGAATTGGTTCTAATTGGGGTGCTAAAGGGTGCATTTATTTTTCTTGCAGACCTAATAAGAGAAATTACAATTCCAGTTGATATGGATTTTATTGCTGTTTCCAGTTATGCAGATGGTACAAAAACATCAGGAGTGGTTCGCTTGATAAAAGATATGGACATAAGCATTTCTGGAAAACATGTATTAATTGTAGAAGATATTGTTGACACTGGATTGACACTAAATCACTTAAAAAAACTTTTTAGTACAAGAAGCCCTAAAAGTGTAAGAATATGTGCTATATTCGATAAGCCTTCAAGGAGATTAGAGCAAATAAATATTGATTATAAAGGTATAGAAATACCAAATGAATTTGTAATAGGATATGGTCTTGATTATGCTGGTAGATTTAGAAATTTACCTGATTTATGTATACTAGATCCTGGTAATATACCCAGAACGGACACAAAGTGACAATAGAATAAGGGAATTTTTATGATATATTTTATTGTATTTTATTTTTATATATGCTAAGATAAAATAACGGTTAAGATGCTGCAATGATGGTAGATAAACAACATTTAATGCTGCTGAACCTAACTATATGACTGCAGGCAGGGAGGGAGACACTTGAAATATTTAAAAGGATTAAGCTTTTATATAGTATTATTTGTTATAATATTGTTTGTATTGGCTTTGTCTCAAGGAACAGATAATCCTGTAGAGATGGATTATTCAGACCTTATAAGGGAAATAGACAATAATAATGTAAATGAAATTCTACTCGAAGGGCAAGAAGCTACTGTTGTTCTAAAGAAGCCATATATTACTGATAGAGTAAATCGATACGTAATATATATACCTGAGCTAAACGTATTTATGACTGAAGTATCTGGTCCCATAAAAACTGGGCAGGTAAAGATGAAAACTGCATTTCCGCCTACAGCGCCTTGGTGGGTTGCAATACTTCCAACCGTTGGGCTAATAGTTATATTTGTCTTGTTTTGGGTATTTTTCCTTCAACAATCACAGGGTGGTGGAGGAAACCGTGTTATGTCTTTTGGAAAAAGCAGAGCAAAAATGGTAAAGGAAGATGACCCAAACAAAAAAATTACTTTTGCCGATGTGGCAGGATTAGATGAGGAAAAGGAAGAATTAAGCGAAATAGTTGATTTCCTTAAAAACCCTTCTAAGTTTGTAAGACTTGGAGCGCGTATACCAAAGGGAGTACTTCTTGTTGGACCTCCCGGAACGGGAAAAACATATTTGTCAAAATCCGTTTCAGGAGAAGCGGGAGTTCCGTTTTTCAGCATAAGCGGCTCAGATTTTGTTGAAATGTTTGTAGGTGTCGGAGCTTCAAGAGTAAGAGATTTGTTTGACCAAGCAAAGAAAAATGCTCCGTGCATTATATTTATAGATGAAATTGATGCTGTAGGAAGAAGAAGAGGAGCAGGTCTTGGAGGCGGCAATGATGAAAGAGAGC
>ENA-UOOK01006758-UOOK01006758.1-fermentation-metagenome-genome-assembly--contig:-NODE-6758-length-10794-cov-3.219294_pt1 | contig 10794 bp, 4 predicted proteins | sample MGYA00245777_ERZ724023 | MGnify/ENA primary metagenome ERZ724023 (study PRJEB28704, sample SAMN03018312) | fermentation metagenome | biome: anthropogenic terrestrial biome; feature: soil; material... | reverse complement strand
CGGATACATTTGATACCATAGGCACTTTTATAGGGACAGGCAGAAGGAGCGGAATTTTCAGCGAAGAAGACCAGAGGGCTCTGGAAACCAGTACAGGTTTTAAATCGAAAATGGATAAAGCTTTGTTTGCAGATGCAATAGCCACTTCAATTGGAGCAGTTTTTGGTACTTCCAACACCACAACATTTGTTGAAAGTGCAGCAGGTATAGGCGCTGGTGGACGTACGGGCTTAACAAGTGTGGTAACTGCACTTTTATTCATTGCCTGCATTTTAATTGCACCCATTGCAGGAATAGTTCCTGCAGCAGCAACATCACCGGTTTTGATTATAGTGGGCGTCATGATGATGTCATCATTTACAAAGATTAATTGGGAAGACTTAGAAGAAGCAATACCTGCATTCTTTGCATCAGTGTTCATGGGATTCAGTTACAGCATCTCATACGGGATTGCAGCCGGCTTCATTTTCTACTGCATAGTTAAAATTTGTAAAGGTCAATTGAAAGAAGTTCATCCTATATTGAAAGTTTCAACATTATTGTTCCTACTCAACTTTATAGTTCTGGCTTTCATCAGCTAATAATATAAAATAAAATAACCTTTAGAACACAGTATATACTGTGTTCAAACTATTGACAAACCCACTATTTTAGTGGGTTTTCATATTTATAAGTAAATCTTGTAATATATAAATTTAATTTTAGCAATTTGAACTAAAGACATGTAATTCGTTCAAATTCCAATATAATCAGATGTTCTTGCCAAACATGACGTCTTATTGTCCTGATACTTTAATTGTGCTTGCGTCAGGTATTTTAGTACGAGGGAAGATACGGTGGAAATGTGCATGAGGATTTTGATGCTTCAATACTTTTTTAAGAGCTTAACATTGTACCTGATTGGAATAAAATTAAGTATTATATTTTAATGGATGAATTGTTTTAAATAAAAAGATGTTGTTGTATATTTTGTCTTGTTTCTGTTCGTAATTGCGTATAAAATGTAATTAGTTAAATTCTCTTAAAGAGGGTGAAATGGGTATGGATAATATTGAATATATCACTGCCAAAGAAGCGGCAGAAAAATGGAATATATCATTGAGAAGAGTGCAGAAGCTTTGTGAGCAGGGACGAATCCCCCGTATCAGGAAGCTTGGCAGGGCATGGATTATTCCTGTCAATGCTGAAAAACCTGCAGATCCGCGCAGAGGTAAAGAATGTATTCAGGAGGATATATCATCTGAGCTGAAGCGTGTAATAGCAGCCACATGCTTGCGGATGCCTCTTGAAAATCCTGATATGATTTTGCAGGATGTTAAGGAAGAGCGGTTCCGTCTTCAATATGAGGGAGAGCTTTCCTATTTGAGGGGCGACTTTGTGAATACCATGCGCTGTTGTCAGAGAACCGAAGGTGATGACGCATCGAGACTTCGCGCATCTATGATGGGAGTTGCGGCAGCCATCAGTTTAGGTGATTACCGTGCATATACAGAGCTTGAAAGCTATCTGAATGGCTGTATAGAAGCTTATACAGGCAGTAATATAGCCATTGTTGCTGAGCTCGCTCTTGCCAGTGTTGCCGTAAGTGTGAATGCGCCCGGACTGGTTCCCCATTGGCTGAAGGAGGGAGATCTAAGCGATCGTTCGGTTTTAAAAACACCCTATGTATGCTATTTACGGGCAAAATATTTTTTCTGTATATGCAGATATGAAGCCATGCTCACCGTTGCACAAACTGCGTTGACATTAGGCTTGGAGGAGCAAACGATTACATTTACCGACATTTATTTAATGATTACATGTGCCATTGCCTGCTGCCATCTGGACCGCCGGGAGGATGCCAGGCATTGGCTGATGCAGTCCATGCACATATGCATGCCTCACGGTTTTATCACACCGTTTGCTGAGACTATTGCCGAGCTTGGAGGATTAGTTGAGCAGTGCTTAGAGCAGGAATTTCCCGATTATTACAATTCTGTGATTGAACAATTTGAACGCACGGTTCAAAACTGGATTGCCTTTCATAATGATTTTGCCAAGGATAACATTACATATATTTTATCCCTGAGAGAATATCATATTGCCAAGCTTGTGGCACGACGGGTGCCATACAGTAAAATTGCAAAACAACATTATATTTCTGTGGGAAGGCTCAAAAATATTGTGACTGAGATTTACGATAAGCTGTGTATATCCGGTCGTGATGAGCTTGCGGCATACGTCAATGAAATAAAAAAGTGACTTTTCATGGCATGAAAGTCACTTTCATAAAAAGGAATTACGCCCTATAATAGTATTGAAACTATAATAGGGTTTTTTATGCCCTTTTACGAAAGGAGCAAACAGGATGAAACAAAAATTTATGTTCAGGAGGATAATAGCGGCAGTCCTGACCGCAGTTATGATTTTAACTTTGTTCCCTGCTTCGGCATCTGCCTATGTGGGCGCAATGAAAAGGGATGTGGGCGGAGTTGCTGTGGGAAATAAAGACGGTTATTATTATCTCCAAAATTCTTACATGGGATTTTATATCAGACTGCAGGACGGTAGTATGATTACGGTTCCGTCTCAGAAGACATTGGAGGATGTTAAAAAAATGGGTGCAACGGAATACTACTCCTTTTATGCCCAGACGTTTACGTCAGACGAAATTAATCCCATAAAGACGGAGGTGAGCCAACCCATATATCCCCGCAGCAAGGGAGCAACCATCATACAGGATGCAGAAAATCCCAAGCTATCGCAGAATTTTATATTTGATAACGGAACAAGGATTGACATCACCTACGAGCTGGTGAAGCTTGACAAGGGAACACAGACCGGAGCCAACGGAAATATAATAGGTTACGATGACAATGATTCGGGAAAAACTTGGGGAGTTCTTGCGGATATAAAAATGAGCAATGCTCCGGAAAATACAAGCATACGCGTGATAACGCGACATAACGGCTTTGGAGGTGTGGGACACAATATTAACGGAAATCTGCGTATGGGTTTATATTCGGTTTCCGCAACTAATACAAACTATTCGTCTCCGTTATTTTACACAAACGAAACGCTTAATCCGGTTCAGGATGGAAGCCGCATTACAGAGGTGTATACGGATTCCTTTTCATATGCAAATCAGTTTATAGCCTTGGGTGGCTATGTAAATGCTATAGGATATGCAAGTGACGGTCAGGGAGGTTGGATACCGGAACTGATATCAGGGATACGAGGACATGAGCACAGCGATGTCAGAGGATATGCCCATTCGTTTCATTACTCTCCGGTTAATTCCACAGTCAGCGTTAATCAGGATTTTTATATGAATGATTTTTCCTGGGCACTCTGGGGTTTTCGCGATTTGTTTGAGTTCGGAGCTACAAACATTCCGCCGGATCCCGCAAATATTCCCACCGATGCGTCCTGTCTCGGCATAATCAAAGAAGGAAATGTATTTTTGGCTAAGCCCGGGAAAAATGATACGGAATTGAGAACACTTTACGGCAGCAAATTATCTGCGGTTTTCCGGGGTGTTTTTGAGCAGTCTTCCGGTAATTTTGTTTTTAAAAATGGTGCGGTTCAGCTGTCGCCTTCGCTGACTGCCACATGGGATGGGAGCGGAGAATTCATGGTGGCACCGAATGGGGAGGTAACAGCAAAAAATATTCATCTATCCACCTCTGTGTTTAAATGCTATAAACCGGCGACGGCTCCCGATGGCAGCCTTAAATTTTCATATACAGACAGCAAGTTTAAAATAGACATGGATCCCGATAAAAATGCCGCAATTATTCACATAGATATACCCGGAGCCAAGTGCAGGCTGGAAAGTGTCACGGCAGATATGCTGGGTAATTTGGTTTTTACCGGTGAAATGGGAATATCCACACCGTTCATTGACGCCGCCGAAATCGAAATGAAGCGTTTGGGCATGGGAACAAAAAACAGTGCCTTCGTGATTAACGGGGTGGAAGCATCAGGCAGCATTGATATGGAAAAGCTCATGGGACTTGAAATAGGCAAGGCTTCCGCTGAAATCAACACATTTGCCGGGGAGGAACGCTATGCCTTTGAGCTTGAAGTAAATGTGTTCGATTTGTTTGAGGCTGAAGGCGATTTGGAGCTTACACGCATTTATTCGGGAGCACTTATTCCAAACACACTGCATTTGTTTGTAGCTTCTGAGGTAGGTGTACCTCTTGTGCCTCCGGTTGTTGTTGCGGAGCTTAACGGAGTAGGAGGAGGTTTTAAGGATTTAGCAAAAACCATCAACGGTGATTATACGGCCATTCCTCCCTTGAGACTTACGTTGGGTGCAAAGGGAAGTGTGTTGGAAATCATTGAGGGTAGATATGATATCACCGTGGGAGCGGGATACTATGAGGCAAAGCTTTCGGACGGAACAATTTTAAAAATGCCTATTATTGATGAGTACAGCTGGTACGTGGGGCTCGGAGGGGATGTGCGAAATTACAAGGGCGTGAATTACAAGGGCCTTTCCGTAAGCGGAGGCATGAAGTTAGACATAGCCATTACAAAGGATATGCCGTTTATAAAAGCCGGCGGTAATTTTAATGCTTCTGCATTTTCAGGTATAAGCGATAATAAAAGAATGTACATTATGCTTGGTGCGGACGGCAAAATTTACGGAACGGTACAGATTCCGGATGAGGCGTGGGGACTTGGCAACCTGACTCTGCTCAGTGCGGAAATTGACCTTGCATTGGGTGGACAGACCGAATTTTCCATTGCCAATACCACCGTAAGCGCCGCGGCCAAGGAAGCATTCCGCAATATTTCGGGATATGGCGGCGTGGCATACACAGGGTCCTTCGTAGGGCTTCCCTTCCGTATTTACTATATATTCCAGGATAAAGAAGTGGGAATTAAGGTGGGAGCATGGTGGGATAAATTTGAACCCTTTAATCCCGGTCCCTACAAACAGGCACTTTTGAATGAAAGCGCCGGAGAGCAGGTTGGAATTCTTGTAACGAATGACAATGTTGTTCTGCTCGCTTCAAGTCGTCCGGATATCATGGGAATTTCCTGCAGCACAACTCCTTCGGGTATAACTGTCAGGGGTGCATACGCTTCGGGAATTCCGGGTGTAGATATAACTGAAATAGGCGGAACGAGCAAAAAGTATGAGGTTAAGTTCTCGGACAGCGAGCTTGACCCTGAGCTGCTTGCGGTTTCCCTGATACTGAAGGATGGCTCGGATGCAACTTCCGAGGAGCTTTTGGACGGCATCGGTATTTCAAATCCGGTCACAACATTTTCTGCCATCCGCGCGCAATATAACAATAAGGGTGTTATAACCAATGAGAGTACGGCAAATACCTTCTTGGGACAAAAATATGTAACAGTCAAACTGCCGGCAGGAGGCACCTGGACTTTTGATTCGTCAAAAGTGCCCTTTGATATTGTATGCTATTATGCAAGCCCCTACGCATCTCTTGATAATATGAGTATCATCCTCCCAGGGAGAATGATAGGAAGGGTAGACAATATTGACAGCAGCACATCATACATTCTCAGAACATATTTAGGAGATGAAAAAGGTGCCACGGATTATCTGTTATCTCAGAGTGATGTTCAGACAAACGGCGTAATTGATGAAAACATTCCTCTATCCGGAGGTGCGGTTCCCACGGGAAGATACTATGTAACCACGGTGCTGCTGGAGAGGATTGAGGATGACTTTGACGGGAACAAAGCTGTGACTGAGGACGAATTTGCATACGTGAGGACGGATGCCCATGAATTTGACGATACGGTTGGCTATGAGAACAATATTCAACCCGGCAAACCTGAAAATGTAAATCTCAAATCCATAGGCAGCGAGGTAATGCGTGCAAGCTGGGAGAAACCTGCGGGTGAAACCGTGGACGGCTACTACATCAGGCTGTATCAGAAAGACGGAAGCAAATGGATTTCAACAGGAGCAAATTATCTGCTGAAGTCAGATGATCTTGATGAAAATGCAGACGGTGAATACACCCTTGATATGGCTGTCACCGCAGGAAACGCCGATGATACCGCGGCTCCTCTCGAAGCGGATAAGGACTATAAAATAGGCATAACAGCTTTCAGATACTTGGCGGATGAGGATGAGGACGGCAAAAATGACAGTATGCCTGCTGAAAGCGAAGAGGTACAGAGCAGCGAACAGTATCTGCGCAAGGCAAAATTCCTTGAGATTAAATACGAGCCGGAGCCTTTCAGAGAGGGTGAAAACTCCATGAAAATTTTCCACATAAATCATGAGAGCTCATTTCAAATAAATGCCTATGAAGGCAGCATATTGAGGAATGATGTGCACATGGTTGTTACACGCATGGACACGGGAGCTGTTATAAAGGAATCGTATGGGGGAGGTATTTCAGACCCTATTCCGGATGACTTTGAAGGTGCGCTCAATCTTATGGTTACGGCGACAAATGAATATGGAGACATTACGGTGGATTATATAGGGCTGAGGCTTGACGATGTACCTCCGATAATTACGTTGGACAGTGATTCCTTCGCTGCGGACCATAGCACAGGAGAGTTCAACATTACGGGAGTTACGGAAGCAAATGCGGCAATCTTACTGGCATCACCGGTTATCACGGCAGAGGATACAAACGGTGTAAGCATTGAAAACCTCAATAATAATCAGATAAAAGCAGATGAGAACGGAGCATTTACTCTGAAGGGACATCTGAATCCGGCATCAAACAATTTTACGGCGGCGGACAGCGGTATTATTATTCTTCAGGCAAAAGATGCCGCGGATAATTGCTCGGCAGAAGTTTCCGCTATGATAGTTCGGGGAGGAAAATCATCCGGATCAGGACAGACGGGGGCGGCAGCACCTGCTGCGTCGGGCATTGTGATTGCACCCGAAAAAAGTCCCATACATCCTGTGACGGCAATTATTCCTATTACGGAAAATAGAATAAGAAATGAAGATATAGAGGATGCAATTGCCAAGGCTCAGTCATATGCGAAAGAGCATGGTAAGACAGCAAACGGTATTTCCGTGGTACTGGAGGGAGATTTAATGTCGGTGATATTGAGCAGGACGGCTATAAATAACCTTGTCAGTGCGGGAGTAATCGAGCTTGCATTAAACGGCACGAATGTTTCTCTCGGTCTTGACCTGAAAGCATTAAAGGAAATCCTGAAGCAGAGCTCAGGTGATGTAGAAATAAGTATAACTCCGGCAACGGGGCTTTCCTTTCAGGCACAGAAACTTGTCGGAAATCGGCCTGCATATGATGTGAATATAAACAATATAAGTGATTTTGACGGCGGAACATTAACAATTTCAATCCCGTACACACCCGGTACAAATGAAGCGGTGAGAAGCTTGTTTGGTGTGTTCGAAAATCTTGAGGGTGAAGCAAGGCGTATGACCGGTTCGGTTTATGATACAGAAAGCATGAGCTTGATTATTACAACAAATCATTTATCCGTATATGGCGTGGGTTATACAGAGCCGGGGGCAAAATTTACGGATATCACCGCTCACTGGGGTAAAGAGTACATTGATTACGCAGTGGGACGCGGACTTTTGTCCGGAACGTCGGACAGCACATTTTCGCCGGATGCTGCCATGACTCGCGGTATGCTTGTAACCGTATTGGGCAGGATGAACGGCGCGGATACAAAGGCATACACCGTGAGCAGCTTTACGGACGTTGCGGCAGACAAATATTATCTGCCTTACGTGGAGTGGGCATATAAAAAGGGCATTGTTAAGGGCACGGGCAATCAGCAATTTATGCCTGACAGGGCTGTAACACGTGAGGAAATAGCGGTTATCCTTGCAAACTATGCCGGTGCCGTCGGATACAGTCTTCCCGGGTTGTACGAGGCCGCTGCTTATACGGACGACAGCAATATCGGCGATGCGTATAAAGAAGCGTCGGCAGCGATGCAGCAATCGGGTATTATGATGGGAGACAATTTCAATAAATTCAATCCTGAATCAAATGCAACACGTGCGGAGGTTTCAGCCATGCTTTGCCGATACGTAAGATTAACCATTAATCCAGACACAGCACAGGGCTGGGCGTTAAATGATGCAGGACAATATTTATATTACAGAAGCGGCAAAGCTCTGTCCGGATGGCAGGATATTGAAGCGGAGAAATATTTCTTTAATGCTGATCAAACATTAAAAACAGGATGGGTTAAGGATGAAAAAGGATGGAGGCATTATTCCGGCAACAATATGCTCACAGGCTGGAATGATATAGACAGCAGGTTGTTTTACTTCAATTCTGAAGGGCTTCTTGAAACTAATACCACCGTTGACGGCTACTTGTTGGATGAAAACGGAGTAAGAAAATAAACATATAGTTAAGATGTATCAAAGACACTGACCAATGGGTCGGTGTCTCAGGCTATGTATTCACCCAAAAATACAGAAAAACCATTGGAAATCCAATGGCTTTTCTGTTAAGTTTTCGTAATTTTTGTGCTGACTTTGTCAGCAGTCTGAATACAGTATATACTGTGTTCTTTTTTATTATCTTTGAGTCTTTGGAGTAATAAGTTGCATATACAATCGTTTTCCGATTAAAAGATTCATATTTTTTGCAATTTACTATTTACAAATTGCATTTTATGTGATACAATACATTATCAAATGAAGTTATGGAGGTGCTTATGAACATGACAATGAAAGAAATTAAAGATTCAGTTGCAAAAATGACTTTTAGAAAATGTGGAACAATCACATGTATATATAATGTTGACAGCAAATGCAGCCAAAAGGAATGTGAAATGCACGAAAGAGGATTAAGAAAAGAAGAGGATTAAGAGTATATGGATATCTTAAATTACACTCAATAAAACGCGGAAGTCTAAAATTTGCACTTCCGCTTTTGTTTTTTATTTTTTCTTCAGCTGCTCCAGCCTTTCCGTAACCTTATCCATCATGGACTGGTATTTTGCAAGCTTTTCCTTTTCATCATTAACTACATTTTCAGGAGCCTTGCTCATAAATTTTTCATTGTTAAGCTTATTATGAACCCTTTGAAGCTCCCCCTCAAGTTTTGATTTTTCCTTTTCAAGTCTTTCTGTTTCTTTTTCGTAGTCAATCAAATCTGATAAAGGCAAGTATATTTCTGTTCCGTCTATTACGGATGAAGCAGTATCTTCACCTATCAACCTCTTGTCACTTACTATTGATACCTCTGTTATATTTGCCAATGTGTAAAAATGTTGTACCCCTAACTTTATGAATTCAACTACATCATAATTGTTAGGAATAAATACAAGCCTGGACTTTCTTGAGGGAGCAACATTCATTTCAGCCCTTATGTTACGAATACTTCTTACCGCCTCCATAATAAATTCCATGGAGCCTTCTGCCTCTTCAAAGTTTTCTTCTTCCTTAAATAACGGCCACTCTGACTTAATCAGTCTTGAATCTGTATCAGGCAGGTAAGACCATATTTCTTCCGTTATAAAGGGCATAAACGGATGTAAGAGCTTTACTATGTTCTTTAAAACCTTCATTAAAACAAATCTTGCGGTATCCTTATCCGCTCCTTTCTTTCCGTACAGCCTTGGTTTAACCATTTCAATATACCAGTCGCAGTATTCATTCCAAATAAAATCATAAACTCTCTGTGCAGCAAGACCTAATTCAAATTTATCAAGATTATCCTTTACATCCTTAGCTGCCTTGTTGGCTCTTGAAATAATCCATTTATCTTCAATTTTATAATTTTTCTTATCTGATGTTTCTTTCGGCTGTACAATTATTTGTTCTAAATTTTTTAACTTTCGGATTTCACTCCTGAATGCCTTCTCCTGTACCTCATCAAGCCTTTCTTCAAATACAATAATAAATTCGGTTATAGGACTGATATTGCCGGAAAAATCATCGTATGAAAGTCTGACAAGGACTAATCCCGCTAAATGCTCCATGCTGTCTATAAACTGCTCTTTTGTATATTCCACGGTATAATACTTACCATTGATATTAATACTTTTCGTGTCTTTATTTAAATCTGTACCGTAAAGTACATTTATATTAGTATCTGTTGCCAATGCAACTTTTCCGGAGTCATTTATATCGTATTTTTCGTCATAGTAATGCCCTTTTATCTCATCCTTATAAAAATTAACTGCCGTTGCTTTTCCTTTTTTACCTCCTATATCAGGCATCCCGGAAAAATATGCAAATTCAATTTCAGGTAATTTATCATTATTTATAAAGTTATCCACTGTACCGTATACTTCATCCGCATCCATTTCTCCTTGGACAGTATATGTTCTCCCATATGTCATATCGCGAATTGTTGTTACTTTCGAATAGATAAGATTATTATTAAACGAAAAAAGGTAGATAATAACTCCTGCAACAAGGGACAGATTGATTAATAATATAAAGAACATTTTCTTGTTGAACTTTATCCAACTAATAAAATTAGTAAAAATAAGACCTATTTGAAACATATCTGATTCTCCTTTTGAAAGCCATTCAGAATTTTTTCAGCAGATTTTTTGTTTGTGTTTTCAAAGATAAATCCGTTGTGGTCCTCATACCAGTCAACTACCGTATTTATAACAGCCTTTTGTACAGCTTCCGCAGTCATCAGTGTGCTAAAACTGATGGATATAATCACAGAAACAAATACGGCAATCCTTTTGCCATAGGAAAGTACTTTTTTTGCTGTTCTTTTACTCTTACGCTTTCTGATGAAGGTATTCATCCTGCTTTCAAATGATTCTGAAAAATGAATTTCTTTTTTTATTTCTTCCTCTGTTGGCATCTCATTGATTTCCTGAATTGCACTTTCTTTTACC
>ENA-UOOK01006757-UOOK01006757.1-fermentation-metagenome-genome-assembly--contig:-NODE-6757-length-10794-cov-10.978583_pt1 | contig 10794 bp, 11 predicted proteins | sample MGYA00245777_ERZ724023 | MGnify/ENA primary metagenome ERZ724023 (study PRJEB28704, sample SAMN03018312) | fermentation metagenome | biome: anthropogenic terrestrial biome; feature: soil... | reverse complement strand
AGCCGTTTAGATTCCGATTTAAATTGTTTTTTTGCCATTTTTTTCCCTTCCTAAGATGCCCTAACCCTATTTTTTAGAGTCTTTTTTCTGAAAAATAGCGGTAGGTCATTCGCAACAAATTCCCAATGTATGCGACCAAAGGGAGCAAATACATTGGTGAACGAGACTGCGAGATGCCCTAACCCAAAAAATAAGGCAGGCAATTTTTGTATTTTTTTGTTAGCACTCTAAGATGCTGAGTGCTAAGTATATTTTATCAAAAGAACAATAATTGTCAATAGTTTTTACCTAAAAAAGAGATGAGCAATAATTTGTATGGATATTTGCGCTATTTTGACGGCTTTAGCCGGTATGATATAATTGACAATTTACCTATAAAACCTGCAGCTGTCATATATTTTTACTAAGGTATTCCATGTGTTTTTATCAACTATTCCCGTTACCGGAAGCATGCTTCTTTCCTGAAACATCTTTACCGCTTCTTCGGTTTCAGTGTTATATACATTTGTAATTTCCAATTTGTTATAATTGGAATATCTTTTATAAAAACTATTGAGTATAATTTTTATTTCATATACGATATCCTTCTCATCATCTTTTTTAACATCTGCAAAATCAGGTGCACTTACGGGAATTTTGCCGGGTACATAAATTCTTTTCATATACTCGTTATTTTCGCGGATTAATTTATTCCATGTCAAAATATCAACATCTCCGGTGGCCGGCAGCCCCTTTATTTTTTGAAATAATGTAACCGCATTGCGTGTTTGTGCATCATATGCTCCCGTAGGATATATTTCAGGCAATGAAGGATGAAGGTTTCTTATATTAATAAGAAAGTTTTGTATATCAAAAATTAAAATTTCATTATTATTAATATATTTACTCATAATATCTCCTTTATAATTATGTGCTTGCTTCAGAACTTTCAGATATATATAACTGATATACCTCGCTTATTTTGTTCCATGTTTCTTCATTGACAATGCCGGTAGCAGGCAGCCCATATAAGGTTTGGAATGCTATAACTGCGGCGGTTGTATCGGGACCAAAAGCACTGCCCACTTCTACAGGAATAATTTCAGGGTGTAGGGCAGATAGTGTATTCAGCATTATTTGCAGAATAAGAATTTTCGGATATTCGGGTCCCATTCCTTCCATCAGCACTACTGCAGTGTAAGGGAGCAAGGGCAGTCTTATTTCCTCTACGGGTGTTGTTGTAAGAATTGAATAAGCATCCCAATATAATAAATTCAATGTTTCCTGATCTACAATTCCCGTAGGACTTAAACCCTTGATATTTTGAAATTCTCTTACTGCCTCGGTAGTTTTAGGACCATAAAATCCATTTATCTCAACGGACTCTATTGTATTGTATTTTTGAGATACTATATTGAGAAAGAATTGTATATATGACACAATTGGACGATTGCCGCCTTCCAATACAATGTTGTAAAAAAGCTGCCGAAATTCTTCATAAGAAACTCCCTCAGATTCCAGATCAGCTAAACGTGTAACAGCAGTAAAAATATAACGGATTTTATACCAGGTATCATAGTCCACAACACCTGTTACAGGTAAATTAAATATTTCTTGAAATACTTTTACGGCGTTTTCTGTGCCTTCATCAAAAAACCCTGTTATTTCAACCCTTGGAATTAATGGGAAGGTATCATTTATTCTGCTGATATAATTCTGAAGTCTAATAACACTTACTCCTGAATCACCTTGAGAAAGAGGCTCACCCGGATATGTTCCGGTAATCACTCCCGCTGCTGTACTTTCAACTAAGGTTATGTCATTACCATAGTAGTATTTAAGGATTTCTTCAGCTGTATAACCTTGAGAAGCCAAATCAACACTTCCCCATTGATACATACCGTTGCACTGAGAAATTCTTCCGTCGCAGAAAGCTGCATATAACGGTTCAATATTACCTTTTCTCGTAATATATTGGTCAAAAATTTCATTTGAAATGTTGGATATAGTGTCAAAAATACCCCGTTCGTGAACATAAGCCTGATCGTATTGGGGAGTATTAGTAATATCAAAATCATAACCTCTCGACCTGTACCATTCAGTAAATATTCTGTTCATTGCAATAGAATTAATTGCATAAATATTTGCCTTTAAAGCTTCTTCCGGCCATGTAGGATACAATTCACTGGAAGCTACATTTTTTATATAGTCTAAATATGGAACAGTCACATTTAGTGCTTCTTCGTCGGGAGGTCCCAAATGTACTGTTATATAAAGAGGGAACGGAACAGCAGTAAAAGGAAGCTGAGCTTCAGGAATTACTACATCAGGAATACTCATAATATCTCCTTGCTTTATTATAAATATGAATTTTCATTGCTTTAAATATTTCATAATAAGGGCAAAGCCTTGTTATTATAAATCTCGTACTTACTTAAATATATGTTTATAACATAAATATATTAAATTTTCTTAACTCTTCTGAATAAAAAGAAGTGTTCTTTTTTGTAAAAATTTGTGGTAAAATGTAAAAACACACTTTTCATTTGCTAAAATACAACACAATAATAAGTGCTTTTGTATTATACTATATACTGTCATTGCTATGAATAACCTATTTTTAATTTCACTCTGAGGGCTTTAGCCCAAGAATCTCAGATCTTCAGGGAAGGGGGACACATCTTATTTAAGGTATGGGGACACACCTCTTTCAAGGAAGGGGGACACACCTCTTTCTAATGGGATAGTCTCTGCGGGCATGAGGAATGTCCCCGTACTTGGGAGAGTCTCTGCGGGCATGAGGAATGTCCCCAATTAAGTAGTCTTTGAGGCAAGAGAAATGTCCCCGTTTCGCACATAAATCGCTCGGATGACTAAGGGGTAAAAGATACATAAACAGGGGGAGAAATATGATAAGTAATGAAGACTTAATCAGGATGCACCTGATTAACGGGTTAGGAAGAAAAACTATCAGCAAAATATTGAGATACATGGAATCAAAAAATATAGAAGTTAGCAGCTTCTCTGAAGTTTTGAAACTGTTAAGCGATATGAAGCTCAAAAGATTAAAAATTGATGAAGAGAAAATTGAAAAAGAAGCATCAATAATATTTGAATGCTGTGAAAAAAGCAAAATTAAAATTATTGGTTTATACGATGAAATATATCCCTGCAAATTCAGATTAATAGAAGATAAGCCGTTGTTGTTATATTCGGATGGAGACTTGGAACTTTTGAATCAAGAAAACAACATTGCAATAGTAGGCACAAGAACTCCATCTCAAGAAGGATACGAGATAAGCTCAATATTATCCGAGAAATTAACCGAAGAAGATTGTTGTATTGTAAGCGGTTTTGCCTCAGGATGCGATGAAGCGGCTCACTACGGATGCCTTCAGGCAAAGGGAAGGACTATTGCAATAATACCTTCAGGTCATCTCAATGTTTCAAAACAAAACAGGTCATTGTATAATATGATTATTCTTAACAAAGGCTGTATAATATCTGAATCACCTCCTCTTGCAAAGGCTGATAAATATTCCTTTATAGACAGAAACAGACTGATAGCAGCTGTTTCCGAGGGTGTAATAGTAATAGAAGGAGGTCTGAGAGGCGGCACATCACATATGGTAAATTTTGCAAAGGAATACAAAAAGCCTGTTGCATATACCACAAATTTGTGCAAAATAACGGGGCAAAATTTAACTTTCAAAGATATAGATATAATAGACAGTTTTGAGGGGCTGGTAAAATTTAGGAATAAATCATGCAATAAAATCCTTGACAAAGCAATTTCTCAGTAGTATAATCAATTTTGCTGTCGCAGGATTATGCGGATGTGGCGGAATTGGCAGACGCACCAGACTTAGGATCTGGCGGGCAACCGTGGGGGTTCGACTCCTCTCATCCGCATTAAATTAAAGCTCCGGTAAAATCCCCGGAGCTTTAATTTTGCAAAAAACCGCATAAAAACCGCACATAACTTTATTTTAGTATTTCAATGACCTTCTTGTTATTTTCAATCTTAATATTTTTATCTAAATGCTGGTATATCTTTTTCATGGTCATTATATCATGCCTCATGCGTTCAGCGTTCATTTTTCATAATACAATTATTTATAGATTTTCACTGCATGTTAATTATTACTTATCTTTAATAGTAAACACAACTATTTTATTTTTGTAAAATATATAATATTCTTGATTACGTGGCATAATTGTGGTATAATAATGACGTAGAAAGGAGTTGATATTTATGCCTAAAATAATCCCAATTCGAGACTTGAAAAACACCAGCGAAATCTCTCAAATGTGCAAAGAATCATCAGAACCAATATATATTACAAAAAATGGTTATGGAGATATGGTTATCATGAGCGTAGAAATGTATGAAGAAAAATTATATATGTTAGATGTATATAATAAACTATCTGCAGCTGAAGTGCAAATAGGGGAAGGAAAGGTGATAGACGGAGATTTTTCTTTGATAAGTATAAGGAAAAAACACAATGTATAAGTTGGTTGTTATTTATAGATTTTTTTATGGCGCACAGGATTATGTGAATTTAATATAGAGCTTACAGAGTATTTCGGAAAAAATCGGTGAATTTTCAGAAAAAATTGTCAAAATATGTTGACATCCCCAAAAATCCGTGTTATGATTATGATAATTAAATAGATGGCAAAATTTTCTAAAGAAAATGGCGCAAAGCTATAGGGTCTAACCCATGAAAATGGTATGACAGCCAGTTGCTGTACTTATTGAGTACATTAATATTGATACCCATAGCTTTGCTGTTTAGCAAAGCTTTTTGTATGCAATAACCCCATTTTTAAGGAGGGACAAACCGTGAAACAAATGAAAAAAATTACATTCATAATAATGATAATGCTGTTTATTGCTTCATTCGCACTTTGTTTTGGAGCAGATAACATATATAAAGGCACCAAATCTGAAATCGACGCATCTGCATCTGATGATGGCTATGTTAAAATAAAATATTTAAAAGAAACGACAAAAAAGTTAAAAGTTATAATTGAAAAGGGCCAGGGAAAATATACATACGATTTAAACAACAAGGGCGAATATGACACATATCCTCTTCAGATGGGGGACGGAAAATATAAAATTAGGGTATTTGAAAATATAGGCGGCAACAGGTATGCAACAAAACAAACTGTAACAATAACTGTTAAACTTAAAGATGAAAAAGCACCGTTTTTAGCGCCGAATCAATTAGTGAATTTTGCTGATACATCGGAAACAATAAAGAAAGCAGCTGAATTGACCGAAGGCAAGACAGATAATTTTGAAAAAATCGACGTTATTTATGATTATATAATTACAAATATTAAATATGACACTGAAAAGGCCAATACGGTAAAAAGCGGATATCTGCCTTCCATTGATGAAATACTTAAAACCAATAAGGGTATATGTTTTGATTATGCTTCAATAATGGCTTCAATGCTTCGCTCTCAGGATATACCGGCAAAGCTTGTAACCGGTTATTCATCAAAATTAAATGTATTTCATGCATGGAATGAAGTGTATACAGAAGAAACAGGCTGGATAAAATTAAACGAAATGTATTTTGACGGCTTTCAGTGGAGGCTTATGGACAGCACCATCGCTTCATCGGGCAAGCAGTCAAATAGTCCGAAAGTTATGGAATACACAAACAAGTTAATTGACAGCAAATATTATACGAAACAATTTGAATATTAATGACAATCCCGTACTTTACAAGGGGGTGTGGGTATTTCCTTCCTGATTTCGAATTAATCTCCTCATTACACTAAAAAATGACCGTCCACAGGTCGTTTTTTAGTTATATTACGGGGACATTCCTCTATTGCCATCCCTCAAAGACTACCTAATTGGGGACATTCCTCATGCCCGCATAGACTCTCCCTAAATTAGAGGTGTGTCCCCATACCTTAAATGAGGTGTGTCCCCCTACCGATCAAGTTGTTTTATCAGCGAATCCGGTTCAGTTGCATATATCAATGCATTTTCCTTTGTAATCAGACCTTTTTGATATAATTCCAAAATACTTACATCCATGGCTTTCATACCCATATACTCCGAAGAATAAATTATGCTGTTAAGCTGATAGACTTTTGATTCTCTTATTAAATTGGAAACGGCATTGTTTGTAAGCATAACCTCAAAGGCTGCTGCTCTTCCTACCACCGATGAAGGAATGAGATGCTGTGAAATAACTGCCTGCAGCTGCATTGAAAGTTGAATTCTAACCTGCTGCTGTTGGTTGGAAGGGAAAACATCAATTATTCTGTCTATGGTATTTGCAGCACCGGTTGTATGCAGTGTGGATAAAACCAAATGTCCCGTTTCTGCAGCCGTAAGAGCTATTTCGACAGTTTCCAAATCCCTCATTTCACCTATGAGCATTACATCCGGTGCTTGTCTTAATGCAGAGCGGAGAGAAGAAATATAACTGCCGGTATCTGTATAAACTTCTCTTTGACTTACGATTGATTTTTTGTGTTTGTGAATAAATTCTATGGGGTCTTCAAAGGTCATTATGTGACAGTTTCGCTCCTGGTTAATTTTGTCAATTATACATGCTAAGGTTGTGGATTTTCCGCTGCCTGCAGGTCCGGTAATAAGAACCAGCCCCTTGGTTTTTTTGTATAAATTCATTACAACATCCGGTATCCCTAATTTCCTTGGATTAGGAAGCTCAAAAAACACTACTCTGATTACGGCAGCAAAAGAATTCCTCTGCTTGTATGCACTTACTCTGAACCTTCCGAACTTATTAAGTGAAAATGAGAAATCCACATTCCCTTCATCTTCTAAAATACACAGCTCCTTTTCATTGGCAATACTGAAAATGTCACTTATTATCTCGTATGTATCATCAGAAGATAGTGTTTCTTCATCAAAGGTCACAATATCACCTAAAATTTTATAGCTTAGAGGTCTGCCGGCGATTATAAAAATATCCGAAGCTTTTTTCTCTATAGCAGTTTTAAAAATATTAATAATATCCATTATTCAATTCCTTCCCATATATCAATAATTTCGTCTTCATAAACAGGCAGCTCAATATTTGATAAATTCCAGGCTTCAATCTCATAATAAAACCTGTCTGTTTTCAATATGTTTAAAGTTACACTTATTTTTTGATTCTTCTCTCCCGAAACTTCATATAGAAGAGATGAATTTTCTTCATCAACACTAACACCGTCAATAACTGATAACTTCCTTAAAATACTATCCTTATCTTCATTTATGTCAATATCATACAATATATCGCTTATTTCTGACAGCTTTTCTTCAGCCTTGCCGTGAATATAGTAATAATCCGCTGTAATTTCCTGAGCTTTCTTTGACAATTTCAAATCTGAATAAGCAGTTACAAATGACAATGCAGCAAAAATCATTAAACACAGCACTACAAATACAGTGATTATAAGAGTTCCGCCCATTCCTGCAGAAACATTGGTCCTATTCTCCATATTTACCTCCAAAGAAAGGGAAAAACTTTTTGCTTTCAATAGAGTAAATTTGTTGTCCGCCTGTTTTTATAAAAGGATAGGGCTTCTCCTTTTCAGCAAAAATATTTATATTTACCATCTCACCTGAGCTTGATCTTTCAAGGTCTATCATTATTGTTACAGCATATTCGTTGCCGCTTTCTTGTATCCAGTTTTTATCGTAATATTTGGTGTAAGTATTGATGACGCCGGACTCTTTTGTTTCATAAGAGTTCAGGAATTCATATATTTCATCAGTGCTGCTAAATGATTTAATAATTTCAAAATCTGATTGTATTATTGCACCTGCTATAGCCTTATCATTTGCTCTTATTTGAGTAAATCTTGCGATACCAAAGCAATTCAGCATTATTATTCCTGCGGCGGCAAATATTAAAACAGATAAAATTATTTCCAAAAGTGATACCTTTGAATTCAGTGTTACTTTATTCATCAAACCACCGCCTTTGAGTACAGGGATAAATACAGTTCTGAGATTTCTCCATTGCTCGCTGCAGTGAATTTATACAAATTATCCTTGAGCTTTTCAATTTCGAAGAGCTCCGCCTTAACTACCTTCATGCCGTCAGACAATTCAAAGGCATTGTCTGCATCGGTAAACATTTCATAAATCGCACCATCATAAAAGTATATCCATGTTTGATATTTTTCTTCATCATATACTTCATTTATCACAACGGCATTAATACCATTCAATTCCTTAATTTCGACAGCTTCATTTTTATCTGACTGCCTTATTTTATTTGCTATGTATGAAAGAGAAACCTGCAGCTCATAATTTGTGTTTCTGTCTTCATTTATGTTGTCATATATATTTTTTCCTAAAGTAATAATCATTACAGACAGTATTACAATAATAAGAGAAAGAAGCATTACAAATATAAATTGAAATGAAAATTGGTTTTGTCTATCCATATATTCTTCCTTCCTAATTATTAATCAAGGTTTTTAAGGAATATTTGTACTTCGGGAATTATGTTGGAGGCAAAAACATTGTAGCTTACAAAATATTTATTATGGTCTACCAACAAACCGTAGTTGTTTTCAAGATATTCTATATCAGGAGGATAAAATCCTTCAATAGCATAACATTGAACAGCGCTCCTTATAATTGCATCAGATAGAATTTTATAGTTTTCTTCATCACTTTTTCTTTTTGCATTGTCAACAGCCACGTACATGTAAACAATCAACATTATTATTATAATAACAGAAATAAATTTAAAATTGTTTTTCACAATATCATTCCTTCCGGTTATCCTGAAATTCTAATAGCTTAAGCTCTCTGATTTCTTTAATTTATCCTATTGATGACATTATGTTCATTAACGGAAGCATAACAGAAATCAGTATCATGCCTATAAGTACAGACAATATACCTACCAGCATAGGCTCTATCAATGAAACAGTGTTGTTGATTGCCTGCTCAGCCTCGTTTTCATATATATCGGTAAGTTTATTCATCACAACATCCATTTCTCCGATTTTCTGCCCCATTCTGAGCATCTGCATCTGCATACTGTTAAACAAAGATAATTTATTGACCGAATCAAGGAAGCTTTCTCCAGACTTCATTGAATCCTTGCACAATTGAATTTTATTCTTAAGAACCGGCTCTTCTACAATATCCAAAAGCATATCTATTGAAGAATCTACATTCATACCGCTGTTTAATAATAAAGACATTGCCGATGAAAAGCGGTATGCGGTAATTTTTTTCATTATTGACTTTGTTAATGCAAAGTTACCTAAAAAATTATTGAGGGTTTTTTTGCCGTTTTCAGTTTTATTAAAAATAAAAATTATAGCAATAGCTGCCATTATTATAATTACCAGCACCATGGCAACCCTTCCCGCCATAATACCGTTTGAGAAAGATACCAAAAATGACGAATCATCCGGAGAAGCACCAAGCTCTTCGAGCATCCCTTCAAATATTGGAAAGATTTTAGTTACCAATAATATTATTACAAATGACATCATAACAAAAAGCATTGCCGGATAAAAAATAGAATTCTTAATTTTTCCTTTCAAGAAGTTTTCTCTGTCATAATACTTGGATAAAGAAAGCATTACATCTTCAAGTTTACCGGTTACGCTTCCTATCTGACTCATATTTACTATATATGAAGGGAAATAACCGGAGTTTTTCATTGCATTATGAAGGGGTACCTTTTCGGACAACTTGCTTTTTAAGGAATATAGAGCATTTTTAACATTTCCTTCTTCTATATCATCATACATCCAATCGATGCTGTTTTTTATAAGCATTCCCGATTTTAATGTCATGGCAATCTGCATACAGAAAAATGATAATTCAGAAGAAGATAATTTTTTATTTGCCGGTTTTTCCATAACAACCTCACAACTGTTGACTTTTTAATAATTATATTATAGATGTATTTAAAATTCAACAAAATTCTACATAGTTTTCGAGTTTTCAGTTTTAAGAACGGTATAATTTAGGAGATGGTCTTTTTTTATTTAAAAATAGGCGCAAAAAGGTTGTAAAAAAATCATAAAAAAACAAGTCAAAAATCGCAAAAAAACAAGTCGAAAATATGTTGACTTTGAATCATAGGTATGATAAACTAACAAAGCTGTCGCTGACAATAGAGACGTAGAAACATAGTAAAAATTGGCAGTTGACAGAGAATAATGCCTGTGCTAAACTGACATTCCTGTCCAACAAGACAGTGGTTAAACAAGAAAATGATTGTTGACAAATACCGGCGAGGTATGATAAACTATTAAAGCTGTCACAAAAGACAGAGGCGTAGAAACTTAGCAAGAATTGGCAGTTGACAAAGAATAAAGTCTGTGTTAAGCTATTATTCCTGTCCAAAAAAGCGGACAGAGAAAAAAGAAAAAATTGACAGTTGACATTGTCCAAAAGACATGATAGACTGCTCAAGCTGTCTTAAAAAAAACAGCAATAAATAAAATCGAACTTAGACAATAAAACAGCATAAGAAACCTTTGAAGATGCCCTAACCCGATTTTATCGACCGCAAGGGAGAAGAAAATCGATGGTAGGTCATTCGCAATGAGTTCCCAATTTATGCGTTCATAGGTAAGGGGACACACCTCTACTATGAAGCAAGTCTTTGAGGGCATGAGGAATGTCCCCGAATATTATAAATTGGTGAACGAAACTGCGGAGTTCTAAAGAACAAAAACAAAGTAAAAGCTAAGAGCAATCTTAGCAGCTAAGCGAAAGCTTGAGCAAGGAAAATATTAAACGAGAGTTTGATCCTGGCTCAGGACGAACGCTGGCGGCGTGCCTAA
>ENA-UOOK01006755-UOOK01006755.1-fermentation-metagenome-genome-assembly--contig:-NODE-6755-length-10796-cov-3.656643_pt1 | contig 10796 bp, 15 predicted proteins | sample MGYA00245777_ERZ724023 | MGnify/ENA primary metagenome ERZ724023 (study PRJEB28704, sample SAMN03018312) | fermentation metagenome | biome: anthropogenic terrestrial biome; feature: soil; material... | reverse complement strand
AAAAGAGGAAACGGCTCCATCCCCTTTTAACACTGGTCCTTTTCAGGCCTCTTCAGCCATATTTTTTAAAAACTTTCCAAACCCTTTTCGACGGTACGCATATACCTTCGCCCCTTTTATCATAAACCACATCTTAAAAGGATTTTGAATAAACATAGATGTCTTGTCTTTTAGTCCAACCTTTCAAACTCCAGAAGGCATTGCCAATTTCATTATCGCTGAAAACAAAAAGGTGGCATTTATTAATCCCTTCTTCCTTCAGTTTTTGAAGGCTTTTATCAACAAGCATTCGGCCGATGCCTCTTCCCCTGTATTTCTCAGCAACAGTAACGTGATAAATATATCCTCTTCGACCGTCATGACCACACAGTATGGTTCCGATTATTCTATCTTCATGCCGGCAGACAAAGCTTAATCCCTTATTCCTAAGCAGAAACCGATGAATATTTTCATACGTGTCGGCATCGCTTAAGCCCATTCCAGGAGTATTGCTCCACAATTCAAAGATTTCACCGTAATCCTCAATTTGCATTTCATTTATCAAAATATTCACATCAAATTTTTCCTTCCATATCTCTTCATACTCTTTTGAATTACCAACCATAACACTCAACCTCGAATAAGATATTAATTTGCCATAAATACAATCCTTTTTATCTTGAAGGATCTTACTGTGAGCCATTCATGCCCGGGCTCCATTGTAGTACGCGGATGCATATAGATATCTTCGCCTGGAACAACAGGTTCATCAATAATATATAAAAGACCTGGTTGAATACCATTGTGTCGTATAACCTTGTCATCGCCATAGGAAAGACTGGTCGGCTTATGCGAAAAGGCTTCTGCAAGTTCTTTCCATTGTGTAATTGTACTGCCAGGCAACAGAGTATCATACTTAGCATTAGAACCATGGTACCATGGTTGACTTATTGAATATAAATCTCCATCCATATAACCTGTATCAATTCTGTATCTACAAGTCATCCGCTCATGTCCGTCAACAATATTACTGATACAATCTATACGCAGTCCGCCATTTTTCTCTATTACCCTGGCAGATGCCACATTCTCGGCAGAACAAGTCACAAGTGCATTTCTTATCCCTAACTTTGCAGATTCAGATAACAGCAATTTAAGCTGCAAGGTTCCATAGCCATGTTCCCATTTCGAAGGTCTTATTTCATACCCTATATGTCCGCCGAATTTTTTAAGTTGTTCTGTCAAAGCATATCTGATGTTACCAGCTCCTATGTACTCGTCCTCATCTACAAGCCAGAAAGTAGAACTCGGCACCCACCCCTCAGGAAGCCCGATACCCCTGCTTTCATTCTCATATCGCAAAAGCAGGTTTTTGATAAGCTCAGGGGTAGGATTTTCACCATGAAAGTCATCATATACTTCTAAACCCGCTTCTGCATACTCCCTGCATGCTGCAATGTAGCTGCCCATATATTCCACAGATGGTTTTACCAGTCTTGGGTTCTTCATCATGGCTCTGTTCTCCTTACTTCCCAATCTTCTCTTTAAAATTGTATAATGAAAATCGTCATACATGTGATAATGTGTTTTTAGCAGCCCAGGCATATAGCAGCATCAAACTCATTATCCTTGAATCGGCTGAAATCTTGTATATCCCCCATACAGAAGGCTTTCATATGATTTTTTATGTCATCATCCTGACGATCGAATTTTTCTTTCGCAAGTACAATGTTACCAGGTGACAGGTCATATAATACAGTATCAAACTCCATTTTGCACAGTTCTATGGAATAACTGCCAGGGCCGCCGCCTGCATCAAGTACTACGCCACTTTTGGGGAGATATTTTTTGAGAAGCTCCATCGTTACATAAAACTCTATTTTGTGGTAACTATCCTTTGCAACTCGTTCCCACTCTTTATCCTTCGTGTCGTCATAATAATCTTTTACTTTGTCTACGATATCATTCTGCATTTTACATCACCCTTCCTTTACTATATCTCCAGGCATGCATCCAGCGAAGGTAAATACAGGTCTTCTGTATAAAATATAAAAGCCCCAGAGAATCACCTGTTAAGTGACTCCGAGGGGTATAACTCCACGTGTAGGGCTTCGGCACCCCTATGCAGCTCAAGCCTCTGGCTCTTATGCACACTCACTATTTTGGAATATTATTACATAGCAAACTTGAACTTGTCAAGTACAATTTGCAAGTTTTCCTGCTATTTTGATTTTTGATTTTGACGATCCAAACTATTTGGGCGTAATACAAATCTCTGCACAGGATAATCAAACTCCGTAAAGAGTTCTGCTTCTTCGAAACCGAATTTTTTGTACAACCTTCTTGAGGCAATACCTTTTTCGTCGCCCTCACGAAAAGTTGTCACAGTAATGTCCCTATCTAGCGGCAACAGTACTAGCATCTTATCAACCAACTTTGAAGCAATTCCAATGCGGCGATAATTAGGATGTACTGCCATACAGGACAAGCAATTTTGATTAGGCGAGAAAAGCAGTATCCCTGCAATATTATCATTGTCCTTATAACAGAGAGCCGTTTTTCGCGCTATGTTCTTTCTAAGGGTTGCCAGGTAGCTTTCTTTTTCAAATCCAGGAAAATTGTCTTTTACAATATCTACAAGCTTAATCCAGCCTGGAATATCATCGACTGTCGTGAACATCACTTCACCTTTTGATATGTTCTCAACCACACCTATACCTCCAGAGTCTTTAAAAAGTTCTTTAAATTTTCTTCTGCTCTAATTCTGAATTAGTTTTATGTATCAGTACTATTCTACACATTATAGCAATTTTCCTTTCTATATGTATCAGTAAAGAAAAAAACAGATGTAACACTATCCAAATGCTTTACTCTAAAAAAATATATATCAAATCTATTAAATAATCTGAAAAAGTGTATACAATACATGTTCCCGATCCTTGGTCACTTTTTTGCCACTATTATCGTTCATTAAGCATATGTTCATCATAGCCATCAACACAAGCAGTAAAAAAGTCACTCATCTTTTCGAGTAAAAGTTGTTTGATTGTAGTAGTTTCGTATATCCTAGATGTATCACCCCATGGATGATGTCCGATGGCAATATATCTCCAGCCATATTTTTCATAATATGAGGTATGATCAGTACAAAGATACAGCTTATCAAAGCCAAGCTTTCCTCCGTCAATTCTCGCATTTTCCAAAAGCCTTGCTCCTAAAGCGTTTCCTCTGGCTTTTTCTTCAACAAAGAGCGCACACAAATATGGAAACAGATCTGTTCTGTCAACAAAATCATTTTGGATAAGCCCACAGCCTCCAATAATTTCATTATCTCCCTCAGTTGCTAAATACCACTGAGGAAGGCTTTCATTTTTATTGATACAGTCATAGATGCTCTTTTCATATTCCTTGCGGTCTATACCCCACTTCGAAGCAAACCAATCAATTGCACGTTCTGAATATTTTGATTGGTCGCGGATTGATATTATTTTATATTGCATATATTTTTCATCCTTTCCATTTTTGCCGTTCTACATTCTACCTCATACATCAAAACTGTGGCTGCGCAAGCAACATTCAGCGAAGATGCCGAAGGGTCATTGGACATTGGTATCGTTGCCAAGATATCACATATGGATTTAAATCCCTTGCATAAACCATCGCTTTCATTACCAAGCCTCAGCATTAACGGTGACTTTAACCCTATATCACTTATATTCTTTTCTTTATGCGCTGTTATTCCTATAATACTGAAATCTGGATATCGGGCTTTTATTTCCTCAATAAAATCAAATAATTTATTTAATTCAGACAGCATTTTTTTCTGTTTTCACAGAATTCAGAATGCTTTTTGCCTAATTAGCCAATTTCATATTACTAGAGTATAAGAACGTACAAATATGCCACTTGTTCTTTATTGCTCCATTGATATTACGAACACCTTCAAGAAAAAATTGATTATATCTGTACCTTTTGTTTCGATTGGATTTTAATACTTCAAACTTTTGGTAAGTAGCATTTTTTGTATATATATTTTGCGTATTCATAACTACACCTCGCAAAACTCCTTGTTAAAATTGATCGCATCCGATTCGGCGGTCGTCCAAACTATAAAGAAATACTCATCTACGCCACTTTGCTTTAGTGCCTCATATCTGTGATTGCCATCATTTAGCTCAAAGGTACCATTACAATAGTTAACAATGAGCGGTGGCATATCCCAGCCATCTTTAAAGCGGTTTTGCAATACCGAAACATGCTTCTCAAAAGCTTCACAGTCGATAACATATTTATTATTCGCTTCTGGTCCGCAACAACGGACAAACATATCAAGCTTAAATTTCAATGGTCCAAAATAATATCGATTTTCTAGCCTTAAGCCATCGGAAAATGAAACGTTATTACCCTCACCATTCAAAAACAAATGAACCCATTCTTCAATTTTTCCAGCTTCAGCGTATTGAAACGCAGATTTTAATGTATTCATTTGGTATCCCTCTTTTAATTTAATAGTAATAAGATGCTTATCTTATATCAATAACTTTTTATTTTTTTGAGTATCCATCTATCAGCAATCTCAGCAGATTCCTCAGGTGTAAGAACAGAGTTATCTAGAAGTGTAATGTTAGGTCTTGTCTGGTTTGCATTTTCTTTTAGCCAACAGTTGAATTCTATTGAACTTTTAACCCAATTCTCATCAGTCACACCCCTGCCTATACGCATTCGCCGCTCAAGCTGTTCATCCTCACAAACAAGAGCAATATAATAGATATCTGTAAACAAACTTCGCGCTTTACATCCTTCGAACTGCTTTGGAATTGCACACCCACAAAGAACGATCGGCTTTCCAATTTGCGATATGTTTGCGCATACACGCAGCCAAAGCTCACGGTAAGCGTGATAATTGTCTTCAGGTGTGTTATAGATGTCATTCCAAAGCAAGTCACTTTCCATTACAATATAATCCGTTTCATCCTGGAAAAGCAACTTACATGTTGTTGACTTTCCAACACCGCTTGCTCCTGTAATTATGAATAACGGTAACTTTTTGGAAGGTTTCATTTTTTATTACCACTCCTTTTTCCACATTTCACGATGGCAGATTGTTTCAAATCCGATAGCGGTATAAAATTCAGGCACACCGCCGAAGCAATATGTTGCACCGAGAGCTTTTGTTTTCTTCATTCCTTCTGTAAGAGCAACGGTGGCAAGGCCCATCCTGCGATATTCAGGAACTGTGGCGAGGGGCTCCAGATAAGCATACTTATTTTTCTCATCGAACCACATCCCGGCAAAGCATGCATAACCTCCATTCGAAGCTTTTATTACAGTTGTCAGATCTTTTCGGAAATTTGGGCCGCCTTGCATCAGCATTCGACCATTAATATTATCAGTGGGATTATCTCCATGGTTAAAGCCTTTCCAAAGGCAATAATGGATTTTCTTATAATCGTTTTCATCCTCTAAAGAAATTATCGAATAGCCATCGGGAACTTTCACGTCAATAAATGGCTTGTTATAGGAGAATATCCGAACCGGTTCGGTATATACCTTTGTGTAGCCTTTTCGTGCCAATAATTCGATTTTGTCCATTTCTTTATCGGTCACCCATACTGAAAGAGTCTGCTTGTCTTTATTTATAACAGACAGCTGCCTTTCTGCAAATGTAAGCATTTCAGATAAGAGAAATGTATGATCTTGGTCAGTTACCAGAAAGCTTTCGCCGATATTCATTTCATAGCATGCAATACCGACAAGCCTTCCGCCATCCTCCCAAAGCCTGAAACGATGCGTCAGCTTGTGATTAAATGACGGATGGGTATGTACGTACTCAAAAAACTGTGGTAAAAGGTAACTATCCAAGGTGTCAAGCGAATAAATATCGGTAAGAAAGCTGTGAACTGCAGTAAAATCCACAAGAAGCTTATATCTTCTTTCACTAATATTTTGTTCCATAGCAAATCCCCCTAAAATAAAAACTCCATTTTCAAACGATTAGTTTATCGCCGAAAATGGAGTTACTTATTGCGTAATTGATCCAAAATATTACAAACACTTATCTGGACATAATTATAGCGCAATCAATGACAAACCGAATCAATTCGGTTAAGCAATCCCAATTCCGACAACAAAACAAAGCCCTAACAATCGGACTATTGAACCTATTATCAGTTAATCTGAGATTACTTCAAAAACATCGTTGCGCCCCTTTTCAATAAATAGTATAAGCTATTATTTCATAAATTTTGCTTTTTGTCAACCTTGGAAAAAATTCAAAACGGACATAATGAAAGGGTAACATCGCTCCCCCTTTACGTTTTACTTAACTCTAACAACAACCAATGATAGTGCCGAAATGGCCAAAACCTGGCATATCATCTTAATCGTCCTTTCATCGACGATAATAGTCCTTTTATCAAGAAGATTTCATTCACATATTTTAGATTTAGCAGGAAGCTTCATCATACATGCAGGCACACCAGCCTCGTAAATTGTATTATCATATTCAATAAAACCATACCGCTCATATAGTCTTTTTTCCTTTAGTAATGGTTCAAAATCACCTCTCAAAACGTTAACAGTAATATCACTTGAAATATCTAATTTTTCCAGAGCTATATCAATCAGGTTTGAACCTATACTTTCAAAATCAAAATCTTCTGACACACCAAAAAAGGTTATTCGATTATTCTTTTTAGAAAAAGCTATTATTCCTGCACACTGTTCTGTAAATTCATCAATTGCTATATACGCTTCGTTCTGTTTTATCTTAGCGTCCATATAACTGTCAAATCCTTCATAGAAGATAGAAATATCCGGAATAAGCCTTTTAACTACATTATCTGATATATTATGTGCAAACTTTTCCCATATTTGCAAATCATCCAACGTCATAGACCTGATATCTATTCTACTCATAACAATTTCTCCTATAGCCGTTAAATTATAATAATACTACATATACTTTTTTTCAAACAGTTTTGGCTTTATGAAGAATGTTCTTTACGAAATCTGCTTTTCCTTTTACATAACTGTTAATATCTGTTTTATACTGCTCAGCCAATTCTAATTTTAGTTTTCCATAGGCATTCATATCATTCGGATGATTTCTTAAATATTTAAGAAATGTAATATGTTCAAGATGCCCTTTCCCATCTTTCGGACAGACATACATATGGTAAGGCATAAAATCATCTATAAAGGTTCTCTTGAAGGCTTCTCTGCCTTCAACTCCCAGATTCCTCTCATGTTCAAAACCTATCCTGGATAATCTTTCTTTCACAGTCGGAAAAACTTCATATGAATTAATAACAACATCAATATCGATAATAGGCTTTGCAGCAAGTCCTTCAATGGCTGTGCTTCCAACATGATCTACACCCATAATAAGATCACCAACGCAGTCCATTCCATGTTCAACCTCCGCTTGTATAAGTAATCTTTAGTTCGCACTTATTTTTCAAAATGCCCTGACAAAAACTTTGGAGTAAATTCACCAGTCTGCACATATTCAAGTATTTTGTCCGGAATGTATGGAAGAAAGTTAATCTCTTTCAATTTACTTATGGGAACCCATTCTGCAGCTGCTTGAATTGATGGGTCATCCGGACTATAATCAGGTTTACAAGGGACGGCTGCTGGGATATTGTCGTCAACAACACACCGGAAAAAGACACTGATATGCGGGTCATCAGGTATTCCATATCGTTTTGTTTCGACCTCTAAGGTAAAAAGCATATCTTCCACAAAAACTGTTATTCCAGACTCCTCCAAAACCTCTCGTTTAGTGCACTCAGCCAGTATTTCGCCCGTTTCTACACCACCACCTGGGAAATTATAATATAAGCCATTCTTGAACTTCGTTAACAGAATTTTGTCCTCTTTTATAACAACGGCTCTTCCGCTGACTCTATGCGTTTTTGCCATGCAAGATTTCTCCTTTTTCAAATTTGAGCCAGCCGATAATCATATATTACATGAATAATTGAAATAAGTAAAACTTGACCTGAGATAGCTTTTAGAAACGTAATAGCGGATAAATATAACACTGGATATATACTCCATTTTTCATATTTTTCCTTTAGTTATCTTGACAGTTTGGCATTTTGTGGATATAATATACTTGTAAGGTGGAGAAAGACACCTCTTTCTATTTTATTATCAAAAACAAGATACCCAACTGAAATTTCAGTCGGGTTTTTTATTTAATACTGTATTGCAAAATTATTACAAGTCTATTTTTATATAAACACCTCAGATGAAATCAAGATAAGCGGCAATCTACCCGATATTATTTTCAATTCTGCATTTTAGCTCAAATAATGCAGTTTTATTTGTTTCCCAATGTAGAATATTTATGGCATTTTCGTATGAAACCCACCTATATTGTATATGTTCGTGTGATATTTTTATCTCGTTATCTGTTTGAAAAGCAAAGCAATACTCGGGTAGTACATATGTATCAGTAGACCAATTTTTAATGCACTTTTCCGAAATGCAATATGCTTCTTGATGTAAGTTAATACAGCTTATCCGCAACAATATCAGCTTCTTCAAAAAAAAGCATTGATAATCTTGATAAAAAGATTGCTATTACAAAGCAGTACCCCCCACATACCAATTAAGGCAAGTGAAGGTACTGCTTTGCGTGGCTATACTATTTCACTTTTCTAGCATAAATAATTGCTCTGTGCGTCGATTTCCTAATAGGATTTTTATCATAGTCGCCATACTCCTGCTCAACCACAAATCCATAGCAATCAATCCAATCATGAATATTTTGCAGAGTTAGGATATGTTTTGCCGACTTCTTTTCAAAGGCGTATGTTTCGCCATTCGAGAGTGTCAACTCTGTTCGACTTTTACCGCTTGTCATCTGTGTTTCGATGTTATAACTTCCCCCACAACCGATATATCTGCCATAGACACCTGTGTCATCTGCACCTTCAAAATGCACACGCTCTCTTATGGAATTAAATATCTTTTCGGGGTGTGCATACAGGTCAAAATCAAGGTAAATATAACCACCAACTTTCAAAGCATCAGATGCTTTCTTAATAAACAGCTTTTGTGCTTCCTTGTAATCCATGTCTGTCTCAATGTTAATCATAATATTACCAGCCAGAACAACAACATCGTAATCACTGCCCCAATCAGAGTAAATAGCATCTGCCTTATAGAATTTGATATTCGAAAGTCCGATGATTTTCCCTGGTATTTGGGACATCATATCTTCGTCCATATCAAACCCTACAACTATGTGTCCCGCTTTTGCGAGAGGTATGAGTATTCGTCCTCCACCGCAACATACTTCCAGGATTTTTTTCGGCTTGTCACCAAGTATTTGCAGCATCAATTCCACATCATAGGTTTGATTTTCCTGCTTATCATAAATGTAAGCATACCAATGAGATTTAATTTTGTTAATATCCAAAATCTTTTACCTCCATTTTTCTATAGGAGGGTTAAAGTATAGTCACCCTCCCGCTTATATTAATGGTTGCTAGTACTGTGTTTTTCATATGAAATCATTCCTTTCGTTTTAGATTTTATTATAACGCCGTAGCGGTATAACCGATTATGCCGTCAGAGCTCTACTATATCCTTCTGGAGCTTGTATCCTGGCCTGATAATGCCGTCGCCGACTGCGTATTGAATCTCGTCCACTATTTTATATTCATTCTTTAAATAACATTGAGCCGCAGGTTCGTTGTCTTTAGTCGTAAAAATCAAAAGAGATGACTTACCAAGTCTTTTTATGTATTCTTCTGCGAAATGTATGGCAAAGGAACCAACTCCGCAACGTTTGAAGAAATTCTCTACAACAAGCATGGAAATTGAAGGCTTCTCTTTATTTAGCCCGTTTATCTTTAACCATGCGGTGGGTTGATTGTCGGCCATAATAATAAAATTTACCTCATACGGGTCAATGTCTTCGCCGAAAACGCTGTGCCATTCTTCTATAGAAATTATATTCCCATGCAAAACGTCTCTGTTTTGCTCATAAACCGTATCCACAAAAGAAACAAACTCAGCGGTCAGCGGTATTGCATGTAATTGCATTCGTTACCTCTCCAATATCTTCTCGTCAATTCTCCGAACAACACTGTGGGTATAAGCATCAAAATATTTGAGCCAGAAACCATAAGCTGTCGGGTTGAGGCTTTCAAAATCCACGCCGAGCCTTGTATATCCCTTCGTTTTCAGTTTCTGCATCAGCATACTTAGCAACTTTTGGTTTAAACCTTTACCCCGGTGTTCTGGCAAGCAATATGCCCCTTTAACATGCAAATACCCCGGTGTGTTGCATATAAAGTTTTCTCCGTCAAGCTCTGCCCTGACAAACGCTACGATTTGCCCCTCATACTTCGCAGTAAAATAAACGGATTGGAAGTGCTCATATTTTGTCAAAAATACAGCTTCGCTTTCTTTTGCCCTGAACATAAAAAACGGACTGTTGATATAGCTTTCATCAAGCATGCTTTCCAGCGGTAAAATTTCCAAAATCTCTTTCGGTGCAAGCTCAGAGAAAGAATAACCTTCGCATGGTGTTACAATAATCTCATCCATTCCGCGAATCGCATCAACGCAACGCAGACCGAAACCGTAACGGAAGAATTGCTCCTGCACTTCTCTGTCGTGGGCGTATAGGCATACAGCGTGGCTGGATGCTCCGGCTCGTACCCATTTTTCACCCGCTGCTTGATACAAGCGAGCATAAATCTTTGCTCTGTTTTCGCCGATTGCGCCGTTTGCACCCATTGGTGAAAACACGCCTGTTGCGTCGGTTGAGCGGAAAGCGTTCTTAAAAGGCGTTA
>ENA-UOOK01006754-UOOK01006754.1-fermentation-metagenome-genome-assembly--contig:-NODE-6754-length-10796-cov-16.370357_pt1 | contig 10796 bp, 9 predicted proteins | sample MGYA00245777_ERZ724023 | MGnify/ENA primary metagenome ERZ724023 (study PRJEB28704, sample SAMN03018312) | fermentation metagenome | biome: anthropogenic terrestrial biome; feature: soil; material... | reverse complement strand
TAAGGTGGCGATTGTATTATCGTGGAAAACGAGTTTATTATCCAATTAATAAATACTTGTCAAAGGAAGAGTGGGGAGCTCTGCCAACCTCAAGAATTGTGTCGTTGGTTGAGATTAGAAAAGATTTGAACTATTACTTCAATGAAATTCTTGTTCAAAAAATCAATGAGTTAGTCAGAAACAACAACTTTTCCATCGAGCCATTCAACTATCTGTTAGGGAAATCAGATATTTTATCCGTTAACGATGCGTTTAATGCTAAGATTAAGGAATTGGAGAAAGTTGATAAAATATCAAATTCCATCATTTATCAGTGCGCCATAAATTGCTTAGAAACTTTTGCCGGAAAGAATCTCTCTTTTTCTCAAATAACACCCAAGTTCTTGAAAGATTATCAACAGGATATGGAGAAGAAAGAACTGCGTAGAAGTACCATTGGTATTTATATGCGATGTTTGCGTGCTATTATCAATAATGAGGGCGACCCTTATTTAACCGGAGCAAAGTATCCTTTCGGTAAAGGAAAATACATTGTTCCGACGGGTTCCGGAAGGGAAATGGCTTTGCAACTGCCCGATATTCATTTGCTTGAAGCTTATGAATGTGAAGATGTCGTAACCGAACAATGTCGCGATATGTGGTTATTCTCGTTCTATTGTAGTGGCGCAAACTTTAATGATATTTGCAAGTTTAAGTACAAAAATATTATGAACGGCGAAATCTATTTTATCCGGCAAAAAACGAAAAGTACTACACAAGACCAAAAGGATATTGTTGTGCCGATTTTAGAGCCGATGCAGAGGATTATTGATAAGCACGGAAACGATAATTCAAACAAAGAAAATTATATTTTTCCCTTTTTAAACGATACTAATACAGAGCAAGAACGATTTCTTAAAACTCAAAATCTGATTCGTTTGACGAACAAGAAAATCAAACTTATTGCAAAAAAGATTGGCTTGATGGACGGTATCAGCACCTACACGGCACGCCACTCTTATGCTACTATTTTGGCTAAACTAAGAGTACCGGAAAGTTTTATCGCAGAGCAATTGGGACACTCGAAACGCACGGTTACACAAAACTATTTTGACAGCTATACCAAAGAAGAGCGTTTGAGTTTCAATGGATTATTACTTAAATCCAATGCTGAAAAGTAAAAGACGGAGTTTGATGAAATGTCCAGTTTATTACATTAAAAACTGGACAAATTATCTATTTAAGTCAGGATTCATTTTTTTACAATAACAACAATTGTCAAGTAAATTGAGCAAAATACTTGACAAATAAAAAGGATTTACTATCTTTGCGTCATGAATTTGTCCACGCAAATACAAAAACAAATAGGGCTGTTTCCCGAAGGCAAAATATTCGGTTACACAGATTTGGATATTTCCAGAGAAGAATACCAGTCTGTTGCAAAGATATTGGAGCGTTTGCAAGGCAGGGGGGTAATCAAAAAAATGTCCAATGGAGTGTTTTACAAACCGGTACAGACCGCCTTTGGAGAACTGAAACCCGATTATAACGAGCAACTGCGTCCATTTTTGTTTGAAAACGGGAGGCGAATTGCCTATGTTACCGGAACTTATTTGTATAACCAATTGGGATTAACTACGCAACTGGCTGTTCGCGTGAAAATTGCATCTCGAAGCAAGCGCATAACCATAAGTAGAGGAGCATTAAAAGCCGATGCAGTAAAGAGTTACGCGGAAGTTACAGAAAGCAATTATACTGTTTTGGGATTTTTAGACGCTCTAAAAGATATTCGAAAAATACCGGACACAACCGTTCAAAATTCCGTGAAAATCCTATCCGCAAAAATCGCAGAAATGGATGAGAAAGAAATTGCCCGATTGATAAAATACGCTCTTTTATATCCGCCAAGAGTGCGTGCATTATTGGGAGCAATCCTTGATAATTTGGGCAAATCCGACAACATCACCGCCCCCTTGCTAAACAGCATAAACCCGTTAACAAAAATAGAATTAGGTTTAAGTAAATCAGATTTACCAACAGTCGAAAATTGGAATATTGTATGAAACTTCACACGGATAAAAAACTGTTTCGAGATGCCGTCAGTATCACCGCACAGCAAATGAACATCCCCACAATCTATGTTGAAAAAGATTATTGGGTTACATTCGCGTTAAAATCAATTTTTAGCGAAGAGATTGGAGCGGATACTATTTTCAAAGGTGGAACTTCCTTGGCTAAATGCTTTAAAATGATAAATCGATTTTCGGAAGATGTTGATTTAGTCGTTATTAGACGAGAAGGCGAAACCGACAATAAGCTGAAACATAAGCTGAAAGATGTTGAAAATGCCATAAATGGAACGCTTCCGGAAATTGAAATTCAAGGATTGACACACAAAGTGGGGATGAGTCGGAAAACAGCGCACAGTTACAGCAAAGAATTTACGGGCGCTTACGGGCAAGTGCGAGATGTAATAGTTTTAGAAGCCACTTGGCTTGGCTATTACGAGCCATTTACAAAGCAAAACATTAATTCTTTTGTGGGAGAAATGATGCACAGCGCCGGACAAGTGGAGTATGTTGAAAAGTACGAAATGCAACCGTTCACGGTTCAAGTTCTTGAGCCGATAAGAACCATCTGTGAGAAAATAATGAGTTTAGTGCGGTTTTCGTATGGCGATAGACCGATGGACGATTTGAGAAATAAAATCCGGCACACATACGATTTGCACCAACTTTTACAACTGAAAGAATTTTCAGATTTTCTACATTCGTCAGACTTTGAAACTATGTTGCTGAAAGTTGCCAACGATGATGTGAAAAGTTTTAGGAATAACAACCAATGGTTAGTTTATCATCCGATTCAATCGCTTATGTTCAATGATTTATACACTGTATGGTTGCAATTGGAAACCACTTATAACGGCAGTTTCAGAGATTTGGTTTACGGCGATTTTCCGAGTAGCGATGTTGTTTTGCAGACCCTGGAGAAAATTCGTGAAAGAATGAGTGTTATAAATTGGAATATAAAACCATAAAACAAAGAATTACATGCCCCGCCCCCGCAAAAAAACTTTTCCCCTCTCAGACCTAAAATGTTTTGACACCATTTTGTCAGAACTGCAATCCATGCCCGAGTTTGAAGATTTCGACATCGAGAACGCCATCCTCACCGTTAAACAGCGCAAACAACCCTATACCGCCAAGCCCGAAAATATTGAAACCGCCATCAAAAATTTGGAAAAACACATTGAAAAACACGGTACGGACAGATTTGAAGAGATGACCAAACAAGAAATGAGCGTCCTTTTGGGCATTTCACGTCCCACCTTAGACCGATGGATTGAAGCAGAAATTATAGAAAGAGCCACAATTGGCTTTCATCGCGATTTCGAAATCAGAACTTTCACGGCAATATCGGTGCTGAACAGCTTACAGGAATTAAAACAAAAATAAACCCGTTATATCCTTTTATACAGCATTTTACCTGTTGTTGTTGGACTGTATTCTATCTCGTTTTATGAATTATTAACCAAACTTTTTTACGCTTTACGTTTGGCGTCGATTGGCAGTGATTGGCGTTCAAAAGTGTTAAAGTGTAAAGTAGTTCTGTTTTTTATTGGTTTACGATTCTTCCTCAGACTTCCCTAAAATTCCTTGCAATTCCCTTAAATGGATTTGTGTAAACCGTTTTTACGATTTGATTTTCATTTATTTACGCTTTTACTTTGTGGCATCAAGTTAGATGTTTTACAAAATAAAAAACGTATGTATTATGAACAAAATTATCGTAACCACACCCGACGAACTCCGCCTTATCGTCAAAGAAGCCGTCATCGGATTAGTGCCCCAGCAGGAAGAAACAAAATCCGAGTCCGATTCGGTAAACCTCGAAACCGCTTTACAAGTTTTGACCGAAAACGGCTTTCCTACTTCCAAAGGAAAAATGTACAAGCTCACGTCCGAAGGAAGAATTCCGTACCGAATGTATAACAACAAACTCGTTTTCTCCCGAAAAGAGATACTGGATTGGGCGGAAAGCCAAACCAAACCCAAACACGACGCCACAGAAACCATCCGCGCCGTTGCCCGCAGCGCACGCCGAAAAATACGTGTAATAAGCAAATTTTAAATCGTCATTTTTCGGTAAAATTAAATCGTCACATTATAGTCGAGACTATTGGTTTATAATATTACTTGCTTAGGTATATTGTTCATCTTTGGCTGGGGGTACCCCCAGCCAAAGATGAGTCTTGTACGGTTTCAAAAATGGATTTTCGATTTCCCATCCGATAGCTTTGTCCCGATAGCTTAATTACCTCACAGTGATATAACAGCCTGTCAAGTATTGCGGAAGCTAACACTTCGTCATCCAGCGTTTTTGCCCACTCAGTCGGTGCTTTGTTTGTTGTGATTATTAGCGAGGCTTTCTCATGAAGCGTGTTGATCAGGTTGAAGAATCCTGCGGCATCTTCTTTTTTCACAGGGAAGAGCATGATGTCGTCAATAGCCACCAGATCGGCTTTAAGCAACCTGTTATAGGCAGTCATGGCCGAGGGCATCAGGCTTTTCATTTTGATGGTGTTAATGATATCCTCCATGGTTACCATATATGCCTTGTATCCTTGTTGTACAGCTTCATATACGAGTCCTGCGGCGATGAAGGTTTTACCTGTTCCGGAAGGCCCCATAAGTATTATGTTGTAATTCTGTTCAAGCCATCCCAGGCGACGAAGATCTCGGAGTCTGTATGCGGTTATGCCTTGCGAGTAGTTGTGATCGAAAAGATCCAGGTCATGTCTTGGGGGTAGAGCTGCTGCTTTCAGGCGTCGTTGGAAGTCCTTGCTTTCCCGCTCCTGAACCTCGCGGGCCAGCAGGTCATGAAGGAACTCGACATGGGTCTTTCCCTGTTCTTGCGCTATGTGGGCTTCAGGCTCCAGCAGACGCGGAAGTGCGTATAGGCGAAGGCGCGAGCACAGACTTTTGATTTGTTCGTTTATTGTCATACGAAGAGTGTATTAAAGGTTGATATGTCCGTTTTATCAGGGAGCATGGCGCAGGTGTCCACTTGGGGTAGAGGTATCGTTTCCTGTCGGAACTCTATCAGGGACTCTCCACTTTGGATTCTAAGGGTCTCGGCTACTTCCATCAGACTGCATCCGTTGAAGACTCCTGCCTCAAGGCACTTGGAGAAAGCTTCGGAAAGTATACCTTCTGAGTATGCCTTGTGACGCCGGGCAATAAACTGGAGGTTGTCGCGGTAGTTACGAGCCTTATGCACACGCAGCCGTGACAGATACGCATCAATCGCTGCACTTGCGGGGAGCTCTTTGCGAACAGAAGCCTCATAATCATCCAGCGATGCTTCACGGTCACGCCGATGCGAGGTGTTGCTTATCAGACGCCCCTTATCGCTGCTGAGCTCGTGACCGGCAAGTCTCTTGCCTGTCTCATGGCTGTAGATGTATAACCGGCCATCCTTTTCTTCCAGATAAACCAGCGTCTGATGACCGCGATAGGTTCCGGTGGGTACGGTGTAATAGTTTCCCCGATAGTTGATCACGTTATCCTTTCGCACATGGTGTGGCGCCAGATTTTCGACAGGTGCCTTGGGAACACCTTTGTAAGGCATGAGATATGGTTTTTCTATCTCGAACTCCTCAGTGGGAACACGCCGTATGCCATGATGTTCTGTACCGTTGGCTGTGCGTTCCAACCAGCCGAGAACCTCCTTGTTGAGAAGGTCGATATGGGTAAACTCGCGACAGCGAAGAAAGTTGTACTTCACATATTTAACTACGTTCTCGATCTTCCCCTTGCTTTGGGGATCGGACTTATGGCAGAACACCGCCTCGAAACCATGCTCCCGTACCAGAGCACGGAAACCGGAAGTAAGCATCAGATCGCCAAGGTTTTCCTTAACCAAAAACAACTTATCCTGATCATAAACTATTTTGTGAGGCACTCCCCGGAAGTACTTGAAGCCCAGTTCGTGAGCATAGACAGCAAGAGCCGTAGTAAACGGGGTGCGGCTAAAATAGATGAACTTATACCGGCTGCGACTCAATGACATCGCAAAGAAATAGACTTTGCAAGACTGCCCATCAGGAGTTCTCATCCATCGCTCGCCGAAATCGCACTGGGCGTACAAGCCATAGGCTGTCTCAGGTTGTTTCTCATAGGGACGGATACTCTTCTCAGACTCTTTGGGCAGGTTGTGGGTTAATCGAAGTCGATTAACGAAGTTGAACACCGTCTTGGGAGTAACTAACGGAAGATCAGAAAAATGTTCCTTTAATCGGTCGTGAATCTGAGGTGCAGACAGAAAAGGCCACCTCCTTAGTTCACTCACTACATAAGATTCGTAAGAGTCGAGCTTATGCCCATAATGACGTTCATAACTCGCACTGGCTATGAAGTCTTCTTCAGTCATCGAAAGATACTTCGATATCGTCTGTCGGTGAAGACCTACACATTGCCCTATCTGAGTCTTGTTTAGACCAGATAAAAATAATTCGTTAACTTTGTTCCACATCAGATACTTCTTTAATTTGGAAGTCTCGGTCATAGCATTGTAATTAAGAGTTTGCACTACAAAATTACAATGCTATTTTTTTGTCTAATCATGTCGATTTAACTTTTCCGATTTTTGTCGATACAAAATTACCGATTACATCAACTTATACAGGTAGCTTTTAGCCAATCCCGTAAACAGAACAGCTTCATCTAAAGTCAGTACATTTTTAGATAGTAACACGCTTTTTTCAATCCGCTCAAGTCTTTCTATAATCTCTGTCATACTTAAATTATGACAGAGAAAACTAATTCTGCTAAGCTTTTTAAATATCTTTATCTTCTTTTTTATCATCATTGTAATGTATTTGCCAAAATTCTAATAGTTTTTTATATTCTTCTGTCTGTTTATCCAGTCTTTCAAGCATAGAAAATTCTTTCTTAGTAGGAGAATGCATTAAACGATATTTTATGGCTGGCCAGTATTCCTTATTAATTAAAGAAAAATATTTAAAAGACGATTATTACTCTACTGGTAGTTTTACTCATACTTTTATTAGAAATGGCAATATTGCTTATATTAGATATACCACTATTACTAAGTGACTCTAATTTGTCCATCATAAACTTTGCAGGATTATTACTGAAATTCCAAAGCGCATCAGTCATATCAGATGTAAATATCTGTGAACCTTCTTTTGCCATTGCATATCTGCCACCACCAGTAGGGGAAAGCATAAGTTCTTGTCCATCTTCACCCATAATAATTGGGCCACCAGCAGAATAACGTGTACCTGTAGCATATTTAGGCAAATTAGCTAACTCATCTTTTAAATCATTAATCTTTGATCCATTCCAAACATTATAATTACTTGCATACTCTTCTGCTTCCAAATTAGCAATCTCTTGTTGAATTGCCGCTCTTTTAGCATTATTTTCTGCTTTTTTAGCATTATTTGCTGCTTTTTTAGATGAATTTATTGTATTGCTAATTGCATTAGATGCAGTATTTGCTTCGTTTGTTAAATCACTAATATTCCTGCTTGCATTAGAAATTTGTGATTCCAAATTAGAAATTTGATTATCTACACCTTTAATTTCAGACTTATAAGTATCCATACGATTAATAAGTTGATTCAAAGTATTAAGGACATTAATTTGATTACTGTTATATCTTGAAAGACTATCATATGCGAGATTCCATGTGCGAATAACTGAATTGCGTACACCGTTCTTAAATTATTTATTTACAATCGTTAGTTGTAAATGCTATTATAAAAATAGCCTCATAATTTCTTATGAGAGTAGACTAGTTCACCATCCTATTAAAATAGGAGTTATACATTTCTTCCACCAATCACTTGTGGCTTTACTTTCATATCTGAAATAGTCGTTGAGAGCAAGGCTGTTCGCCAATTCTCTGCATGAACAGGGATTGTTTATGAATACTTAGGATTTAACCGTATATTCATCCTTACGTTTTTTCTACTTTCGTACCTTTCCATATATAGCTATTCGCTATTATGTTTCGGTGTAAGGCTTTACCCATTACCTGCATATATGTATAATTTTTCAATGCACATTACTGTACAAGGGGAGACGGACATTTCATTGTTTCTCCGTAAATGCGATTGTATTCAAGCAATCTGTTTAATAAATCTTGTGACCTACCATTAATCAGATTCATTGCTTCAGTACGAATATTTACTTCTTTAGCCGTATACTGGTCAATCTGGTCGATTAAACCTTGATAATAATTTTTCTGAGCAGTTGTTTCTTTATCAAGTTCGTCTTCTTTAGCCTTATACTCTTTATCATACTTATCCTGTAAAGCATCAAGAGCATTTTGCTGTGTAGTAACAGAATAATCATATTGAAAATCATTCAGTTCTTTTGTCTTATCAGCAATTTGCTTCTGGTATTGAATTTGTTTTGCTTTAGAAGCATCAGAAGTATCTTGTTGTTGAATTGCTAATTTGGTTCTAAGTGTCGCAATATCCTTTTCTTTATCAGCTAAATCTTCTGCATGAGAACGTTCTTCTTTTTGCTGATCTAATGCTTTTTTCTGTAAATCGATTTTATCTTTAAGAGCACTTAATTGAGTTTCAAGAGCAGTTTTTTCTTTATCAGCTAAATCTTCTGCTTGTTGAGACAATTTTGAGTAAGCATCTTTTTGGTCAGAATATTGTTGTTTAAGCATTTCTTCTACAAGACTTAAAAGTGACTTAATATTTTCTTGGTCTGTTTGCATTTGGTCATACGTAGATTGTAATGCTTTCTTTTCTTGGTCTAATGCATCTTTCTGTTTTTCAAGAGCGTTTTTATATTGCTCGGCGGCACTGGTTGCAGCTTTCTTTGCCGCAGTATTAGCCTTTTGTGTTTCTGTATTCTTACCTGTACCAACTTGCAAACTGTTGATAACATCAATTTCTTTTTTTGCACTTGAAATTGCATCTTCAACTTTTGACTTTGCATCTGCACTTAAATTAGTGTTAGAACCCGGAATTCCTTTAAAAGCATCTTTGACAGAATTATAACCACCAGCTAATACTTCTGCACCAATAGCCGCATTTCGCATGGTTTCATCCATAGATGAAATTTGCCCTTCTGCGGTTGTCGTAGCATTACCTGCATCAGTTGTTTTTCCCTTAACATCATCTTGCATAATACCAAAAATTTGTGATGCTAAAGTGGCTTGTACAGTTTCTGTCATTTGTGCTTTAATTTCATCTGCATTATCTTGTAATACCGATGTATTAATTACTAATTTACCATTTACAATGTCAATATACTGTAACAGTTCTCCATTGTTTGCAGTAAGTTGTGCCAGCATACCAGCAGAAATATAACCAACTTCATTATAAGAATCTTGAATAGATTGTAATGTAGAAAGTTTATCACTCAAATCTTTATATTTAGAAGATAATTTATCTAATGATGTCGTTGTTGAATCTGTTGTTCCTGCATTATCTAATTCTTCTTTAGACAATGCATTTATTTCATTTGCCGCATCTTTTGCGGAAATACCAACATCTTTAAAAGCTGTTTTAACATCAGAATATTTAGAATCATTTAATATATCTGCTGTTAATTTACCTTGTTTTGCAAGATCAGCCAATCCCTGTAATTCTTTCTTATAAGAATCATCTTTCCAAACAGAATTAAAATTATTAGTTTGTTGTTTTGCATAATTTTCAGCATCAACAACTTTTAGAATAGCATTAGCTTGATCTTGTGCTGTTTTCTTTGCTTGTTGTGCCGCAGTTTTATTAGTAGCAGAATCAATATCAATAGCGTCTGCTTCTTCTTGGTATGCTTTTGCGCGATTTAACAAATTTTCTTTTAAAGCTGTTCCCGCATCATCTTCATCTTTTAATATATAATTTAAAGTTTCTTTTTTCTGTTTTTCTTCGTCGGTTAAATTGTTTCCCTTTGCAACTAACGCATTATATTCTTTTTGATCTTTGTTTACCTGTGACAATCTATCGGAATAAAATGCAAGAGTTTCATTTACTCCGTCCATTCCAGATTTTGCTTTAATATTATTATCTGTGTTCACAGCACCTGTAAATGGATTAATTTTTTCATCAGATTGAACATTAATAGATTTTATGGCCGCACTTGTTTGTTTTTCTTTTGCAATTTTCTGCAATGCTTGTTGAATTTCTAATTGAGTCTGTAATTGAGCAGAAGTTTGTTCTAATGTAGTTAATTGTCCTTGTTCTACAAATGTTAAAGAACCTTTAGATTGTAATGTTTCAATCTTTTTATTGGTATCGTCTAATTGCGTATTTGTATCAGAAACTTTTGTTTTAGCATCATTATAAGCTTGCGTTGCATCAGATAGAGCTTGTTCTCCTACTGTTGCATCTCTTACTAGTCGAATTGCTTGACCATACTTAAATCCTGAAATGTGCTCACTCATACTAACACCAATGGCAGACACCATCAATGTATTCCTACTAGCGTCATCTATGGTGATATGCATTACGCTACCTAATGAAGAAAATTCATTCACAGTTCTTTCCCCTGATGGGAATCCATTGAAATTCAATTCATTGGTTGCTCCAGTATTCGGAGCATTCCAGCGTGGATGGATATCTGGATCAGTTCTCAAGGACTTCAACTTTCCTCCATCCCCTCCCTCTCCTCCTGCATCGAGAATCAAAGCATAGATATCATCGATATTTGGCACACGCCAATCATCATTAGAAGTCAATTGTGCTGGTTCGAATGTAGTGTATAGATTATAAATGTACCCATATCCCCCTAGAGCTGGCTCATAGGTCAAGACCACCTCAAATA
>ENA-UOOK01006752-UOOK01006752.1-fermentation-metagenome-genome-assembly--contig:-NODE-6752-length-10802-cov-3.995254_pt1 | contig 10802 bp, 13 predicted proteins | sample MGYA00245777_ERZ724023 | MGnify/ENA primary metagenome ERZ724023 (study PRJEB28704, sample SAMN03018312) | fermentation metagenome | biome: anthropogenic terrestrial biome; feature: soil; material... | reverse complement strand
CGGTGCTGGTAAAAACTTTATTCCAAGAGTAAACAATGCCATTAAAGGAACAACCCTTTTCAATCATGCACAGCCTACAAAAACAAATCAAAATACTCAGGAGAAAAATAACCATGAGAATAATACCAAAGAACACAAAAATTAGAATTGAGTTTTATAAAGGCATTTCAATTCCAGATGTTTTGTTAGCACTTGTAACACTTGCTTTTGTAGCACTTGCAGTAACAAGCAATTTACCAAATAAATTTACAATTGCAGTAGTAATCCTGATGGTTGTTTGTCCGCTGTATATACCAGTTGGAGATACTAGGCTATACAATGCTTTACTCCATGCTTTAAGATTTTTATTTGCTAAAAAAATCTTCCGAAAAGATAAAAAAGGAAAAAGTAATATTAGTTCAATTGTTCCTTATTTAAAAATTGAAGACGATTGTATCGTGCAAAAAGAAAATGGATTTACAGGAGTAATTGAAATCAAGCCGATAGAATTTAATCTTTTAAGTGAATACAAGCAAAATTTTTTTATTGATATTGTAATTTCAAATCTATTTAAAAACTTAGGCTACTATCAGCAAATCAATATTGTAAAACTTGAAAGACCAATTGTGTTTGACCATTACATAAAAAGCGAACTTGAAAAAATGCAAAACATTATTTCTTCAAATGAAAGCGGAAATTTATCCGAAGAAGAGTTTAGGGCAAGGGCATGTTTAATTGAAGATAGAGTGAACATCATTGACAACATAAACTCACAAGAAAAAGTTTTGGCAAGTTATTACTACTTGGTGTTTCATGATATTGATAGAAAAAGCTTGCAAACAACTTTAACTATTGCACTAAATACACTTAACAACAATAATCTGGAAGCAAAGCAACTAAACAAAAAAGAGTTAGCACTTTTTATTAAATACTCTTACTCTAATGAATTTGACGAACGCACACTAAATGCAGATGATAAAAATCTTTTAGCAAATTGTGTACCTGATAAAGTTCAGTTTAAAACAATGAAAGTATTGCAAGACAATAAACAAGTAACGCATTTTGCAATAACAGATTATCCAATTAAAGTAAACAATGCTTGGGGACAAGAACTATTTGACCTTCCAAATGCAAAAATAATTTTAAAGGCAGAGCCGGTAGAAAAATTAAAAGCCATCAAACGAATTGATGGCGCTATAAACGAACTGCTAAGCCAAAGAGAAAATGGCAAGGCATCTAGTCAAATAAGCAAAGAAACTCACCTAAACACACTTCAAAGCACGTTAGTTCAAATACAAAACGATAATGAAGCTTTTCTGGATGTTTCCATAATTATTGCAGTGTATGACGAACATAAGCAAAACACAAACAAGAAAGCTGTTAGAAGAAAATTAAGAGAACTTGGATTTAAGTTTAACGAACTGTTTGGCAGACAAATAGATGGCTATATGGCAAGCATGATCACAAACCAAAATCCAACAAAAGTAAATAGAGGAATAAATTCAAGCAGTCTATCAGCAGTATTCCCTTTCGTTAGTAATGCCATCTTAGATGAAAAAGGTTTGTTCATTGGAGAAAACAAACTGCCCGCATTTGTTGACTTCTTTAAAAGGGATGATGGACGCGTTAATTCAAATATGGTTGTTATAGGAAAAAGTGGTAGCGGTAAATCTTTTGCTACTAAAACTCTTCTTGCAGGTTTATCAAGTGATGATGCAAAGGTATTTATTTTAGATCCTGAAAATGAATATAGCCAACTTACTAAAAATATGAACGGTAGCGTACTAGATGCATCAAGTTCCAAAGATGGCCGAATTAATCCCTTTCATATTATTGAAAGTTTAGATGATGAAAATTTAGACGGAACAAATAATTCATTTTATACGCACTTGCAGTTTTTAGAAGAATTTTTTAGATTGATCTTAAAAGGCATTAACGCAGATAGTTTAGAACTATTAAACAAACTTATTTTAGAAACATACTACAATAAAAACATAACAGCAAAAAGCAATTTATCGCACTTAATACCAGCAGATTATCCAACCTTTGAAAATTTGGCAGAACTGATTGAAAGTAAATTGCAAAATGAAAAAGATGAGTATAACAAATCTTGTTTGAAAGTGCTTTCAAACTATCTAAGCAAGTTTAAAACTGGCGGTAGAAATTCAGCACTTTGGAATGGTCCAACCACTTTTGCACCACAAGAAAATTTTGTTTGTTTTAATTTTCAAAAACTTTTAGCCAACAAAAACAATGTTATAGCAAATGCACAAATGCTTTTAATTTTAAAGTGGCTTGATAATGAAGTTATTAAAAACCGAGATTACAACATGCTACATAACTCTAATAGAAAAATCATTGTTGCAATAGATGAGGCACATGTATTCATTGATGAGAAGTTTCCTATTGCCCTTGACTTCATGTACAACTTAGCAAAAAGAATTAGAAAGTATAATGGCATGCAAATTGTAATTACTCAAAATGTAAAAGACTTTGTTGGAAGCCCAGAACTTGCAAGAAAGAGCAGTGCGATTATAAATGTCAGTCAATATTCGCTTATCTTTTCTTTGTCGCCAAATGACATGAGTGACCTTTGTGCCTTGTATGAAAAAGCCGGACAAATCAACGATAGCGAAAGCGATAACATTGTTAACCTACCCCGTGGTTGTGCATTTTTAATCACCGGCCCAGCCAAACGCACAAACATAAGAATTATCGCCAGCGAATTAGTGAGAGAAATCTTTGAAAATTAAATAATATTTTTCTCGCCAAATGAACGTTTCATAATTTCTAATGAATTTTTATGAATTAATTTATTTGTAGAAGAAGATGAACATAAATCTTTTATAATTATAGGCTTAATATTATTATCAAATAAATTGTAAGCAATCGCCAAAACACATGCATCAGTATCAGTTCCACAAATTTCTATTTCAGTAATATTTTTATCTTTTATTATATTTATCATCTCAGGTGTTAGACCATAGCCAGTTTTAATGAATGTTATTGAATTTGGAACTTGATTTACTACAATTTTTTGATCTTCCACAGCTAACAACCCGTTCCAATTTAAAATTTTAACAAATGGACTTTGTGGCGTATTTATATACTTTGTATAAAATATATTTTCAAAGCTATTTAAGGTTAGATAGTTATTAATCTTCTCTATTAAAAAACTATTATTTTTGTTAATAAAGCCTTTTTGCATGTCTACAATTAAAATATTTTTCATAAAATCAATTCCTTGTTTATTTAGATAAATTTATTATAACACAAATTTTTATTTAGGAGAAATAAATGGAAGAAAACAAAACTTATATAACTGTTGATGACTTGATAAAACAAGCCGAAGAACAGTTTAAACAATTTATTAAAGAAGGAAAATACAAAGATATTTTACTTTCTATGAGTAACTTGAATTGTTACTCAATTACAAATCAAATGCTAATTCTCGCACAAATGCCACAAGCAAGATGTGTGAATGGTATGAAAGTTTGGAATTACAACAAAAGAAACATCATAAAAGGACAAAAAGCAATAAAAATCATTGCCCCTTTAAAAGAAATAAAAAAAGAAGATATCATAAATGAAAATGGCGAAGTCATTGACAACAAAGAAACCGAAATCATTGGTTACAAAGTGGCACATGTATTTGACATATCTCAAACCGAAGGGCGTCCACTTTTTGAATTTAAATGCGATCAAAAAATGGCAGTAGAAAACTTTGAAACCATCAAAGAGGCACTTGAAAGAGTTCCTCGTAATTTTAAAATCTCTTACCAAAAACTTCAAGAAGGTCTTGATGGTTATTGTGACTTGAAAAACAAAGAAATTGTCATTAAGGAAGGCATACCGTATGAAAGAACACTTACAACTCTTATTCACGAAATCGGACATGCACTATCACAAACAAGGTACAGAGAAGATTTTAAAGGGCTAACAAAAAAAGAACAACTCAAAATTGAAGAAATAGAAGCAGAAAGCATTGCACTTGTTGTTTCAAATAGATTAGGACTTAGCACAAGTGACTTTAATCTTGCTTATATTTCTCAGTTTGCCGATGGAGAGATTGAAAAGTTCAAAAGCAATTTGGATGTTATTAGAAGTGTTAGTTATCAACTACTATCAAGCATTGAACCTGCACTACAAAGTGCATTAAAACCTGAAAAAATCAAAACGCAAGAAATAATAGAAGAAAATAAAGAGCCTGAACAAAAACCTGCACCCAAAAGCAAGGCTAAGGCTAAAAAGTCAGAGGTGGAGCAATGTTAAGAATTGATGGCGAAATAACTTCATTTATCAGTGATTTTGATTTTTCAAGCAAAGATGAATTAATGTCAATACTAAGGAATTTGAGAAAACAACCAAACCTACATCCAAATTGTGAATATGAACACTTTTACGGCATGATTGGCGTTGCTATTCAACAAGCTTATTATGCTAATCCCAATCAGATCATGAGATTTAAAAACTATTGCATTGAAAGAGCAAAAACAGGAGGAAATGATGGAAGAACGCAAAATTAAGGTGCTTATCAAAGAACCATACAAAACAGCCGTTGTAAGCGAAATTGTGGACGATTTGAAGGCATTACAAAAGATAGTTGGTGGCTACATAGAAGTTGTACCCTTTCCAATCGTTGAAGGTGTGGATTTGATTGTAAATGAGGAAGGAAAATTTCAAAAGTTAGACGGAAACATCTTTCTACCGCATTATGATGATTGTGTTGTTGGCACTTGCATTATAGCAAGTTATAACGAAGAAGGAGAATTTGAAAGTTTATCCGATAAACAAATTAAGCAAGTCAATGATTACATTAAAAACTTTGAAATAAAAGAAGGCTACGACTTGTATAAAGATTTTGAACTTTTAAATATTCTAATGCACAAAAGAATGAAAGAGTTTGATAATAAACTATTCATGTAAGATTTAGGAATCTAATAAATTTGGATCATTTCTATACATCTCAATTTGGTTCTCTAAATCAAATAAAAACTGGTTATTCATACCAAATGCAATTATTGTTGGTATAGCGATATAACATATTAAAATCCATGTTAAATAAGCTTTTAAGGCAGTAAAAGAAATAATAATTACTACTATTGTAATTATTGTATGTAAAATTATTCCCTTTCTCATATTATCTCTTACTTTTATTATTGCTTTATCTACTTTTTGATTATTTAGATATGGAACTGCAACAAATACCATTCCTAATAATTGAACAAATGTAAACATGCTTATAAAAAAAGAAATTATTCCTACTAGAAATCCCATATAAACCACCTTTTAAATTATTAATTTTCTAATAAAATTCTATATAGATAATAATAAAAATCAAGACAAATGTCAAATAGTTTTAACTTTTGATTTAGAAAAACGATTAATACAATTTAATAAAATTAACAAAAAAATCAAATATTACGATAGGAGAAATAATATGCCAAATTGGGTTAAAGCAAAATTAACAATTGAAGGAAACGATGCAAGCAAGGTAATGAAAAGTTTGCTTGTAAAAACTGAAGAAGATGGTTATAGGTTTGATTTTAATAAAATCCTTCCCATGCCAGAAGAACTAAATATCGTTAGCGGGTCAACCACGGATAAGTGTGTAGAAATTTATTTAGCTTCATTAAATCCAAAAGTAAAAGACTTTGGAGCAGAAAACAAAGATGAAAAACTTTTTAATCTACTTAGAGATTCCGCCAATAAAGGAAAAGTATTTGGTCGATATGATGGAGAATTATCAAAACAGGAAATTGATGAATTTGTTGAAAAACATAAAGGCGATGAAAACCTTAACACCTTAGAGGATTTTATCAACTATGGCAAAAAAGCAATTGATAACACTTTGAAGTTCGGTTCAATGGATTGGTACGACTGGTGCGTTAAGCACTGGGGAACAAAATGGAATGCTTGTCATACTGAATACGAGGAAAGCACTTCAAATGAAGTGATTTTTGACACTGCCTGGTCTGATGTTAGAGGTCTAATTTATCAATTATCCAAAATCTTTCCAAGAAATACATTCATCTATGAATATGCAGAAGAACAAATTGGACTTTACTCAGGAACAATTACCATTGAAAACGGAAACGTTTTGGAGGATGTTGCGTTTGAAAGTGGATCAAAAGAAGCCTTTGAAAAAGCCTTTGAACTTTGGGGAGAAGATTTTAAAAACATTTTTAAATTTAATGAGAAAACAAACACCTATGAATACCATGAAAATAATGAGGGGGAAATGGATTAATGTCAACTCGTAGCATAATTTCAATTCAACTTGATAACGATTTGTATAAAACAGTTTACTGTCACCACGATGGTTACCTAACTCATAATGGTGCCATGCTACTCGACCATTACAATGCGAGAGAAAAAGTTTTGGAACTGATAGAACTTGGTGATCTTTCGTGTCTTGGACCAAAAACAAACCCTGATCCAACAAAGCCACACTCTTTTGAATTTGATGGCCGACAAGACAATATTTGTGTTGCTTATGGACGTGACCATGGTGAAAGCAATGTAGAAGCAAAAACTTTATCTTTAAAAGAAATGTTTAATGAAACTTGGATTGAGTATTTTTATATTTTCACAAAAGAAAATAAATGGAAATTTTACTCATACGATAACAAGCAAGAGTTAAAAGATATTGAGGAAGAACTTGCTAAGGAATATAAAGACTTAGGCTTTGAAAGACCTAAGAACTTTTATGGATTTTGGACAAGTTCCAGCATCAAAGAACATAAGAAATCCCTGCAAACTTTACAAGATGGAGAAATGGAATGAAAAAATATATTATAGGCGGAAAAACTTATGATCCAATAAAAGTTGGCGATGTTGGAGATTTTGATGAGGGATGCGATAAAGAACATACGTGCCATGACTGCGGATATAAATGTGGCGAAGTTCACATGGCAGAATGTGATGCACAAAGATGTACCGCTTGTGGAATGCAGTTTATTACTTGCAACTGTGATGTAATTGTTTATGACACTGAAACCAATAAGAAAAAATTCTTGGATAAATCGAAATATTATTTATTCATGGAAAACTATGAAAAGTACATGGAAGTTCAAAAGATGAAGAAAAACTTTGAGGACGAAATGTAAATTTTGTATTTGATAGAGAGCATTGATCGAGATGAATAAATAACTCGGAGTGAATTAAAATGCTTGAAAAAAATCAAATTTACTTAGGCGATAGCTATAAGTTAATAAAGGAAATTAAAGACAAAACCATTGACCTTATTGTAATAGACCCACCCTACCAAATTGATGGTAAACCTAAGTCGGAAGAAGCAATAAGCAAAAGTAATAATAAGATAACACAAAGCATTAACAAACTAAACAACGAACTTATGAGCAACAACATAACACAAGGAATTAAGGAAAAAATCTTTGATGAGTTTATGCGCATTATGAAGGTTCCAAATATTTATATCTGGTGCAACAAAAAACAAATACCTATGTATTTCAATTACTTTGTAAATAAGCACCAATTAAATTTTGAAATCTTAGTTTGGAACAAGCCAAATGTAATGCCATTATACAACCATCAGTATTTGAATGATGTTGAATACTGCTTATACTTTCGTGGTAGTGGTGTATGTAATCCATCAAACTATGATGATGCAAGAACTGTGTTTAAAAACAAAGTAAACAAGGTTGATAAATTTGCATATCATCATCCCACCTGCAAGCCATTAATTATTATTGAAACCTTAATTAAAAATAGCAGTAAAGAAAACGATTTAGTTTTAGACTGCTTTCTAGGTAGTGGCACAACTTCCGTGGCATGTAAAAATTTGAATCGTGATTACATTGGGATAGAGTTAAATCCAAAATGGTACCAAATTGCAAAGAATAGGCTTGAAGGCTGTGATGCAAATGGACAACAGAGTTTTTTATTGAGATAACAAAAATAAAAAAACAAAAGGATAAAAATTATGTTTAACAGAAAAGAATTTAACGAAAGAATCCAAAAGGATTTTGAAAAATTTAAAAATGGCACACTAGAACTTAACAAAGAACTAATATTCGAAAGAGGTTTTGAAATTGACTTTAAAACGTCCATGGCTGAATACTTGCAAAATGATGAGATTACTTATGATGAGTTGTGTGAAAGCCTAAGTTTGATTGAAGGCTCAATTTTAGATGAATTGTTTATGATTTATCTAAACAATGACTCTTACTACACTTACGAAGATTTATGCGAAGATGTCCTTGATATCTTCCAAAATAACACTTATTCAGAAGATGAACTTGACTAATTTAGATGGTGAATTTTTTCACCATCTAAGTAAAAAGGAGAAAAGATGGGCGATTTAAAAATGGAAGATTTGATATCTGCCGAAGCCAAAAGGCTTAGTGATAAATATGGAAAAGATTACTTTGACTGCGCCGATATTATTAAAATTACTGGTCTAGGCAGAGATAATGTTAGGGATCTAATGAACAGAAAAGACTTTCCTATCATGAAAGTTGGCAAAAGAAGAATTGTAAGTGTTATGGCTTTCGCCACATGGCAATACAAAAACATGAGGAGTTAGTAGATGGCAAAGAAAAAAACAAAAGTTGTAGAGAAAACTCGTAGAGGCAATGGCGATGGTTCTATTTATAAAAGAAAAGATGGGATTTGGACTGGCAAGGTATGGCTAGAACAAGCAGACGGAACAAAAGCCAGAAAAACTGTTTATGGTAAATCAGAATCCGACGTTTCAAAAAAACTAGTTGAACTTACTGGCAAGATGAATTTGATGAAAAACTCCATGTTTGCAAATAAAACTTTTGGACAAATGTTTATGGACTGGTTAATGGTATTCAAGAAGTCCTCTATTTCACCTAGAACTTTTGAAGGCAATGTAAGAAACTATAATCTACATATTAAGCCTTATATATCAAATATGCAGATCGAAGATGTAACTACACCAGTTTTACAACAAACCATTAATGAACTATTAAACAAAGGTCTAGCTTCTGCAACAGTTAAAAAAGTAAAATTTTTACTAAATCAATTTTTTGATTATGCGACTGAATGTGAATTGGTTTTAACTAATCCAACAACTAAAATTAAAGTTCGTAGCAGAGATGTTAAGATATATGATAGTGAGAACAAATATAAGGCAATACCACCTGAAATTAGAATGCAATTTATATCAGCATTAAATACGCATCCGTTTCTAAAACCATTATGTATGACAGCAATGTTTGCCGGACTTCGTGCTGGCGAACTATTGGCACTTCGTTGGGAAAATATAGACTTTAAAGATAAGACAATTAATGTAAGAAATGGAATAACACAAGTACCAATTTTTGATGAAAAAGGCAAGGTCTTATCAAGAAAAACCGTAATTGGTGATACTAAAACTGCTTGTTCTGTACGTGAAGTTCCTATCCCAGATATTCTTGTTGATGCACTTAAAGACTGGAAAAAAGAACAATGGGTAAAACAACAATTAACAGGTATTGATTTACTTGAACCTAATGCTATTGTATTTTGCAATCAAGATGGTACTGTTAGAACTTATGCTGGAACTCGTCATATTTTTGATAGGTTCGCAAGACGACATGGTTTCTTTGGTAAAATACATTTTCATACACTAAGGCATACATATTCAAATATGCTATTTGAAAGCCAAGAAAACCCTAAAATCATTCAAGCATTGCTTGGACATAAAAGTGTAAAAACCACTTTAACAGTTTATAACAGTATTGATAAAACCTATTTTAAAGAAGCAACAAACAAATTGAACAACTTATTCAATAGTGAAAAAATGGAAGAGTATAAACAACTTCAAGTAAAAAAGGATACTCCCGCATTAAAACGGCCAATGGAAGAAATAAAAGAAGAATATGAAGATCCAGAGATTGCAATGCTAGAAAAAATCCTTGCCGAAAAGAAGGCAAGAAAGCAATACAAAAATCAAGATGAAGAAATGTAAGAACAATGCCTTTAATTTACTTTTATACTTTTTTGTATTATAATCAATAAATAGAAATTAAATAATAAGAGAGTTATTATGATAGAGTTTTTAAAACGATATGATGAAGAAAACAATAAAAATGTAAAAGATAAACTCATAAACGAAATAAATGTTGAATATCCAGAAAACGCGAGGTTATTTAATAGTGTTTTTTCAGGTTCATTTAAAAAAGAAATAATAGACAAAGACATTGTTTCTAATACCTTCCATCCATATAAACCAACAATTAAATTACTTTTTATCTCTCATTTTGATGAAGATCATACTAATCTTTTTGATGAATTAAGAAAAAATTATAATGTTGAAAGAGTTGTAATACCTTTGATTTCACCTAATGATGTCGAGATATTAATGAATCTTTCTAAAGAAGGGATTGAAACAAATATTAACTATAAATGTATAAACACTATCTACGAACTGGAAAAAAATCAAAAGATAAAGGTTATAAGAATCAAACCATCCTTAAAAAACAAAACTTCAGACGAAAAAACTTACGATTTTACCAATTTAGATAACAAAAAAGAAATAGAAAGTGGGAGCATTATACAAATCGATACTATTGATCATTTTTGGCAATATATAGTATATAACCATGATTATGAAATTTTATCTAAACAATTTCTTACAAAATCAAAAAAAGCATTGAAAGTTAGCAACATTACAGAATCCTTAACTGATGCAACTTTTATCAGCAAAAATAAAACAAAAATAAAAAACGTATATGAAAAATTGAAAGGGGAATTAAACGATAACAGCATGATTGTTTTTTCTCTTCCTACTATTAAATTCAATGTTGATAAAAAACATTATCCTGGCTGTGTTTATATGGGCGATTATGATG
>ENA-UOOK01006751-UOOK01006751.1-fermentation-metagenome-genome-assembly--contig:-NODE-6751-length-10804-cov-2.670667_pt1 | contig 10804 bp, 13 predicted proteins | sample MGYA00245777_ERZ724023 | MGnify/ENA primary metagenome ERZ724023 (study PRJEB28704, sample SAMN03018312) | fermentation metagenome | biome: anthropogenic terrestrial biome; feature: soil; material... | reverse complement strand
GCTGGATGCAATCAAAGGAGACTAATTTGAAAAATACAATCCTTTCCGCCGCAAGCCACAGCTTCTTGTATTTCAGATGAAACAGTTTTATCGCAAACCATACTGAATGTTTTTATCACATGTCCGTTGCAGCATTCACACCATGTTTTTGATACAGGTTCATATTTATCCAATTTCCGAAACATCCCACATACGCATTTATTCCATCCAAATGAAACAGTGAGATGGTCCCCGTCTTTCTTAACATAGCCTGGCGAAAGAAGCTTTGAATATTCGATACAGAATTCATCAATATCTTTACATTTTTCTTTTAGCTCATTAATTTCAGCAATCTGGCGCTTAGATAAGTTGCAGCAATGCTTTCGCCTTACTCTAGCGATTGTATCATTATCAAGGAGCTCATCCATTCTGTCCATTATCGCCTTGCCCAATTGTGCCTGCTCCTCCGGGGGCATTTTATCCGGGAGTGTTGAGTATTCAGGGAATAGTTTTACAGCCATATCCTCTCCCAATTCTTCCTTTATGCTTCGGTAGATTTGATAGAATTTGAAAATGGCCACTGATATCACCCCTCATTCTTTTTTTCTATTATCTCATTCAGGATGTGACAGCTGTATGTCATATTAAAGTAGTTTTATTGAGTATTGACTGTATTATATTTTTAGACCTTATTATTTTTTCATCGGTATCAACTACTTCAAATATAATTTTCCCGTCATATCCTTTTAAATAGTTTTGAAAGATAAGCTCGAAATCCAGATCCCCTTCTCCTATAGGAAGATGCTCATGGGCCTCACTAAAACGCTTGTCTGCTATATGCAAGCACTTAGGAAACTTAACTTCAAGGATTTCTTGCAGATGCTTATAGTCATCTATGTGAGCAATATCAAGAAGCAATTCAACATCGGGATTTCTATCAAATACTACTTTCAAATCATTTGGAGTGTAATTAATCTTGTCAAGTATCAAATCACCTTTTTTAAACCAAATTTGCATGAAATCAAATTTATTGGACTCTGAAAACTCTACTTCATCCCTGTAATTATTAAACCACCGTATGCTTCTCCCATATTCTATCACTGCCTAATACCCTCATTCATCTTACTCTAACGTTTTATGGATTATAAAATAAGCCCACAACCATGTGAGCCTATTTCTCATCAAACAAATATGCAATTCATCTTTTATCCTCTGCGTAAAATATCTTTACACTAAAGTACTTGACTGCTGATGAGTTGAATGAACTTACTATTCTTTTTAATATTATCGAGGATGTTTGTAGTATCACATAGCTCTTTAATATATTCCTTATTCTTCGGATCCAGCTCAATTGCCTTACTAAAGCTTGATATGGAATCATCAACCTTATTCAAAAGAGCATATGAGCAGCCGAGATAATAATATGAATCACCGTATTTGGGCTCCAATATTATTGATAGTCTTAGGTAGTTTATGGAATCATCATATTTACTGCCATAGTAAGATGCAACCCCTGCATTATAGAAAAAAGCGTAATTTAAAGGAGATAATTTTATTGCTTCAATATAACAATTGACAGCCTCGTCATATTTTTGCATGTATTCATAGACAATACCCTTTTCATTATATGAAGATGCATAGTCAGGTTCCACTTCTATTGCTTTGTCAAAGCACTTTATGGCATCATCATATTTCCATAAATTCCGCAGGGAAACGCCTTTGTTTACATAAGCATACACAAATTTAGCATCTAACGCTATGGCCTTATCGTAATACTTAATGGCTTCTTCATCAAAATCCGCTTCAGAGAGCGATAATCCTTTATTATTGTATGCGGAAGTGCTGTAAGGATTTAGGTTAATAGCTTTATCAAGATAAATAATAGAATCCTTGAAATTATCCGACAGCCTGAGGCTGATCCCTTTTTCAAGATAGGCTTTCCAATATTCACTATCTAAGGCTATCGCTTTATCGAACCACTTTATTGACTCTTCATATTCATTTAAGAGGCTTAAGGCATGCCCCTTATTATAATAAGCTTCCGCAAAATTGGAGTTGATATTTATAGCTTTATCACAATTTTCAATAGCAAATTCATATTTCCCCATATCAATTAAGGCCGAGGCTTTATTTACATAAGCATCAACATAATTATTATCAATGCTCAGAGCTTTATCCAAATTTACCAGTGCTTCGCCTGAGTACCCCAAATATATCTGTACTCTGCCTTTGTTATTGTAGGCATAAGCATTTTCACCGTCCAACGCAATAGCTTTATCATATAGCTTTATTGATTCCTCATACCGATCCAAATCTTCCAAAGCAAGCCCTTTATTTATATAAGCCATGACATACCTGGGATTTAACTGGATTGCCTTATCATAATTTGATATAGCCTCCTGTGATTTATCAAGCAAGTAAAGAATATATCCCTTTGAATTATATGCATCTGCAAAGTCTGGCTTACTGCTTATTGCTTTATCGTAGGCACCTATCGCCTCTTCATATCTTTTCAGCTTCCTCAATATTTGGCCTTTATTGCAATAAACGATGTAGACATGCACATCTTTGGGATTTATAGAAATGGCCTCGTCTATCAACTGCAGGGCTTCTTCATTCATGTCAAGCTTAGACATAGCCATAGCCTTATTATTGTATACATCCGGGTACTTTGGATTTATGGCTATACATTTGTCATATTCTTCTATAGCTTCTTCAATCCTGCCCAGCTTATACAAAGAAATCTCCATATTGCTGTATGCATCATACAACTTTGGATTGATCGAAACAGCCTTTTTACATAATTCTAGCGCTTCATCGTTCTTTCCTAAATCTGATAATGCGATGCTCTTTCCGTTATACGCATCAGCATATGCTTTATTGAGCTGTATTGCTTTGTCAAAGTTCTTTATTGCATCCTCATATCTATATAATTCGTTTAATGTGTATCCTTTTTTGCAATATGCTTCGATATACTTTTGATTTAGGCCTAATGCCTTATCAAAATTCTTGAGTGCATCCTCATATTTTCCTTGATCGTATAGCTTTACGCCTAAGCCATAGAACTCTTTTGCAGTGCTTGGAGCCTTATCTGCCGATAAAGCGCAAGGGAATGCCAGTGTAAAAATAATCAAAAGGCTCACCAAAAAAAGTTTTTTCATATATATCCTCCAGTTTTCACATAAATACAAAGATTATATCTCATCTCTTCAGTTGTTCGATCATATTTATACTCACTTTGAAAATCAGTCCTATACTGAATTATACCATATATAGGCATTTACATCTTAATTTTTACATGATTTATGGGCGGCAGCTTCTCGTTTATCCATATCATATGCACCTTCTTATTAAAGCCTATTATCTCGGCTTCTTTGTTTTTTCGTTCCCACGTTTAAAATTCCCAGTAATCTTCGCCATGATCAATTGTGATTCTATCTTATCTGCTTTTGCTATTTTAGCCAGAAACTTTTCACTTTCTTTGCCCTTTAATATCATGACTTGTTTTTCATACCAAAATATAAATACCTTATTATCTTTCGATACTCTATACGAAAAAATTTCCTCTTTAAGCCTGTTTCGCTTATCTATATTATCCAATTATATAATCCTCCGGTTAAATATTAATAAATATTTCTATGTCAATCTTCTTTGCGGCAATAGCTATTGTGTCTTTATCAATCAGCTGTTTAACTATTGATAACCAAGTTTAAAAGATATGTACGATCTTCTCCATTTACTTTAATATGTGATAGAAATACTCCTGCCCGCGCATCGAACTCAACATAGTCTGCCCTTGCCGACTCCTGTAAATCAGCATAAACAACATTACCGTTTTGAATGGCGTAAATATATACATTTGGAGAAACACTATATACATCTGCTACAATTTCAGCCATCCCATCACCATCGATATCCACCTCGTTTATGCTCATAGCATATGTACTGCACAACAGTTCATAAGAATCATCTGTTTTCTTTACAAAGTAATAATAGGCTGTTCCTAAGGCTGCTGAATTTCCCTTTATTTTATAAACATTTTCATGGTCCAGCACATTATTGAGAATTTCCGCATTGCCGAAATCCAAACTTTCTTCCGACTCTATATTGTCTAACGGATGAAATGATGGCGTTACTTCCATTGCCTCATTTATTTCGTTTTTATTTTGTTGTTTGCCGAATAAGCTATCTTTATATACCATCGAAATACTTATAAGAATGACGAGTATTAAAATAGCTATCAGCAGGCTTCGTTTCTTCCTAAACAGAATAAAATCCGGCTGACCGACATTATTTTCGACCTTCATCCTCGCCCTCTCCTTTATAAATATGCATAGTAATTGTGACATTCAACTAGACCTTTATCCCTAACTTTCTTTGATGATTTCAATAGCTTTTTCAATAAACTCGTCTCTGCCTTCCCTAATCCCTTCGATAGTAGGATCCATATAAATATCCGGCTGCACTCCTATTCTTTGGACGGGCTTTTTATCCGGATAATATACACCAAGTCCACTCATGGTAGTTTCTATATTTCCGGGAAGAGTAAAGTGACGCCTATCACCGTCGGCTCCTGCCGAAGGCCTCCCAAGCACAATTGAGTTTGGGGTGTTCCTGAGAGACATGGCTGTGGTCTCTCCCTGGCTCATGGTATGTTCATCTATTAAGATCACTAATTTGCCCTTATAAACCTCGTCATCTGAAATCTCATTGTTTGATCCTTTTGGTTTACCCGAGACAAAAGGATCAAGGTAATAAAATTCACCTGGTACTGCACGATTAGGAATTGACATCCTGATATACTCTTTTTCAGCCGGTATTAGATATTCCGCTAATTTATAAACAATTACAGCAGAAGGATAGTCTCTAAGATCCAGAATCAAGCCTTTGGTATTCCACCATTTTTCCATAATTTTTTCAATCTCGCCATTTTTCAATAGCCCGGCATTTATATAATAGATTGTGCCGTCTTCCATCTCCTGTGATTTAGTGCCCACATCGACATCAATATACTTTTGACTGCCTTTTGCATTTACAACAATTGTCTTTCCTCTTCGAATAACCGTAACATCGGTATTCTTTTCATGAACTCGAAATAAATCACTAAAAAGCAAACTTCCGGTATCCTCTCGTGACTGAGCTATATACTTTCTTCTATTTTCCAATATTTCATCTATATCTTTATCGCCAACTTTTAGTACAATGTCTCCAAGCTCAAGTCCACATTTATAAATTATTTTGCTTATAACGATCTGGTCGTCAATTTTAATAAAGTTTACAGGAATTTTATATATTCCGAAACGTCTGGAAATATAATTTCCTCTTTTATCTGTTATACTGGCATGAGAATCATGTATTCGGGTTGTCAATTCTGCTGTTGTCAGCAGGTAAGATTCATAATCCGAGCCGTGTATAAATTTAGGTATAAACTCCAGAAGGACTTGGTCCCAATTCTCTCCGATCACATCTTTATATGGATAATAATATTCTATAATATTCCAGTAACGAAATAAACCAAGCAGCCTATAGCCAGTATCGTCAAATTTCATATCCGGATATGGATTCTCATTTTCCATAAATTGATAGGGTGAATCATCCCTAAAGCTAACATAGGCATTCTCTCGATCTGAAATATTAGTATCTAAAAGACTCGATAATTCAAGACTCAAATTTTTCCCCAGATATTTCTCGTCTTTGCACCAATCTGTAGATGGGCTGAGCTGAATAGAATCTTCGCGAATTTGGTATTGCTGACCTGTATCTTCAGAAGGAGCCTTGATATCAATAGAATGAACCCACTCATAGAGGATTGAATTGACATCTGAATCTTCCTCTAGAATATAAGGCATAACGCGGAAAAGTTCATAATCCCAATTGATATTTCCGGCTATAACTTCAGGATGATAATATTTCACAACTCCCCATACCTTGCAAAGCTTAGCAAGATCCATGGTCTTCTCTTCAGAAATGTTTGAAAAACTTATCCCGCTTCTTTTGTCAAATTCACGGTCCCTATCTCTCCCAATCTGATGAATATCTTTTGTTAAAGAACATCCTCCGATGCTAAAACAGATAAAAAGCAAGCTGATAGATACTATTGATTTCCAATATATCTTTTTTCTCTCTTTCATTTTTACTGCCCCCTCCATTATCCAACAATAATCTGCGCAGTTAGACGGCTCTACTCTGTCTACTCGTTTAATGATGTATAATGAAACTACTGCGTAATAAAAATCAGCCTATAGCCCTGCGGATCAAATTTATGCTTTTCAGCTACTGGCTCAGTATATAACACTCTTTGAGTGAGGGCTTTCTAATATTTTTTGAATTTAAATCCCAATATCTCTATATCGTCCTTTTTATCCAGGCTCTTATCGTAGTTTTTTCGCAGCTGGATCAAGTTTAGATGATCAAAGCCACAATCTCTATATAGTTTTATGGCGTTTGTATTTCGCGGTATAACATCAACAAACATTGCAACCACTTTCTTTTCAGCCATTAACTCATCTAATTTCTTCATGGCATATTTGCCTATACCCTTCCCTCTATATTGCTCCGATATGTACAAATCTTCCAACCAGGCTACATTCTGGCCGCCAAATCTTACATAGAAAAAACCTGCAGGTTCATCATCTAAAAATATATTAAATACATTTCCTTGCTCAATCCAGCTCTTTAGGGTTTTCTGGGATTCTGCATCTGCTTGCCAATATTCTTTTGGAGCATTATTCAATTTCCTGTGATAATTCATTAATTCTGTAATCATTTTAGCAGTGATTAAAAACAAATCATTCTCCAGCTTCCTAATGAGGATATTCATATTTTCAGCCTCCTTTTATTGCACAGACTCCAAGTCCGTTCATAACAGATGATTGTGCAGCTATAAATCTATCTCCATCCTTCTGTTCCTTGCCGACATTCCCATTGCTTCATAAAATCCTATCGCATCTTTATTGAATTCCCATACAACTAACTGCAATGATGATACGCCTTCTGTTTTTACATAGTCTATAATATGCTGAAATAGCAATCTTCCGATGCCTTTTTTCTTACAATCAGATTTAACACAGAAGTCATCTATAAAAGCAATTTTTCTTGGAATAAGTACCGGTATACTTGGAGTGCTCATAATCTTTACAATACTATACGCTGCCAGCTCCTTATTGTCTGTATTTTCAACTACAAGCACTTTAGTGCTTTCACTGTTTAACAAATCATTAAAATATTCTTTTAGAAAAGGAGCATCAGTATCCACATAAACATCCGGTCTGTTTTCTACATGTAAATTATGTACTTCCAAATTAAGCTTGCCGATTGCAATGTAATCAGCAACTGCCGCATCTCTCACTATGAATTTCATAGAAACCCCTCCTCATTTTTTCCTTTTAATCCCTCTCGACTTTCTATTTCTTTCTGAAATAAGGCAGACCCTGAATGTCAACTCTGCAATCGAAGATTCTTTTTTTCTCCAATTTTCTTCTAAAGAAAAGCCATGATATGAATGCCAGCTTGATTTAGTTTTAGTCACTCCATCTATTGGAAACTCCCATAAGCCATCATCATTTTTCCTGCTTGATATAAAGCTGAATGCATTCTTTAAATTAAGATATTCCTCAATTATGCCGAATTGAGCCAATAGCCATAGGCCTTCTAAAGACATGATAAAATCTATAACCGAGGGTTGTCTCAGAAAAATCGAGTTTGATGCAATCAGATGCAGAAAATTTGAATATGCAAAAAGCTGTCTGTTTGGAGCTATCCAATATAAATCTTTAACTTCTGCCATATCATTTAATAGAAAATCAAGAATTGCCGCAACGCTGGAATCGTCATATTCTTTCAGCCACCACCAGCTGTTAGAAATTGTTCTTATGACATACATGAAAGGGATTTCTAAATAATATGTAGCGGGCTTACCGTTTTTAACAATCAGCCAATCTTCACGGTGATTTTTATAAAGCAAGCTGAATCTTTCGCTATACTCTCTATACCAATCTAAAACCAGTTGGGACTTTCCGGCTCTTCCAATCGATTCTAAATACACCGCTGTAATCCAACTTGTGCTTTCCGGCTTTGTTATATGCAGCACCTTGGCATATTCAATGCCTTTATGTAAAACTTCATGCTTCGGGCTGACCCCCATTTCGAATAATTCTCTTAGGTAAGTTTCTCCCGAATCAGTACCATGATGAAATGATTTTTCGCCAAAGCATCCATTTTCTTTTTGCCGCGAAGAGATAAATTTCAACCTTTTGCTATTAAGAATTTCCTTATAAGTCTCTTGTACAATACTGTCATTGACATCTAAGCCCAGAATTTCAGTAAGAGTCCTGTACTTTATTGATGGCCCCGCATTTTGTACAAGCCATTCACAGGCATTAAGCAATTCATTCTCATTCAGAAGCATATTGTACCCCCATTTCTTCCTTGGAAAATATCTCACATGAGGATTTATATCCTAGAAAAATGCCGGCCTTGATTTTCATTATAAGATTTTATTTACCCTTGTTTTAATATCCTCATCAGTTATACTCCCTGACTGCCTGGTTTTATAGTCTAAGTAAGTATTGAAGTCCGCATTGTTATCAGAGTTAAACCAGTAATATATCTTACCTTTTCCATCATATCGAAGTTCTCTGCCAAAGTGACTAAAGACAGTATAGTAATGTAGTCCTGCGCCGTCAAATTTATAAATATATGTTCTGCTTTGAATATCCGTACCTGTTTCAGTAATATAAACATCTATGTCATTATCTGTCTCATCAAAATCTGCTACAGAAACGAAAATTCCATCATTCCACATGCTTTCAAATACTTCTTCGGAATTTGCAAGCTTAAGTTTTATTTTTAATGGATTATTAGATGCATCAGATGTTTCAAGGTCTTCTCTTGTGATATAAAGTATTTCTTTCTTGTCTTTGAATTCAAATATTATATTACCATTCTCATCATAACTAAAATCAGCTTCATCCTCAGAACTCTTAATGATTATTTCTTTCATTCTCTCTAATCTAGCAATTTTTTTTATATTTTCAGTATCAATAGTACTAAACTTATCGTTAACGTCTTTACTAGCTGGTTTATACCATGAGAACTGCGAAAAGTACTCACTATACTCTTTTGATGAAAAGATATACCCATATTTTGCATAGATCGAGTTTCTAAGTATTGATAATTCCTCTGAATCCAACCTATCTAGTGCCGCATCCTCAAATTGCTTGTCCAAATTAAATTGCAAACTATTGAGCGTTATCATTATTTCCTGTTCTTCGGCTTTAAACGGTATATCTGTCTCGGATTCCGATTGATTTGTATTTCCGTTTGTGTTCACATTAGTATGATATGAACAACCGGAAAGTATAATCACCAGCGAAATAAATAAAATCAAAATCTTACTTTGTACATTCATAAAGTACCTCTCCCTATTTCTTTCATCATATAATCTGCATATTTAATCAATAACTCTTTATTGCATTCAATTTTCCCCAATTCATTGCCGTATACTTTAACAGCATCCTCTACAATTTTTCTATACTGCTGCGGTACTTCTTCTTTAGCCCAATTCCCCGCTTCAAGCTTTGAGGAAATAACATTTTCCCTTATATAATACAGCACTCTGCATAAATTCAAAGTAATATAAACCGTGTTTCCAATTATGTCTTCTCTTGCATTTTCAACATCGCTTCTAATCGAGTCTATATAATACCTTGCAGGTATATCATTGAATGCCTCTTCAATCCTTTTCCCATACAAACAAATACCCTTATGTTTAATCATTGTAAAATGAGCTGCCAAATCCTTATCCGCATATCCTCCGCAAATATAATTGCAATCAGATATATATTTATCTTTATGAGCATCCGAGTAATGCAATTCAAATGGTGTAGGATATACAAATTCTTTTGCATACTTATCCAGAACAACACTCATCTCTATCCCTTTTTCGGGCAAATCTTTTAAATGTATTATTGATTTAATAATAGCTTTCTTGGCTGCTATGTCAATGGATTCTTTTACTAAAGCAATAAAATCTATATCACTGGCAGCAGTATAACATCCCATTGCCAAAGAGCCATGCAAATATATGCCAACAAGATTTTCCCCTAATATATCCTTATACCTTTCAACTATGAAATCTAATATTTCCGCAGGTTCCATCCTATCACCTTATTTTAATATTCCTTGAAATGACCAAACAGTGCCGCTCCGGCAGCGGATATTTCTTAGCTTAGGATAACTCATAATCTTCTAATCAAAATACCTTTCATATATGGTGAATCATTATGAGTATGATAAATCTTTTCTTTTTCTTCTTCTGTGCATCCAATTAGGATTTTAATCTCTGAATCTTTTTTTGTTAAATCTACAATACACATTATAGCGTCTATTTTCTGTTCTTCATCAGTTCCTTTCCAAACGTCGATTCCCCCGCCATCCATTGAGGTAGTATCCTCTAAATAGCCATAATCTACCTCATAAAGAAAATCCGGATATTTGGGATGCACCGTTCCCTTTGGTCTATCAATAACAACCTCCGATTGCCGCACAAGATTATCTAATGCATCCCAAAATTCTGCGTTATATTCCATAAATCATTCCTCCGGCTATATAAATAATTGTTAGTTCATCATTTTCTATTATTGTGAATCACTACTTTGTTATAAGCCTAAGCCACTCATAAATCACGCCAGGATGGCGCTCCAATTAAGTATTTTGAAATATATATAGAATACAATTAAAATATCTTGTAATTTTATCCCCATTTTTTATAAACACATTGCTTAGTTTTACCTTCAATTCATTCTTTCGTTCTTCTTTCATACCT
>ENA-UOOK01006750-UOOK01006750.1-fermentation-metagenome-genome-assembly--contig:-NODE-6750-length-10805-cov-49.926512_pt1 | contig 10805 bp, 6 predicted proteins | sample MGYA00245777_ERZ724023 | MGnify/ENA primary metagenome ERZ724023 (study PRJEB28704, sample SAMN03018312) | fermentation metagenome | biome: anthropogenic terrestrial biome; feature: soil; material... | reverse complement strand
AAAACACAAGAAAAATATCGTTACCAACAAGTTTATGCAGGATATTGTGTAAATTGTAAACTTGAACAAACAAACGAATGCGACTTAGCATTATACAAGAATAATAATCAATATGAATGCTACAATTACAAGGAGGAGGTAAATATTAAATGATAAATAATACAATAAACCCAAAAATAAAAACTTACAATGAAATATTTATTGATTTACTAACCCGCGCATATCAACAAGGACTCATAAGCGATGATACTCATTTCCTCGAATACATAGAAAATGGTGTTGATATTGAAAATATGTACATACTAACACTCTCAAACTATTCACAGGAGTATGAACAAGAATACAATGCACTGAAATCCATTATAAACTCAAATGATATAGATAAAGCCACAGGTTCAGACCTTGAAATACTTGGTAACCTACTCGGAATACCACGACCAACCGGTACACACCCACTCGTAACTGTGACCTTCAGCATAATCGCAACCACAGATAATAATATTATAATACCAGCCAACACTATACTTACAAGTACAGAGCAAGATGTAATCTATTACACCTTAGAGGAGGTTAGTATACCGAAAGGACAATTATCAGTTGATGTTACTGCACAAGCACAACACATCGGACACACCGACAGTGTAAACCCAAATACTATAACATTAATCCAATCCACATTAAATACTAAGTTGAAAGTAAGTGTAAACAATACAACTGCAAGTACTGGTGGAACAGAACCAGATGATGATAACACTTACCGATTACGATTAAAAAGATGGTCAACCACACTCAAGAGAGGCACAAAAGATGCTTATGAATACTACTTACAAAATGTTGATGGATTAGAAGGATACCGATTACTACCAAACTGGGACGGAACAGGAACAGTCAAGGTAATAGTAGACCCAAATACTCAATACATGGTGGATACTATAGCTAATGATTTATTCCAAGATGTGCAAAGCTTCGATGATGATGTCGTAGTTGAGGGTGTAACTCCTATAACTATTAGTGTGACTTGTAATGTGAATATAACATTAGATGAAACCTACACTTTAAGTGATACGGAGAAACAAGACCTTATGGATAAAATCCGAATGGCGATTGAGTACTATATTGATGGAGGAACCTACAACAACATAACATATACTGGCCTCCAAATTGGTGAGGACTTCATACCATGGAAATGTTCACTCTTTATTAATAACTTCTTAAGTACTGTGATTACTGACCCAAATAAAAGACACATACAAGACATTAGTTTCAAACCAACCATTAAAAACGATACCGACAGTTTATCTCCAGTAGTACTACCTGATTATATTCCAATAGAAGATGAACAAATAGCAACACTCCAAAGTGGATACTCAGTAAACCTTGATGGAACATTAACACCAGTACAAAGTGGAACTATTAATATAACAATTAATTAAAGGTGGTGGAGAATATAACAAAGAAGACACGATTAGATAAACTTAATAAACGATTTCCAGTAGAATTAAACACCACACCCTCCAGTAACATTTATCAAACTAACAAAGTATTCAGTAGAGAACTAATCAACCTCGAACACAACCGATATCTTACAAATAATATTAAAAGATTAAATAGACCAATACGAATATGGAAAACACAGACCGCACCAAATGAGTACAGTATAAATTGTATTATCCAAATCCCAAACCTTAAAAGTGTAACTATTGCATCAACAAATGAAACCTTAGAGTATAGTGATGAAAATATTACCTCAAAACTTCCACATATTGAAACATTTAGTGAAGTGGATCAAGTTGGTTACTATGAATATACTTCACCAGTAATTAAAACTCCTGAATTAATTCCAAGTACACTTTTTAAGGTTACTGTTGAAACCTATGATGAATTAAGAATTGTGAAAGGGTACCCTGAAATAAGTAGTAATACACTTAATTCTCTTAAAATTGAAAAGGAGAGAATAACCGATACTGGTTATGATTTAAATTTCAGTACAAGTTTAACTGGGATTAAAAATGTACTTATAAGAAGTGTTAATACAGAAACTGGGGAGGAAACAAGTATAATAAATAATACTTACACTACCCCAATTAACACTTACAATTATAGTCACAGTATAAAAGAGGATAATAACTTGGAATATGAGTTTATAATTCAAACAAATGATTATGGAACCTACTATAATTCATATGGTAATAATTCAAGTAACATTAATCCTTATACACATGACTCTAGTTTAGATATTATAGGAGCATTATTAAATGTTCCACGAAGAAGATATATTAACAAATATGATTACACTAGTTTAAATGATTATTACAAACACGTAGACCCTTCCAGTACTGAACCAACTTATTATAATCAAGTTGATGAATCCGATTATGATTATGAGAACCGTATACGATATTACATCACAAATTACAGTACTGGTTACTTGCCATGCTTAGAACTATTTAAACGGTTAAGTACTGAATCCGACCTTGTCAATCGTAAAGAGATATTGATAAGACAAGATATTGATAATATGTGGGAAGAAGGATGCTTAGATTATGATGATGAATTAGAGAAACAGGATACACTTATAAGTTTCATGAACGATACTGATGCTACCATAATGGAGGAGAAAATAGTTAAACTGAAAATAAGTACCACGGAAAACACTCCAGTAATTGATGGAACCATACACGTATTAATTGATGGTACAAGTTACAATATACAAGTAAATAATGGTTACGCTACAAAAAAGGTAACATTTAGTACTCCTGGAGAATACCCAGTAACCGCCATATATAATGGAACCACGGAATATAATAGTAGTACTAAGATAAATCAAACATTAATCGTGCATAAACGACAACCAACCCTAAAAGGATTAACTGTAACAGGTAAACCAGGAGCAACAATAGAACTCCAAGCCAACATCACCTACCCAAATCATTACATTAATAATAAGAAAATAATTGTAGATGAAGGAATAATTAACTTCTCAATTAATGGGAAAGTTGTAGGTTATGGTAGTGTAAGTAGTGGGGTTGTGAAAACAAATTATACTATACCCGTCAATGCCTCTACTGTAAACACAATCGTGAAAGCATCATATAATGGTACAGATTTATATGAAGCCTGCACAGATTATTTTAATATTATAATAAGACCTAACAAGATAGGTACACGCTTACAATCCTTTACGGTTCCTTGTAATATTGTAGGAGCATTACTTTATGATAAAACTGGTAAAGCATTAACTGGTAAAGCATTAAAGGTTCAAATCAATGGAATAACAGCTGATACAATAACATCAGACAGTACAAGAATATGTTACACCAGTAAACTAAATTATATAAAACAAGTTATTGATCCAGATACTGAAGAAATCACTACAGCAGGGGATGTAGTAACTCTTGTGTATGATGGTGATGAATTTTATGAATCCTGTAATGTTCAAGTATATCCACCCCTCAATACACAGGAGAAAAAAGTAAGAGATGTGTACTTTAAGTATGCTTATGTTTATCCTGGAATTGTAATATGTAAAGTCTACGATGAATACAATAAACCAGTAACAACTGGTAAACTTTATTTCAATAAGAATGGAAGCACAGTAAGTGGTGGAGAACAGAAAGTAACCAGTACAGGTTATAATAAGATACAATTCACTGGTTATAGTCAAACAGATGTATTAACCATTAGTTACTCAGGTGTAACAAATAAGTACAATCCTCATCTTGTTACAATTGATACAAGTGTAGACCTCTTATTAACTCCAACCCTCACATTTGGTTTCTATGATAGTACTGGAACAGCAATAACTGATATTGATGCAGGAACAAAAATTTACCTAAAAGGAAAACTAACCTACAATACCACACCACTCAAAAACCAACCATTAGAAGTATGGATAGGCGATCACCTCGCAATTAACAAGACAGCAGATGTGAATGCAACAACCGACAATAATGGGGAATACTCAATTCCATATACTCCAACAAAAAGTGGATTACTAAGTATAACCTTAAAGTATCCTGGAAACGATAAATACAAAGCCGTAACCGTAACTAATAGTTTAAGTGTTGTTACAGTTAAATTAAATACTAGCATCACACCAGTAAGTAAAACCTCAACCAGTTTCACTTTTGGATTGTATGATAGTAATGGTTTAATCGTGAATGGTAAAACAGTAAACGCTACCGTAAACGATGAAGTACTCGACACAATAGTAACTGATGGAGCTAACACAGTAATCACATTACCAACTAATCCAGCATCGGATATTGTATTAAAATTTGATGGAGATGATGATTATAATAGTTGTCTTTTTAATGTGTCACAGTGGAATCCTGGAAGTGTACCTGAACAAGAAACAGATATAGACCCAATAATAACAGTAACATCAACCAATCCCAGTTTTTATGTTGGAATGAATTTGGATCTTCATGCACAAATTCTTATACCGAATATGAATCCTGGAGAAGATTATGTTAAAGGTTCAGGTTTACATTTAACCCTAACAGAGAATGGTGTAATCGTCCTTTCAGGTGTTACTGATACGAATGGTGAATTAATTTTTAAAAAGGCTAACCTTACAGCTGGTACATACTCTTATAAGGCTACAAGTAAAGCTTATGGGCACATTCAAACAGGTACTAGTACGGATTATACTTTCACATTACTTCTTGATAGTGAAACTATACAAGACACAAAAACAAGCCTTACAAGTAATGTTAATGGTACTGTGATTCATGTAGGGGATACTGTAAAGTTAAGTAGTAGTACAGTTGGAACAAGTGGGGCGGTTAATAGTGGTGATGTTAAATTTTATAAAGAAATAGATGGAACACCAACATTATTAGGCACTGTAACCGTGAACAGTAAAGGAGTAGCTGAATACAGCTTCACACAAACTAAAACTGATGCAACTGTGAACAAACAACACTTTTACACTGTATATGTGGGTACTACTCAGTATCGTACAAGTACAAGTCAAAACAGTACTGGAAACTATTACTATACAAGAATAGCAACCAGTTTAAGTTTAAATGCGAATAGTTCCACTATAATAACCAGTGGAAGCACAACATTAAATTTTATGGTAAATAATACTGTTAGAAGCGAGGTAACTAATAAACTCGTAAAATTCTATGATAACAATACCTATTTTAATAGTGCAAACTATGAAGCAGTAACAAGTCCAATCACATACTCCACCACAGGAGCAGGTACACATATTATCACTGCAAAATGGGAAGGAGATGGAATCTACGAAGCCTGCCAAACTAGTATTTACATAACCGTAAGTAGTGGGAAAGCAACCCCCAATATTACAATAAGTACTAGTACAATTTATTATGGAGAAAACATCACTGCCAACTTAACCGCTAATGGTAACAGTTTCAGTAATGCTACATTAACTTTTAATGTTAACAACCGAACATTAACAGCAGTAACTGATGTGAATGGTAATGCTTCAGTAACCACTACTGGAATCCCTGATATGGGTCAAGGAGATTACACTATAAGTGTAAGTTATACTGGTAATGATGCTGTTAACCCTAAAAGTACTAGTAAAACAATTACAGTTAAAAAACATAATACTAGTGTAAATATTCTACAAACAAGTATTAACCGTGGGGATTACTTACAAGTACAATTACTTGGGGATCATGGTGAATATTTGGGGGCACAAGTAATTAATTATAATATTACTTTTAAAAATGGTTTTAAATCATATTCCGCTACTACTATTGGAGATAATGGTATTAGTGATTTACTTATTGGTGCTGAAGCCCAAACATTGAGTGTTAGAGCTGTGTATGGGGGTAATCAATACTACAATGGTAATGAGGATACTAAAAGTGTTGTTGTTGCTGATTCCTGTAGTTTAAACTTTACTAGTAAAACTGTAGTGTATAAGGAACCTTTAACTGTAAGATTAACTAGTAATGGTGATGGTACAGGTGTTAGTGGAAAAAGTATTACTTTAAATCTTGGTAATAGTGATGGGAATAAGAATTATTATTTAACAACAGATAGTAATGGGTATGCTTCCCTTAATATTAATACTAACCCTGCGAAAGGATTAACTGCGAATGCAACATTCACAGGAGATAATAATTATAATAGGGCCACTACTGGAACTCAGAGCATAGATTATCAACGCCGGGATAGTGCAGTTTACACTAATATTAACAGTTTAAAAGTTGGGGGTACCTTGAATGGTATACTTTATGATTTAAGTGACCAGAATATTGATGGTAAAGCATTGAGTAATTGCACACGATTAAATAACTTAAATATGCCAGTAACCTTAACAAGTAAAGTTACAGGAGCAGGTAAAACCTATGATAGTAGCTTAGCCACAAATTCAAGTTATAATACTTATACTAATGAATTTGGGCAAAGTTGGATTAAAGTCAATATTGTAGGACAATTAACCTATCAGTATGTATTTGGTGGTAATGATTATTATAAAGGAAGCAGTAGTAGTGTTATAGATTTAAATGTTACAAATTAATATAAAAGGAGATTAGAATAGAATGGCAACATATACAGAAGAAACAGGATTAAATAGTAATGGTGATGCAGCAATAACCATCACCATGTTTGATGATGATAAAAACCCAATAGATTACACCGAGATAAGTGCAAGTAACTCAGATAATGCTTATGCGAAACAAGTACTTGTAGGTACAGAAGGAAAAAGTGGAAGCCTCACAGTATACCGTTCAGGTCGTACTTGTGTTTTAAAAGGTATAAATTATGATTTAAAGATTAATGGTCCTGCAAGTTTCTATAAGAATACAGCATTCCAATTAGAAGAAAAGTTTAGACCTGAACTTGATTGGTACTCATATAATTGTTGTATTGCTTATACTAGTTGGAATGATACTAGTATTGCGAATGGTACAGGACAAGCACTAAATTCCCCTTTAAGTAGTCAGGAAGCTTACGCGATTAGTATACTCGTGGATGCGAACGGTTACTTGAATGGGAAACTTCACAGATACGGTTTCACCACAGAAGGTTCAAGCGTATTAGTTAATTTCGAGATTACATGGTTAAAAGATTAAATAGGTGAGAATGATGAGTAAGTCATGCTCACGAAAATACCAACGAACCCCAGAAAACTATAACAGTTGTTGCTATGATTTATACATGGATTACGCAAGTATCCCAAGTAATATATCCAAACCTGAAGGAGAAGACATCAGTAAACTATTAAAAGATACTATGCCCATTGCAAAGAAAGTATTCTTCAAGTATCAAACAGATGAATTAACACCAAGTAATAGTTTTAGTATCCAAACTGGTTACAGTATTGGATACTTAACCCCCTCTTTAACAATTGATAAGGATTCAATAACAAGTGTTACGGATAATGTCAGCATAAATGGAGTACAAGTAATAACAAATAATGACAACCCATGCACCATAAAAACCAACAACATACCATTAAGAGGAACAAATCCAATCGTATACGCCACCACAACTGGAAAGAATCTTGACATAACCATCATGGATACTAATACGAATAAGCAAATCATGAAAGCAACCAATTTAGATGAATTAGGTAACATTACCCCTTCAGGTTTGAATGTTTACTGCCTTATCAATATCCCAAAAGATGGATACTTCACCGAGTTCGAGTTATATACAAAAACAATAATCAAGGAGGTTTAAACCGTATGAATGTTAAAGGAGAATACGAGTTCACATTAAACTTTACCAATATGTTCATAAATGTATCATTACCCCTATATCAAAGCACCAATTTAGTAGTAAATACAGGAATAAAATATTTTTTAAATCGTCTAATTAACGATGATTATGGTAGGATAAATGCAGTAGCATTAGGTACTGGAACGGATTCACCAATCCTAACAAATACAAGTCTACAAAATGAGACAAGTAGAAACAGTCCACAAAAAAATGTAATCGACAACACAATATATTTAAAAACAATATTCAACAGTAACAACATCAACGGCACCACCGAAATAGGAGTCTACGCCGATGATACAATACTAATAAGTCGAGATGTTTACATTAACGATTTAATCATACCAAGTAATAGTACAATAGCATTAACCTACACTTACAATATTGGAACAGGAGAAGAAATAACAGACTGGGCAAAATATATGGAGAAAGATTATGTATACACCACTGTCCGAGTAACAAATCCAAGAAACATACTCGAAGACCACGTTAATGGTTACGTTAAAAGATTAAACCTCGAAGAAGTATCAACCAAAGCAGGCAGTTACTACTATGATGAAAACTTAAAAACCATATACATACATTGTAGTGACAGTCAACCCGCAAAAAATCATACAATACAAATTAACTATTAGGAGGAAAAATATTTGACAGATTGTAATAACAATTATACACCAATCCAAGCAGAAAACTTTGGAGAAGGAAAAAAAGTAACCAGTAAACTATTACGAAACCTGGGAGAAAACTGCATCTACCTCAAAGACCAAACAGAACAATTATGGGATAATACCGACCCACAACCAAGAGTTAATTTCACCCCCATCGCTATGGATCCAACAAAAAGTTATGGTGTAATGGAAGAAACAGTTAATGGTATACCCTGCTATATGTTCAATACATCAACAAGTTTTCATGGTTCAACCTTGTTTCGTAACTTGAATACGATAGATGAAACTAAGACAACTGCACAAATAAATACGGGGGATGGTGATGCAACTATACCCCCAGTAAAAGCAACAGATATAACCCTTGACTTTACAGACACCCTCAATGGTCCATGGGGTAGTATGATTGCGAATGAATTCTGGTATGTAAGTTACAGTCGTACACAACCATACATCACAACAAGTGAAATCCTTACAAATCAGGATAGTACCAAAATCCCTGCAGTGTGTCGTGCACAAACCTTTAAACCAACCAAAACTGGATATTTACGAAGATTAAGTTTAAACCTCCATGCAAACAAAGATGCACAATACCCATTAATCATAGAGATTTATGATGCTAATACTTACCCATACAAGAAACTTGCAAGTACTACTTACAGTTTTGACTCCAATACGGGAGGAATAGTAGCGATACCCTTCCAGAATCCAGCATACCTCACAGCTGGACAAAAATACAGTTTCAGAGTAAGAAGCCCATTAACCACTTTCGATAAATCCTACGCCATCGGTGGATGGAGTAAAAACTGTGAAAACAATTCCTACTCAGGATATAATGGTGGAGATGCTTGGTTATCAGAGGATAATGGAGCAACATGGATAGCATTCGGTAAGGATGAAAACGTATCTTACCATGATGGGCAAAAGAAACCCCAAGACTTTGCATTCCAATTAGGAATCGACACAGGAACCAAATCATATGACACGGCTAATACTTACTATGTCTATTTCAAACCATTACGAATGGATCCATTAGTCCAAGCAAAAATAACTATAACAGGAAGAAATGAAAGTGATGCGGATAATAATGTTAAAACTTCATGGCAATTCCAATACAGTGTAACTGGACTTGATGGGGATTGGATTAATGTAAGTGCAAGTGATACTATTGATTTTAGTAATAACTTCCCAACTACTCTCTTTTTACGTTGTGCATTATCCACTACTGCTAGTGGTTACACCCCACACTTACAAGGTGTAGAATTAAGTTGTACTTGTCAACGACCACTCGAAGCATACTTACGTACAGAATTTTATAGACCACCAACAAGTAACAGTTTCCTTAGCCCTCACTTATGGGCGAAAGCTAATGCCCCTTACATTACAATGGGAGATGCAACAGTAGGAGTAGACCTTATAAGGGATATGGTTCATGTGGAAAACATTACATTAATCACAGTTACAGATATTACCCCATATTTAACCACGGATAGTTTAGTACACCTTAATGATAGTACAGCTACTAATTATATGGAATATTATACGGCTGATGAAGTAGCAACTCTTATCACTAGCCTACAAACTAATAGTGTTATAAGTGCAGATAAAGTCAATACATTCCTATTAACCGAAGATGGTATAGGATTAGTTGAATACTTAAAAGAACATAATACTTACTTTAATACTACCACTAGTTTCACTTTAGGCACTTCACCTGCTTATCCTATGATATACTGCAAATTACAAAAATTGGATGGTACTGGTTATGAGGAGTATGGGGAATCATACGATTACAGTGTAGATTATGATAATGATTTAATCACCTTCTATGATAATAGTACTGGTACACAATTAACAACACTACCAGCAGGAACCCTTACAATTGAATACAATCCAGTATACATTAAAGATTTAACTAATGATGACTTCGCTACAGAGGAAACCATGATAGATGATACACTTTCAACTATTGGGGTTACTCAAGGAGAAGGATTCCATTTAGATTACCTTGTTGAAACATTTACGATTGGTACGGATAGTGATACTGATGCGAATAAGGATGGGCAATTCCAGTATAAGACTAGTGTTTTACCAATGCAGGCTATACGTTGTTTGAAATTGTATCCTGATACTACAGCTGAAGTTATACTTTATGAGGGTGAGATTTATGATTATACAGTGGATTACACTACTGGGATTATTACTTTTAATGAGTTGTATAATACTCAAGATTTAAGCATACCAGCCGAAGTACATTACACCCCATACCTCACAGAGGGGGGTTTAGCATTCGCTTACAGACTTAAAAGGGAGAATAATACGGATAATAATCAAGCATACCTTTATCCGAACAGTTTCGATTTCAGAGTATAACAAGGAGGGAAAATATTATGACTTATACAGATTTAAGTAAAAGTACAAGTAGAATAA
>ENA-UOOK01006749-UOOK01006749.1-fermentation-metagenome-genome-assembly--contig:-NODE-6749-length-10807-cov-3.040923_pt1 | contig 10807 bp, 7 predicted proteins | sample MGYA00245777_ERZ724023 | MGnify/ENA primary metagenome ERZ724023 (study PRJEB28704, sample SAMN03018312) | fermentation metagenome | biome: anthropogenic terrestrial biome; feature: soil; material... | reverse complement strand
TATAAACATATTTCCCATTTTCTATGAATAAGTATTGCTGTACATTTAGTTTCCATCTTGTTCCCATGTAGGAATTAAAACTACTTGGTAAATCAAGTAGGGAATTATAAACATGAGATACTATTATCCTAAAACTACTTATTCCAATACTTATGTCTGGATGCGAAAAAAGTAGTCTACCAGTGTATAAATTAACACTTGCATCTCCTGCTTTACAACTATATTTTAATTCACTTTGATTAATTCTACTTAGATCCATTATCCTTTCTCCATATTCTTTTTATATTTATGTGTTTTGTTGCTAATTTAGAAAAATCTTGGCAACTTATCTTAGCCACATATTTAAACATGTAATCTTTGTAATTCTTTCTGTGAACTAATATTTCCAAGCGAGCTTAAATTCGCTATATTTACTTGCTTAGTTAAGCTTACCAGCTCATCAATTGTTGAACTTATCTTTTCCTGATTAACCTTCATCTTATTATTTATAACTAGTTGGGTAGCCTTTGTCATGACATAGGCTTTCTTTTCTTTCCCTGTATAGTGAATAAACTTCTCTGCTTCTTCAATAAAAGGAATAATATCTTGAGTTACCTTTAAAACTTGTTCAGCAATCCTTTTTGCTTTAGCACACTTAATAAACTTTGTTAGAAATGTTAAAGTTGAAACTAACAAGCCAAAAATTGTTGCAGCTATTGATAAATATAATTCTAAATCTTCCATAATTATTATCCCAACACCTTCAATACATCCTGAACAATCTCTTTATCATTGATTAGTTTCATTGTGTTTGCTGTATCACAGAATACTCTTCTATTTCCTCTTCCAGAAATATAAATTAAATCATTCGGTTCCGATTCTAAAATTGCTTTTTTAATTGCTTCACTACGATCAACAACAATTGTTGAAGGTATTTTGTTGCTTAAATAGCCTTGCAATTCCTGAGCTATATTTAAAGGATTTTCAGCAGCATTATCGTTACTTGTTAGATAAGCAAAGTCTGCATATTTTTGGAGATAACCCATAGCAAAACTGCGTATTTTTCCTCTTTGACTCATATATAGATTTGAAGAAAACTCTTTACCCCAACTTACAAAACCTGTTCCTATTGATCCCACTACTACCTTTATTTTATTTATTTCTCTATTTTTTTGATATTGTTTTAAATGTTCCAATACTGGAACTAAATGTAAACCAATAACAATTGTTCTATTATTCACTTTAATAATTTCTTCACGACCTGGAATTGCCATATCGCTTATACATTTACTAAAGAGATTAGCATCAAATAAATTTAATGCTTCAATTATAGCAATAGCGCATGTAAAATTAAGAGCATTATAAGAAAAAATAACTTTAGTATTAAAATCATAAGAATTCTCTTTAACCCTTATTTTCATATTTAAACCATTTAAATCGCTATTCATACCATATAATAAGCAATCCAAATTAGTGTAATCAGCATTACGAACTTCACAAATGTACTTTGATCCAAAGGTAATTTTAGGATGATTATTGAGTTTAATAAACTTATTGAAATCATCTCTTGTAAATGGTCCTGTTAAACCTATTACACATGTACAATCTTCATCATTAGGAATGTTTTCAAAGAATGATTCTTTGATTCTAACATATTCTTCTGGTGAATACTGTTCTTCATTATGTTTAGGATTTAAATTAGTTAAGGCTCTAACAGCAAAGGGAATACCTTCTGTTAATCCTTTTTGAATTGTACTTTCATTAACTTCCATAACTATATAATCTGCATCGTAGGCTTCCGCTTCTTCAATAACATCAAGTAAAATATTTTCATTTTGTACTGGTATTTCACAAGGCTCATTTACATTAATGTAACTTGCTGGTGAATCAATTCTAATACTACTATACAAAACCGACTTTTTCCCTAAGCTTTTTAAATATTCATGGACAATAAATGCCGTAGTAGATTTACCACTACTACCAGTAATACCTATTATTTTAATAGCATCAATTTTGTTTATGCTTTCTTTTTCTATAAACTTTGACAGTGGTTTAGATTCCACAGGAATAGGTTCTTGTTTACTCTTACTTAAACCTGAAAGTTCATTACTTTGATTATATGTTGACGCATCCAATGTAGTACTTTGCAAAATAGATTCATCGATATTTGAATTTAATAGACCACTATTATATTTAGGTTCAAAATTTGTTTTATTTTCTAAATTCATTTTGAACTCTTCACGCAAACTGCTTGTCCATCTTTGATTTTCCGGCAACTGACTATTTCTTTCCAACAATTGTTGTTTTAAATTTGATAATTTCATTTTTTCCTCCTAAAGTTTAGTCTGAAGGGTTCGTAGACGAATAGAAATAATTTACGATTCCTTTAAATCTTGTAATATATTTACTAAAACTAGCATCTGAATATAACTCTACATAAAACACAAACTCTTCCGAACCAAGACCCATTCTATTGTTTAGTTTCAGCGTTTCACTTATATTTACGTTCATGTAGTTAGCATAAGAACTTACAGTACCTGATATATAAGAATTTAAATCTGCAACTTTTCCATATAGCATTTGCGGTGTATCAATTCTAAATGTTTTTGTTTTGAAGAATCCTTGTTCTTGTGTCCATGAAACTGTTAAATTATCTTGCAAAGTAAAATGTTGCTTAAATAAAAACTCTAAAGCATTATTAAACACAAAATTTAACTCTATATTATTGAGTTTGGTTCCTGCCTCTGTTACAGTACCTTCTTCCCTATATATATCAACAGTCAATGCTGTTATATCTCCATTTAAATTTTTTTCGGTATTTTGAACTACTAATCGTCGACGATTAATATAAGCTGATTTTCTATCTTTAAATTTAATCATTTCTTCACTCCTTTAATGATTTTATAATAATCAATATTTTTTGTATGTTTATGTTCCATCTCTTTTAAATCATAATAGTACTAACTACATTGTAAAAAGTTAAGAACATTCTAGTCAATACATTTTCAGCACTCTTATAAACAATTTCTAAAACTATTTATTAATGTTAGTATTGTTTATAGAATTTAATGTTATTTCTATTAATAATTTTTGATATGATGATATCCTATCTTCTAATGCCTTTACCCTTTGTTCTAATTTTTCTAATTCTTCTGTATAATTTGACTTAGTTAGTGAAGACAAATACGAAGAATTTGTATATTTTTCAGAAACATCTCTTGCTTCATTTCTCTCTTGAGTAAAATAAGGATTAATAAATGTCTTTTTATTTGATAGTAATAACTTTCCTTCCCTTAACTCAAAATTGCGGCCATCTTTAGTCAGAACTGATACAAAGGAGATTTTTTTATTATTTCGTAAATACTCATCTACAATTTTAGCTTCTTCAGCGTAAGTTACTCCTTCCAAAATCGCAACGCCTTTTTCGATTTTAAAATCTTGAATTGTTTTCACTCTTTCACCAATTTTCTTTTCTAATTATTTAATGTTTTTAACTAAATCTTTATTTTTCATTTTGTAATATACACTATCTACATAGTAAGAAATATAGTTTTCAAAATAAAACTCGTAGGATTAAAGTTTTGTTTTTTATGCTTTAATTAATAATTTATTAAATACATATATTTAATTAACAATGGTAACCCAACAACAATAATCAAGTAGCATATAACAGAAAATATAAAAACAATATAGTTATTTTTGATGAACGACTTTATTCCCTTAAAAAACATGTTTATTGGTGCTATTGTGACAGACGCAAAAACCCAATAAATAATAAACCAAACACTAAATCCAAATTTCATTAATAAAATTTGCCATGAAGGAACATGTTCATCAATCCCATATATTCTACATGCTTCTTTATTTGCATCATAAGTTGATTTTTGCTTTTTTAAAATATTCTCTTGATTAATAGAATATAGCTCATTTCCGACTGTTTTTCGAGCTTGTCCGATAAACTGATTTTGAATATCTTTATTATTTTTAACTTCACTAACTATTGCACTTTTATGGATTTCATCAATTAACTTTTCAGTTGTTGAAATAGATGGAAGCTCTTCATTTTGCTGAATATCAAAGTTATTATCATTATTTTCTATAGTATTTATTTTAATCACCTCTTATAAGTAAATTTATTATATAAAAATAATTTGCTTTATTTCATATAATCTACATTGCATACAAAATATTACTAGCATAAAAAGATGTTTTATGACTTTTAAACATTGTTTTATTAGACAATTTTATAATACCGTTTTTCATAAAAACTTAAGTTTTTGCCAATATGTCCATTTTTTTAATCCCCTATCTATCAAATTTTGTAGTTTCTTCTATAATAATTTAATTATAATTTTGTATTCGAGCATTAATTGTCGAATTGTGCTTATTTAATAAAAATTAAAAAATTTATTTATAAATGTGTAATAAAATACTTTTTCGTTCTAATTAATAGTTGTATTTGTTTTAAAAATAGATATATTGATGACTTATGTAAGTCTTCAATATTAATAACATTTAATGAGATGTATTTATAAATGTAAACATATAAATGAATCAAGAAACATCATGAATCAATTTATAAATGTGAAAATTATACGCAAAAAAAGAACAAATCTTTTTTATAAGATCTGCTCTAAATTATTATCTTATTAATAAAAATACTCCTAAAATAGATAATGAATTATTTTTATTCACCATCTACTTTAAGAGTATCAAATTAAATTACTTATTTTCTTATATTCGCAAGTTGAGCACGGTACATATTTGCATAGTAACCATTTTTTTGAACAAGTTCTTGATGCTTTCCTTCTTCTACCTTAATACCATGATCTAAAACAATAATCCTATCAGCGTTGTATATTGTTGAAAGTCGATGAGCAACAACTATAACAGTTCTACCTTTACTTACAACCTCTAAAGCCTTTTTAATCATTGCTTCCGTTTCTGTATCAATATGAGAAGTGGCCTCATCCATAATTAATATTGATGGATTATGAATAATTACTCTTGCTAGGGTAATTATTTGTTTTTCACCGCTACTTAAGTTAACCCCAGTTCTTGTAATTGGATGATGTATTCCATCATCAAATTTCTTTAAGATGTTTTCACCACCAACGGAAATGAGGATTTTTTCAACTTCTTCATCACTTACATCATCACGACCAAAGCGAATATTCGAAGCAATTGTTCCTTTAAAAAGGGTTGGTTCTTGAAGAACTACTCCTAAGTGGTTTCGATATACTCTTTTAGGAATGGATTTTATTTCCATTCCATCAACATATATATTTCCTGATTTCTCATCTTCAATATCATAGAAACGCAAGAGTAAATTCATTAGGGTACTTTTACCACTTCCAGTATGGCCTACTAAGCCAATCATTTCCCCAGGCTTGATATCAATATCAACACCTTTGAGGACATAATTATCTTTATCATATGCAAACCAGATATTATCAAACTTAACTGCACCAACATAACGGTCAATTTCACCAGTGGTATCATCTTCTAATTCACCTTCAATTAGCTTAGATATTCTTTCAACTCTAACCATTGAATGTTGGTATTCACAAACATTTTGGAAAATAATTTGGACTGGATCAATGATTTTTAACAAGTATTCATTGTATGCATAGACTAATCCTGCAGTAACAGCAATTTCACCAAAACTTAAATGTTGCCAGCCAAAGTATGCTACAATTAAGACAGTTACAAAACCTCTAAATAACCCAACCATATTCCATCCGGCTGTAATGTTTAATTTAACTTCTTTTAATTGCTCCGTTCTAAATGAATCATTTAAAACATTAAACTCTTTGACGGTATGTTTTTTAAAATTAAATATTTGCAAGATACTAATTCCATTAATAATTTCATTAATCTTTGCTGTTAAGAGGCTTCTAAGTTCATTAACCTTTTCAGCGAGTACTTTTAAATGTTTTAAGAAATAACGAATCCATATGTATACGATTGGGTAAATAACAAATGAAATTAACGCCAATCGATAATCAAGATAAAACATTCCTATATAAGCAAAAACAAAAGATAAGACTGTTGGTAAAACAATGTTCACTGACATACGAAATAAACTAATCATTCCATCAACATCATAATTGATCCTACTTGCCATTTTACCAGCTGGTTCAGCTTCAAAATATTTTATCGGTAATCTCTCAACGCTTTTCATTGCTGCTGTTCTCGCATCTTTCGCGATATAAGAGGCTACCCTATTAGATGAAATATGTTGAAAATAAGTCGCGGTGATTACCAAAACCATTCTTACAAAGATAATAATTATTAAAATTACAAGCATTGGAATAACAGGATTATAAAAATTAGTTAAATCTTTCGCCGATAACTTGACAATATCATATGTATAAACTAAGCCATCATTACTAGTTACCAATAGACTATTATCATTAAATTCTCTCGTTCCTGCTACTACTTCATCATTAATAAAATACATTGAACTTTTATTTATAATTATGCTAGCTGGATTTAAGACGATATCTTCATCATCCAAGAATCTTACTTGTTTATAAATTCGATCATTAAATAATACCGATTTTTCACTTTCTTCACTAATTTCAACCCAATCAAATTCAATACCCATGATATAATTATCCAATACTTCTTTGACGATTAAGGGTGAAAAAAAGTTTAAAATTTGAACAATAATTATCATAATTAAACTGATAACAACAAAATGATATCTTCCCTTTACATATTTAAAAGTTCGCTTAAGATTCTTTATCATAATGTTCACCTTTAATTTGTTTTAAATATTGTTCATGGTACCAATTATCATATGAAATTAATTTTTCATGACTACCAATATCGGTAATTCTACCATTTTGCAAGACAATAATTTTATCGGCTGCTGCAATCGCTGAAAAGCGATGAGCAATAATAATATTTGTACGGTCAGAGGTATCTTCCTGAAGATGACGAATAATATTAGCCTCGGTTAGGGCATCTACCGCTGATAAAGAATCATCTAATATTAATATTTTAGGATCCTTTACAAGAGCCCTCGCTATCGACAACCTTTGTCTTTGACCACCAGATAGTGATCCACCTAATTCAGCGACCATTGTTTCACTTCCATATGGTAATTCGGCTAAATCTTTTTTAAAATCAGCGAGAGTAATAGCATTATTTACTTGTGATACCGTCGCATTAGGATTACCAATTAAGATGTTATCATCTACTGTTCTTCTAAATAGAATATGATCTTGAGGAACATAGCCAATTAGATTATGAACATCCTCAATCTTAAACTGACTAATATTAACTCCATCAATAAGAATGTTTCCACTAGTGATATTAAACTCACGCAATAGTTGGCGAATTAGGGTCGATTTTCCAGCCCCAGTTGGGCCAACAATACCTACTGTTTCACCTTTATTAATCGTAAAGGTGATATTTTGGATTACCTCAAAGTCATCAAATGGATATTTAAAACTAACGTTTTTAAACTCAATAGTTTTAAAATCGATTACATCTTTGGCTTCTTCTATATCTTTAACTTCTGGAAGTAATTGCATTATTTCATGATAACGATTATCAGAAATAATAATATTATTCATTAAATTAAGAACATTGCTTAAGGCAATTAATGGGCCATATAACATTCCTACATACATTAAAAAGGTAATTAAACTTCCTGGAGAAACTTGCGCTGTGATAACCATATAACTACCATATGCAATACCAACAAAATAACAAAACGCATAAACAAATTCAAAAAGGGGACCATATAAAGATTCAAACTTTAGAATTCGCCACCAGGAGTTAGCATCCTTTTCAATTGCGGTTCTTGATTTATTAAAATCATTATCTTCTTGACCATATGCCCGTACCGCTTTAACGCCCTCAATAGTCTCTAAGACTTTTTCGGTCATATCAGCGTATATCTCATGATGGACTTTATAATATTCACGTTTCTTTAAACGTTTCTTATTTAACCAAAAGATCGCGAAAGGCATTACTATTACACTCGCTAGAGTTAATAAGGGATTAATAATTACCATCATTATAATCGCGGAAATGACAACGCCTGAATTAAAAACAATTACTTGTAAGAGATGTGTAGCTAAAGCCGTTAGGTTTTGTAAGTCATTAGTAGCACGAGAGATTAAATCACCCTTTGTATACTTTCCATAAACCGATACATCTAAATCAAATAGATGGGAAATATACTTTTCTCTTAACGTGAATGACAACTTATGCCCTAGCCAACTAATATAGTAATGATATACTATATTTACTATATAACGAAATATTGGAATCAATAATAATGCTCCAACAATTAAAATTAACTTTTTTGTTGTTAATGTCCCACTGACAATTTCGTCAATAGCAATCCCTAGTACTTTTGCTGGAAGCACAGATATTGCTGCAAGAAGGATTAAATTAATCGCTACAAAAATATACATTTTGTATTCTTGCTTAAAAAACCAACCTATGTTCCGAAATGCTGTCTTCATTCTATCACCAAGTTTTCATATATTGTATGAATTATAGCACCTTACGACATATTTTTCAAGTATAATTAAATAAAAGAATACTCCTAAAATAGATAATAAATAACATTATTTGTATTCACTATCCACTCTAAGAGTATCATTTCAAAAATTCAATTTACTTTACAATTCTATCAATTTATTTTATGAGGTGTTTTGATCATTAATTCAAAACCATCATTAATAAATGACCTTAAATATTTGCATATATCAATTTTTACTTCCTTTTTTCAGTAGTAAAATCAATTTCTTCGCCATACATATACCCAACACGTCCAATTACTTTAATTTCCAGGTGATAATTGGTTTTTGCTTGCAAATTATTTAGAATTGCTTCCGTAACAAATAAATCTTCATTCTTAGCTTTATAGGTTTTCACCAATTCACCATTTAAATAGATTTCATAACTGGTTACTAAAACAGCATTTGCTTCTGTTGGCGGACTATAAGTGATTTTAGCTGAAGAACTAGTTATTTCTGATACATTTGCTTTAATTCCCCCATAATTACGATATTTAAAAACTTTTTCCATAGTCGTATTATCATTAAAAGTTATATTGAAGCGATATTCATAATCATATTTTGATAAAAACTTATCAAAAGTATAACTAACATATCCAGGTGTAGGCATTAATATTTCAACTTCGCGATTATCTCGATATACTTCGGTAATTAACATTTCTTTAATATTTCCAAAGAAACGGGAATCCCAGGTAAAAGTGATCTCCTCCGAAGCTATATTAGGAGTACCTATTATTGAATCAAACAATTCTTGGTTAGTAGCCGAAACTACTGGGGCCAATTTTTTATTATTAATTGTATATGTGTTTAAAATTGTTCCTTTAGCGTTAATATAGGTAATTTTAATAGAATCTTTAAGAACATCAACTATATAACCTTTCGCGAATTCTTCCGGAACTTTTTCACCAATACTTTTAATTCCTCCACCAGTACCATTTAAATAGTTAACACCTAAATATGGGTTTGTAGGGGTTTCATCTAAATATAAATTCTTCAAACTATGAGAATGGTAATGACCAGATAATACTAAATCAACTGAATACTTTTCCATAATATTTAATAATGGACGTTTATAATCAGCATTACCGGTAGGAATATGAAATGGTGCATGTGTTCCTAAAATGACAAATTTAGCTTCCGTATTGGCGATAACTTCGTCCACCCAATCATATAATGCTTCTCTTTTGTATGGAGAATCTGTATCTAATTGAATAAATAATGTATCATTATGAACAAAATAATAACTTGCTCCATAATACTCATCTAAACAATTCTCTGGGTAGTTAAAATAGGCATGCATAATATCATTAGCTTGATCATCAACAATGTAATGTTCATGATTTCCCGGCAAGCCGATATATGGAAGCTTTTTGAAACTTTCGGAATGAGTAAATAGTTTATCCCAATCATCAGCGTTTCCACCTGTATCAACCATATCTCCAGTTGAAAGAATAAAATCAAGGTTTGGCTGAATTTTTAATGCTGATTCAACTGTTGTTTCAACGATTTCAGCCCCATCAAAGCCGTCATAATAATGAACATCAGATACAAATAAAAATGAGGTTGTATCATCTCCACCACTGGTAGTAAAGCGGTAATCTTCAGTATAGGTATTATTACCTCTATTTACACGATATTTATAAGCGGTATTTGGAGTTAAACCGGTAATATTCACTTTATTTACATTCCTAAATGGGAATGGCTTTTCTAATCCAGAATTAAGCGCTTCATATCCAAAACCACCTGCATAGGAAATCTTTTTGTTTGCATAATTTACATCATCAGCTGTGGTATATTCAACGTATGATTTTAAGGTTTGATTTTGATAATTAATATTAATCATAGTACTTGCATCTTCACCAGGGCTAGTAACAATGTATTTAACATCATATTGTTCTAGTTCTTCTAGAGGTAGGCGAAACCTTTCCCATTTAGCGAATAGGAAAAAGTTATCCTTAACTTCATCATTAAAATCATATTCACTTACAAATTCTGAATCAGTAAACCAACCTTTAAACACATATTTATCTTTAGTTGGTGTTATCGGCTCAGTTAACAATTCATCATGATAAACATTTATCGGAGCAATATAATTTCCACCATTACTAAAAAAGGAAACTTTATATTCATGGGGAAGCCACTTAGCATATATAGTCACTGGTTCATTAAAGGTTAAATCAGGACTAAATGGAGTAGCAAATTCTTCATCGATGAACCATCCCCCAAAATCATATCCTTCTCTTAATAAAGAATCTAGTTTTCCAACAGAGCCACCTTTAGAGATA
>ENA-UOOK01006747-UOOK01006747.1-fermentation-metagenome-genome-assembly--contig:-NODE-6747-length-10808-cov-5.652283_pt1 | contig 10808 bp, 11 predicted proteins | sample MGYA00245777_ERZ724023 | MGnify/ENA primary metagenome ERZ724023 (study PRJEB28704, sample SAMN03018312) | fermentation metagenome | biome: anthropogenic terrestrial biome; feature: soil; material... | reverse complement strand
AGACGTGTGCTCTTCCGATCTTAATAAAGACTATGCTATCACCCTACTTATATTATACCATACAAAGTATGCATGGGCTTATGTGCTTTCCCATAAGCCCGCCGTTAAGCGCAGAGTTAGAGTAGTATCTGACAGGGGGGCTGCTAAATCAGTGAGCGCCATGTGTCAGGCTTATGGGAATCAGCCAGAACAGTAAACGATATACCGGTCACCAATCATGAAGATGAGCAGATTACAACACGGCTCGTGGAATTGTCCACCCGCTGGAAACGATTCGGTTACCACCGGTTGTATATGCTGCCGCGACGGGATCAATCCTAAAAGGATGTATTGGCTGTATAAAGAGGTTTGTCTTACGCTGCAGAAACGCAGCAAGAAGAAACGGCATGAGAAACGGTCTGAAACTGCGAATACTGGCCGTCATCGACAAGGTGATACGGGAATGCCTTGCATTAATGCCACCATCCAGTGGGCCGACGTAGCCATAGTTTCTTTACGCGGTACGGCGCAATTTATTTTAATCATAGCATCAATTTCCCGGATATCCGCTTCATCTGGCATTACTACAAAGACACCCAGGTCTGAATCGGAATTCGGCGTTCCATATGCATAGGATCCGAACAAATTTCTTCTGTAGGAACGGTAATCAAGATAATATTCTTTATTATCCGTAAAATATTTTTTATCTTTTATTCCATACCAGTTCTCCTTCCCTAATTATGTAAAATCTAATTGCATTGAAGTTTTCATAGCAACACCTCCAGATACTGTTGAAAAAATTTCTCAACCCGAAAAATCTTAGCATATCGCATCAGCAGCGAGATGTTTTTATGCTCTCTGTGTACATACCGTTTAAGGGCGTCCGGCAGTAGAGCACCATCCATTCGGTTGCGGCTGCGCACCATATCGCAAAGTGTACGCTCTACATTATATACCCGTACCACCCGGCCAAAAGGCGTCGAAGCAAAAGAAACCCTCATCTCGTATAATTCCTTTTTGACAGAGAACACCGTCAGCCCCTCCTTATTGAGGTTTTTCGTATTGTATCCGGTAGGGACCGTCACAGTGTAGGACAGCGGATCCCGGTCGCTTAAATCATGCAAATACAATGCAGTATCATGAGAGAAGATAATCCGGCTGCTGCAGCTTTGGAGGACAAACATCCTGTCCTCTAAGAAGTCTGGCGAAATATAAACGCCGTGATCCACACGTTCCAACTTACCCTGCCTCAAAAATTCAGTTAAGTAAACGTTCGGTACCCCTACTGCAGCAATATCTCTTGAGAACAGGATCCCGCCACTTATTTAACAGTGATTGCAGATTTTCTGTGTGCGTCACCGAGGTCACCTTCTTCTAAATTTTTATTTCATGCTAATACAATATATTATTTTAGCATGAAATGTAAACCCTTATGGGGAATGACGGTTGAAGTTTTGGAACATTCTTTTTGAAATGTCCAAATATCGGCCGTCGTTTTCTATACCTAATCCCTTTAAAATTTGAGCGATCAAATAGCGAAAAAGCCAACTTTCATAAGCGTCTATTTCACTTTTTTGAATGTGGAGAGAACGCTACAGTTTAAAATTCAAATGCACTGATGTCCTTATACATAAATACTAGTTTGTCCACCTTTTTACTGGTATGGTAATGCCCGCAGTACCATTCGTCATATTGTAATCGCTTTTCGATCGTGTCAAGCCATTGTTCCGTGCTTTTGTCCACGGTTGACTGACTGATTCCGGGCAGAAACACCTCGGTAGGTTCATATTCTAACGGACATGTGTGCGAGAGGACGACGTCCACTCTCCAGCTTTCTTTTTCGAGCCTTTTTTCAACTCGCACCTTGATCTCATCGGACGGCTGTTCATCTTCCCACCAATTTAGGTTGTGTGCCAGGCGGAAAAATTTATCTACGCTGTACGCGCCGCCGATTACAATACACTTTCTGCCGTCAAAATCAAAGATCTCGCCATCTTTGGCAAAAAGCAGGTTCGGATACTCCGGTTCTATAAAAACAGTGCCGCCGTGCCAAATGGTTTCTGCATATCCCGCAATGATCTGCGGACGCTGTTCGTGATTGCCATGAATACAGAACAGGGTTAGGGGCAGAAGGCATAACGTCTGTTTAAGCTTCCTGTCTTCTTCGATTCCATAATTATTGATACCAGCATCGCCAAGTATAATCATCACGTCTTTGACGGTGGTTTTGAACTGCTTACAGAATGTTTCGATGCGTGAAAAATTACGGTGTGTATCACCTGTAATAAAGATCATGTCATCACCCTACTATATTATACCATATTAAGCATGCATGAATTTAAGCATTCCTGGCCATCTTATCGTTTACCCATTTATTTACAACAGCCCGCCAAAATCACATGATTTCGGCGGGCTGGAAAAGTAAGAATTATTAATGCTTTAGTATAAACAAGCTATAAAGTTTATACTTAGTCCGCATCAGCCTGTATCGTTTTGGGAACAAGCCGATTATACAAAATTTTAATTGCAGTGTATTCATCTTCTGAAACACTGTATTATTTTAGTGCACAAAAAACACATCCTAACATAAAATATATTAAATGATGTTACGAAAATGCAACATTTATATTGAATAATCTTCATAAAATGTTATAATAATAAGCAAGGGAGGTGCTTGCATGAATACACCTTTAGGCGCTTGCATCGAACAAAAGAGAAAAGAAATAGGTTTAACACAGGAAAAAATGGCCGATTGCATTAAGTGCTCTCGGCAGAAGTATGCCCGCATGGAAAAAGGTGAAGCTGATATAACCTATAAAGACCTGGTTCAGATCTCGGATATATTGGGCACCAGCGTATCGGATATTACTGCCGCCGTGGATCTCGATCAGCAAAATGGGTTTACGGCTCTTTTCCGACAGACCGAGGATGGAGATGTTAAAGCCTCATTAGAGACTATTGAAGAAATACTTGACTTCTTCTATGCATTAAAGCGGGAATATAACCGTATGAAGGGTGTATAGGATATAATATTATGAATACTGGTCGAATGCTCGAAATTAAAAAAGCTGCTGATAAAATCAGAGCCATATGCCAGGAAACATCCTATGGCATAAAAGACATTTTTAACTCCTGTGAGAAAATCGACAATGGATATAAATTGATTAGGTATCCATTCAGTCAAAGCAAAATATTAGGGCTGGCTGCAATTTATCAGGGTGATTCTATTATTATCACTAATACTTCTGAAATATTGTCGCGTGAGGTTTTTTCTGCAGCACATGAAATAGGACATATGCGCCTTCATTTAAGCGGGGGTAATAAAGCAATCCTGGACAAAACCTTCACGGACGATCAAGGGATTGAAACGGAAGCCAATTATTTTGCAGCCTGTCTTTTAATGCCTAAAATCAAGTTACAAGAGTATATTGAGACTGTTTTAGAGACAAGACCTTCCGAATTGTCTGAATTCGATGCTGCAAGATTGCAGAGCGAATTTAACGTAAGTTATGATGCGTTAATTAACCGCTTAGAGTTTCTGGATATCATTAATTCCCCGAAGGCAGAGGAATTGAGAGCGACAAAGCGCGAAATTACTGTTCATTACTTGTTGAAGGCTGTGGGCGGCAATATGAATCTGTGTGAAGCAACCTATATAAAAAAGCTTCCACCAGACTTTTTCAAGTGGGCAGTAGAATTGCATGATAGAAAGATGATTCCATATGAAACCTTGCAAAAAGCATTGGGGTATGCGGGTGTTGAGGACACATCGCTACAAAAAGAGGATGAGGTAACACCGGATAACAATATGGATTTAGATGATTTGTTCAGGGGGCTGACAGATGGAAGCGTCTCTTGATACAAACATAATCATACACTTATATCAGGTAAATATGCAGGACATGCTCTTTACTCGTTTTGATCATATTTATGTCCATGAACAGATTAGCACTGTTGAAATGGTGCGAAGGGCATTGCCTGAAGTTTTGGCAGCTTTTCGCCAAGATGTCGATTCGGGAAGAATTGAGGAAATGACGAACGACCGGTTGAACCAGTTGGGCGTTTTGTCACTTTATCGGCAACATTATAATGATAATGAGATCCTTTATAATCTTGGTGACAAAGGCGAAGTTTGCGCTATTGCATTAGCGCGTACTCTCGGAATTTCCGCTTTGATCACTGATGATATAAAGGAATATGGCCCTCACTTTACTTTGATGTTGGAACCGGATACATCGGTTTTCCCGTTTGCTTTCTATGAGTTATTGTTTTTTGATTATCTCGAGGATATTCTTAAAACTCCTCAAGACCTAAGAGCTGCCTTTGAGACTGTCAACCAGCATATTGAAAAGCCCATGAATTTTCAGTCCAAACAAAAAGGCGTTATAAGAAGATTCTTTAGGGGTACAGAAAAAGACAAGAAATGGATGGAGGATTTCTGCGCGCAAAAGAATATTCATTGTACAGCTAAACTATCTCTTTTACATAATTGGCTGGGACAAAATCCGTAAATGGAGGTGCTCGTATGGGCATGAAGAATGGTCGGCGGAAAAGAGCAAAAAGCATGGCCAAACTCAATACTTGCTCAATAAGGTAGTTGGCGAGGAGGCAACCCGGTAACCCGTTTGATTTTGTAATGTGTTTGTAATTTTTCCTTTCTTTATATTCAAAAAGTAAGGACATATGTTCGTATTAAGCCATTGTTCCGTGCTTTTATCTATGGTTGACTGATTGATTCCGGGCGGAAACACTTCAGTAGGTTCATATTTTGCGGGCAAGTATGCGATTTGTATATCACATGGGCTATATGATATAATCCCGTCGGAAGGAGTGAAGCGCCATGGCAAAGATAATTGCCAGAGTAAAGATGAGCAAAAAGGCCAGACGAGAATTGGATAAAGCTCGGCGCAGCACGTGGGGTGCCTTGAGTCCGGTCACTCGGAAGGTCGAAAGCAAGAAAGTGTACAACAGGAAAAAGATTCGGGAAAAAGATGAGTCCTTTTTCCCGAATCTTTTATTTTATAGATTTTATGACGTTGCAAAGTATCCTTGCCCATAAAAGGAGATGCATCTATATATGATACACAATACAGCGGCGAAGCGCCGTAGCAAAACGCACCTCACTTTTGTGGGGTGCGTTTTGCTTTGTGCCCGCGACGGAATTTGTATCTATATAGGCAACACACTAAAGGAAGACATATCTTCCGCGGAAGGTATGTCTTCCTTTATGTAAAAGCAGAAATACCTACTCTTTTTTATGTAATTTGGGGTATTGAATAATCAGGGTTCAAGCACAAAGTGAACAATCTGAAATTTATCACGCAGAGTATAAAATTTTATTTGCATCATTTTTCCAAGAGAAAGCCCGCATGGTCGCTGAGACCATGCGGGCTTTCTCTTTATCTGCCGCCGGACAGCCGGTGGGTTTTTATGACTTCAGGTTCAACGGATCCCCATTTTCATCAAAATGGAAATTCGAAGGGCCACCGACAATTTCCATGCTTTTTATTTTCCGGGCTTCTCAATGGCCGAACCGCCCTTTTAGAACCGGATCAGACCATGCTTTCGGGTATCGGAGAACTTACACGGCCCGCCCGCCGGGGCTGCTTTTTCCATTGGAATCCTGATTGCGGTAGCGGCCTCCTATCCTTGAGAGCCGCGGATGCGTTGGCCCGCCCATGTACTCCTGAAAACGGCCGATCACTTCAGCGCCGATTCCGACTCGGCACTTTCCGTCAGGCTGGCGGCCCGTTGCTTATTGATCTGATGAATCCGCCAGGGAGCAAAGACCAGGCCGCCAACAATAAAGGTGGGAATGCGAAGGAACGAGATGAGCTGATATCCCTTCGTGACCAGAGCGACGACGCCAAGCTGCGCCAGAAGCAGCGACACACCCAGAAGAACGGTCCCGAAAATCATGTCCACAACAGCCTGGTTATACTTTTTTCTGGGGTTAAACCAGGGCCCGAAGCGCGCGCAGACAGCAACCACGTCCGACATGGAAACATAGGCCAAAAACAGGCCCACGCTGTAAATGACGGACAAAATACCAGTAGAACCAAAACGCTCGACGATCATGTCATAAATCGGAATCACGCTTGTGCTGATCCCGGGCATGCGGGACAGAACGGCGAGAGAAACGACAAACAGCATAAATCCATTGAGAAAGCCGCCGAAAATAGCCATCACCTTATTGTCATTTTTACTGGTGAATTTTCCCGCAATCGCTATGTAAGCACTGCAAAATCCAACCTGTATGCCGGTATACCACAACATATCACCGATTGCCGATCCCGTTGAAACGTTGAACGTCTCTTTGGTCTGTACAATATGCGTCACACCGGACCAGTTCTCTTTCAGCAGAATAGCCGCCACGATGAGAATGCAGGAAGTCATGATCACGCCGAGAGGCAGGTCGATTTTCGCCATTATGGTCGCGCCGAACATGGAGATCGCGACAACAATCAGCAGGCACAGAAGCGTTCCAAGAAAATAATTCATACCCAAAGCCTGATTCAGAAAGGTTCCCGCGCCGGCAAGCACCGTGCTGCTGTTTACCAGGAGGGAGACCAAGACGATCACGTCGAAAACAACCACCATCACTTTTCCGACGGCTTCTTTTTTGGAATACAGCGAGAACGCCACGTCCTTGTAGCTGTCGGCGCGAATCAGACGCGAATATTCCCCCATGTAGTAAAAAACGAAACCAAGAATAATAAATGGGATGATCGTGGTGACAAGCGACAGCCATCCTGCCCTTGTAAAATATTTTAATAAAGTTAAACCGGAGCAAAACCCCGCTCCGCAATGATTACCAAACCATGCAAAAGCAGCGCCGATTGCTACTACCCACTGAACTTTGGGCTGATTGACCTTTTTCATTTTCACATCTCCTCAATATTGATGATATTGCCTGCACCCACAGGCTCTGAAAGGTTGCTTTGACAAAGAAACGCGCTGTTTTTTCACGAAACCTTTTTCAGCAAGATGGCTCCCGAATTCCTCCCCCTTTCCTTATCGTCCATGGGATCGGTCCGTGGGCGGCATCCCTTTTATGTATGACGCCGTGAACGCCGCGCAGACAGCGGCGCTTTCACCTTGACCGAAACCGGGCGGCTTTCAACCCTTATTTTTGCCGGTTCCGGAATAGTCATACCAGCCCTTCCCGGTTTTTCTCCCAAACTCGCCCTTCTGAAACTTTTCTACGACCAGAGGGCTGGGCTTGTCATACTCGTCGCCGCTCTCAGCATAGCGGTCCCGGCGAACATAGTAATTGACGTCGATACCGGTTAGGTCCATCAGGCGGAAGGGGCCCATGGGGTACCCCAGCCCCTTTTCACAGGCGGTGTCGATGTCCTCGACCGAAGCGATGCCCTTTTCCAGCAGGGAGCAGGCCTCGTGGGTTACCGCGGCGTTGATTCGGTTGGCCACAAAGCCGGCGATCTCCTTGTTGATGACGATGGGAGATTTTCCAGTACTGACGGCAAAAGCCCTGGCGGTCTCGACCGTTTCCGGTGCGGTATGCGGGCCGCGGACCAGCTCCACGAGCTGCATCACCAAGGCGGGGTTGAAGTAATGGATATTCAGCAGGCGCTGGGGGTTCCGGGTGACGTCGGCCAGCTTGGAGCTGACGATATTGGAGCTGTTGGTCCCCAGAATGGCGTCCGGCTTGCACAGCTTGCTGATCCGCCCGAACAGCTCCCGCTTGATCTCGAGATTTTCGATAATGGCTTCGATGACAAAATCGGCTTGGGCTGCCGTCCCATCCACATCCCGGGAGAAGGACAGGCTGGCCGATATCCGGTCGGCCTCGGCCTGCGTGACGCGGCCCTTGGCCACCCGGCCCGCCAGATAGTCGGCGGCCCATTTTTGCGCTTTTTCCACCGCGCTGGGGAAGGAATCGCAGAGGATGACCTGATAGCCGCTGGCCCGGCCGTTGAGAGCGGTGTTCATGGCGATCTGCTGACCCATGGCTCCGGCGCCGATTACAACGATGGTTTTGACCTGTTCGATGTTCATTTGATACACCTCATTTTATATAAAAGTCATCAGGATTGGAATCACAGCTTTTCAATGATTGTGGCCATGGACTGTCCGCCACCGATACACAGGGTGGCCAGCCCGTATCGGCCGCCGGTGCGCTGAAGGTTGTGCAGCAGAGTGATGATCAGGCGGGTGCCGGTGCTGCCCAGGGGGTGCCCCAGAGCAATGGCTCCTCCGTTGATGTTGACCTTCTCCGGATCAAGGCCCAGATCCCGGATACAAGCCACCGCCTGGGAGGCAAAGGCCTCGTTCAGCTCCACCAGGTCCATCTGCTCCACGGTCATCCCGGTGCGCTCCATCACCCTGCGGGTAGCGTACACCGGGCCATAGCCCATAATGGTCGGGTCCAGGGCGGCTCTGGCAACGCCCACGATCCGGGCCAAAGGCTTCAGCCCTGTCTCATTCATCCTGTGCCCGGACATCAGGACCAGGGCGGAGGCGCCGTCGTTGAGGCCGCAGGAGTTGCCGGCGGTCACCGTCCCGCCGGGCTTGACGATGGAGCGCAGCTTGGCCAGCACTTCCATGGTGGTCCCGGCCCGGGGAAACTCGTCCGTATCGAAGACGAAGGTGCGCTTTTTCTCTTTCACCTCCACGGGGATGATCTCTTTTTTGAAGTAGCCCGCCGCAATGGCGGCGGCAGCCCTGCGCTGGCTCTCCACAGCGAAGGCATCCTGCTGCTCCCGTGTGATATGGAAACGCTCGGCTACGTTTTCTGCAGTCCTGGTCATGCTCAGGCCGGGGCCGTAGATGGAGGCGGGAGCCGCAGTGCTGCCGGCTTCGATGTTGGAGTCCACCAGCACCATGGGACCGTCGCCCCAGCGCCCTTGACGGATGTACATGGGGGCGCGGCTCATGTTCTCCGTGCCGCCTGCCACGATGACGTCAGCCTGGCCGCACCAGATCTCCTGACAGCCGCAGAGCGTGGCCTGCATGGCGGAGGCGCACAGCCGGTTCACGGTGAAGCCGGGCACGTTCTCCGGCAGGCCGGCCTCGAGGGCGGCGCACCGGGCGATGTTGGAGGCCTCGGTGCTCTGCCGCACTTCGCCGAGAATGACCTCGTCTATCCATTCTTTATTCACACCGGCGCGGCGTACCGCCTCTTTGATTACCAGCGCGCCCATCGTATGGGCCGGTACGCTCTTCAGCGAACCGCCGTATTTTCCTACGGCTGTGCGGACGGCGCCCATGATATAAACGTTTTCCATTGCCATAACAGAGATTCCCCTTTCACAATGCCCTGCCGCAGCGCGGCAGACTCAATTGGTGCATGTTCTATATCAACGTAGTAAAGCAATCTCTGTGCCAAATCGATTTCTGCCCGAAGAAAATAACAAAATGAATACGGAAGCTTCCGTTTCCCTTCTTCGGGATTCCGCCGTTTTTGGATATTTTTCGGACACAGGCTGATCTCTCCGCTCCTGAACCTTCCATCAAAAATTTTTTTTCGTTTGGTTCAAACAAATTGATACGCCGATACGGGCGGTGGTTCCCAAGTGCAAATGCACAATCAATTGTGCATTTGCACTTTCTGTGCAATTTCGTTGCACAATGCTTTTTGATTTTATCTATTTTTGTGACTTTATCCGTGGCCGGGAATCCGGATGACACGGCGTTTTACGTCCAGCTCTTTTGAACCCGATAAAATTTGCGCCCCAAGCCGGGTCGGCCTGCCGGAACTTTTCCGGCGGCCCCCGGCTTCTTTTATAGGTAAAACCTTTCAATGGGGGGAACTGTTTGGCACGTTTTTTGCTGATTCATGTTGGGTAGAAACATACAGGGAGCCTGTCTCCGCTGAATGATGGAAAGGAGATTGGAAGACAGTGGGAATAAAATTCGAAAATATTCTCTACGAAATCCGGGATGGCATTTTATATCTGACCCTGAACCGCCCGGAGGCCCGCAATGCCCTTACTCCGGAAATGTGGAAGGACATCAGCGCCGCTGTTCAGTGCGCCCGGGAGGATGACCTCGTCAGGGTGGTCATCGTTACCGGCGCCGGAGAAAAGGCCTTGGCCAGCGGCGCGGATATCCGCGAAATCCATGACCGGGACTATCTGAAGATGCTGCTGGGTACGGCGCCGGCGGCTCTGAAAGATCTGGAGGATCTGTATAAGCCTGTCATCTGCGCCATCAACGGCTATGCCCTGGGGGGTGGCTGCGAGCTGGCCATGGCCTGTGATATCCGCATCGCCACCGGGCGCTCCAAGCTCGGGCAGCCCGAACTTGGCCTGAGCATCATTCCCGGCGCCGGAGGGACCCAGCGGCTGAGCCGGCTGGTGGGGCTGGGCAGGGCCAGGGAACTGATCTACACCGGAAAAATCATCACCGCACAGGAGGCTCAGGCCATCGGTCTGGTCAACCAGGTGACCGAGGACGACCGGGGTTCCCTGATGGCCGCGGCGGAGGAGATGGCGCGCCAGATTATGGCCAAGGGGCCGGTGGCTGTCACCATGGCGAAAATGGCCATCAATCTCGGCTACGAGACCGACATCAATACCGGCCTGATGATCGAGCGCCTGGCTCAGACCATCGCGTTCAGCACCGAGGACAGGAAAGAGGGGACCGCCGCTTTTCTGGAAAAGCGTCCCGCCCGCTTCAAAGGACGCTGAAGCGCCGGAAATATCAAAGGGGGCCGGCACGCTGGCCGCGCCGGCCTCCGAATCAAGCAGGAAAGCTTTAAGGAGGATATTTTTATGAGACCGATGGAAAACATTCGCGTGGTAGAGCTGTCCACGATGCTGGCCGGCCCTATGACCGCCCGGATTTTGGCCGAGTGGGGCGCGGAC
>ENA-UOOK01006746-UOOK01006746.1-fermentation-metagenome-genome-assembly--contig:-NODE-6746-length-10809-cov-3.435931_pt1 | contig 10809 bp, 6 predicted proteins | sample MGYA00245777_ERZ724023 | MGnify/ENA primary metagenome ERZ724023 (study PRJEB28704, sample SAMN03018312) | fermentation metagenome | biome: anthropogenic terrestrial biome; feature: soil; material... | reverse complement strand
GGCACCGCCCTAAGGATGGTGGCCCTGAAAAGCACCCTGCCCGCAATTTTTGTTGTAGGCTCAGTAGTGGGTCTGTTTCTTTCATCTGAGCATATCATCAGGAAAGAGAACAGTTTTATCAGGCGATTTCTACCCCATCCGTTGTCAGATGAGAAGACACTCGACCTGGGATTTGATTCATACTACTTTGCAGGGATAGCCGGCAACAATATATATCTCGGAAATGTCACGACGCCTTTGGTGTTAACCTGTATAGATACCTCGCTATCCTCAAAGACAGCATTTAAGGTACATCCTGACAATACAGATCACCCGTTCAGAAATATTCAGATAATAGTACAATCCCCTTATTATTATGTATTTGACGGGAATGTGCCTGTAATTTACCGGGGAGAAATTGGTGATTCAACTGCATATACAATCAGCCTCGATGACTGTTATTTCACACAGCTGCAGGTTATAGATTCAGTGAGTTTTGCATTCCGGGCCCAGAGCAGCTTAACAGGTTCACAGGCACTGGGTATTTTAAGATTGAACAGTGGACCAAGGGTATCACTTAATCATGAGTTGCTTGAGAAGCAGGTGGATGGAATGTTTGATACAGACGGTCAGCTGCTCAGGGATGATGCTTCAGGTGAGTTGATCTACATTTATGCTTATCGTAATGAGATCCTGGTGATCGACCGGGATTTGAATCTTTTACGAAGACTACATACGATTGACACCACTTCCAGGGCTAAGGTTACTGTACGTTCACTTTCTGATGAAAGCCATGTATTGGCCGCACCTCCGTTGCAGGTTAACAAGACATCTTACGTGCATGATGGCATTCTATTTAATGAATCAGCCCTGATGGGTAAGTACGAATTACGCGAGATGTGGAAACAGGCAGCTGTGGTTGATTTGTACCGCACTGACAAACAAGAATATCCGGGTAGTTTTTATGTATATCGCCGCGGGAAAGATAAGATGTCCCGGATGTTGGTCACAGACACACATTTGTATGTGTTACGTGGCACTGAAATAGTTCGTTACCGTTTTGCGCAACCGGTGGCAGACTGTTTCAAAACAGGAGACGCCGAAAACCTGCACCAGAGTAGGCACAATTAAAACAACTGGAAACATGAAAAAGTTAAGAATTGTCCTTCTGTCGGCTGCTGTCATTATGATAGGGGCCGTAGCAGCTTTTGCAAGCAGGGCAGCCGGTAGCTCAGGTAACACTGAATACCTGGACCCCCAGACAGAGCAATGTGAACCTTCAACTAAGGAGTGTTCGGTTTCAGGTACAACCATATGTACCTGGACCGAGGGAACCACGACACACACCCTGTATCGTAGGGGCACAAATTGTTCAGAACCTATGTTCAGGCCTTCAAACTAAGCAGATCAGGAGGGTGCCCGGCACCCTCCTTTTTATTTCAATCCCTTTGTTATCCAGTTACAATCAGTCTCATCCTTCAGAAAGTAATCAAACCAATCCATGATTCTCGAGGTCAGGTCCTGCTGTGCCTCCGGTTTTTGCAGACCATGATTCTCCCCGTTATAGAACAGGGCGATCACCGCCTTTCCATTTCGTTTAAGTGCATTGTAGAAGGCCATTGTATGATCGCTTGAAATATTCTGATCATCTTTTCCTGTCCATAACAGTATCGGAGCATTTACATTCTCGGCAAAAATGAGAGGGTTGTTTCTGAAGTACAAATGTTTGTCCTCTGCAAAAGCCTTCTTCATCATGTATTGATGTGCCTCCAGCCTCAAATAATCCGGAAACATGAAATTATAGTTGAATGCGTGGTAAGCCTTGATGATGTCGCTGTGTCCTGCCCCGGAGACATAGGTTGCAAACCGGTCAGAATGGGTTGCGATGAAGTCAGTCTCATACCCGCCGAAAGAAAACCCGGTGAGACCTGTCTTATCCTTATTTATTGCCCGGATGCCAGCCACTGCGTCCAGTGCATTGTGCACACAATTAAGAGCATCCAGGCCCGGACCATCCTTTCCGTAAATCAGTATGTCAGGTAAATAGACGAAATAGCCCTTTTCAAGCATCAGCCTGATGCTGAATCCTGCATCCTCATTATATGACGGATTCAGGAACTTATTCGATTTGGAACGCTGAATCTCATATATGTATACAACCATCGGGTAGTGCCTCGTTGAATCATAGTTCGCCGGGTAATACAGAATCCCGTTCAACGGGGATCCCTCAGAACCCGCATAGGAGATAAGTTCCTGTCTTAAAGACGAAAATGACCTGGAATCATTTTTAACCGGATAGAGAACAGTCTCCTTTTCTCCTGCTCTTGTAAAAACTGCCTGTGGCGGCAGGTTATAGTCTTCTTCAATCCATGAGAAGAATGCACAGGTTGAGTTCCATTTAAACGACCGAATTCGTTTTGGAACAGGTGGCAGAATTACCCTGGTCCTGCCTTTATTCCAAACGACAAACGAGGTGCTATTTTCCTGTTGATTAAACAATTTGATAATCACCGGATTATTAAGAAATACATGGTATCTGTCGAATGCGCCTTTGCCCTCCTTCAGTGACTCAGAGTTACCATTTATTATACTTGCCTGGTATCCCGGGAATCTGACTGCTTCGGTCATTCTGCCACTTATCGGATTATATTTCCATAATCCTCCCTTCCCTTCAAAAAGAATGGTTTTACTGTCATCGGTAAACCATGGTTTTTCAAGACCTTCACCCGGAACTGCTTTTTTGGAGCAGGACGGGATATGATAAAGAAACCATTTGCCTGATCGTCGGGTAAGGCCATACTCACCGTCATCAGACATGTAAAAAGCCTCAGTTACCGTATCGAGCAGTGCATAGCAATCCGCTAACCTGTCATACACAGTTACAAGTAAAGGAGTTGTAACAGATGAATATTTTTCAAGGGCATATTGATTATAACAGAGAAAGAACCTTCCATTCCGTAAGTTGACGGCAGTGCTCAGGCTGTCATTCTCGATACGACTAACCTTTCCTTTTGCAGGCTCCCAGAGATAGTACATAGTCTTACCTTTACGAAGGAATTTTTCTTCCAGGCTGTAGTCATTACCATACCAGATGTCAACAATCGGATCATCTTCCTTTTCCGGGCTGGTCTCAAGCCTGAGGAACCAGGCATCTCCTTTCCCGACGACTTCAGATGATCCTCTGTTAAAATCTGCCTGAAGCAAATCCTTAAGCCGGTAACAATCTCCGGTACCAGGGTTCAGACAGGTGAGTTCAAGGAACTTGCTGTCAGGGATTTGTTCCCATATCCTTAAACATTTTGACGCCGGATCAGCCTCAACAGACACAATCTTTTTGTCCGAACAATATACCCTGTGCCGGTCATTATTCAGAATACTGTATATCTCAAAACCTTCTGTGCTGTTCTTAGTGACAGCATAAACAATATTGCTCTCATTTGCAATGTATCTCGTCACACTGTCCAGTCTGCACAGAAGTAATCCGTTATTATCTCTCAGCTCAAGCCTGTTCCCTTCCTTTTCGCTATAATGCAGCAGAAACTGACTTTTATCTTCCAGAACAGCACTCCGCTTAACATCCTGAAATACAATTCCGGTAATATTCCCGGGATTAAGCAGTTCAACCTTATCAGGGCTCCAGATGAGGAGATTGTCATTATTTAAGGATGTCAGGTTTGTTGCTTTGGTCCTGTATATGGTAGATATTGCGGGATTTCCGGTGTTAATGATCAAACCTGTATCACAGCTTGTGTTATACCTCTTCCATACCGTGACCCACTTACCGTTTTCGCTTAAAGTTTGAACATCAAGAGTGTGATACCTGTCAGACAGCATTTTCAGGAAATTTTGTTCATCCTGGCCGGGTAAATCTCTGCCTGCCACTTGCGGCAGGCAGAGAAAAAGACAAAATATACAGATCCCCATTTCAATATCCGTTATTCTGTGGTGAAAGATTCTGATTCAGCAACATCTCATTCTCGGGCAGGGGCCAGACTTTCTTATACTCCTCCCAGTTGGGTTTAAGAGCGCCTAATTCATCAAGCCGGTCGAGACGTTTGAGGTCTATAAACCGGTATCCGGACTCCGTGAAAAACTCCCTTCTCTTTTCAGCCAACAGTTCTGTGATAAAGTCGTCAGCCGACAGCGAGGTGAATCCTGTCAGGCCGGCCCTTTCACGGGTGGCATTAAGATAAGGCAGTGCTTCATCAGTCCTTCCCTGTCTTCCGAGCGCCTCAGCCAATATAAAGTACACCTCCTCGAGGCGGAAGACGATTGAGTATTCATTTGAGTTGGTCCCTTCCTGATTTTTATATTTATAAGGTCTGTACCATGTGTTCCCTCCGGCAGTAACTTCGGCAATCCACAACTGCCTCCTGAGATCTTCCGCAGCAAATGAATTTACAAGGTCTTCTGTAAGAGCATAATTATGAGGAGCAGAACCTGTAAAATAATAGAAATAAGATTCAAGGGTTTCGTCACCTGCATTTTCCGGGTTCATCTGCCACAGGATATGGCTTCCTGATTTATGGAACACCTCATTGATATCTGCCTGGAAAACATACAGGGGTGATGATAATATAGTTTCTGCCATTTCCTGGGCCTGTATCCAGTCGCTCTGAAGTAGGTAGATGCGGGCAAGCAGAACTTGAGCTGCCTTGCGGTTGGGATAGATACGTTCCACGTCTCTGTAATCATCTGTCAGCAAATCGGCAGCTTCAGTCACATCAGCCTCGAGCTGCTCCAAAACATCCCCGGCTCCCGTTCTTGACAATGTGCGATTAAATTCATAATCTATGCTTGTCGTATAGGGGATGTCTCCGAACAACTGCTGGAGGTAAAAGTAAATCATGGAACGGAGTAGTATTGCTTCTCCCTTGATCCGGTTCTTGTCTGCCTCCTTTAATTTGATGGACATCTCCACCCCCCGGATCAGAGAATTAGCATAGTAGATCTGAGTGTATGCATTTGCCCAGATAATTGCTACGATCTTATTTGATTCCGTCTGTTGGTTAAGATAAATGTCCCTCACCCCGTTCTGGTCATTTGTGTAGCAATCAAGGTCATCAGTATATGATGCGAGCAGGGTGGAGGCAGAATAAAAATCTGCTCCGGTAATTAATGATACGTCACGCAGACTTGCATATAAACCAGAGAGTGCAGCATTGGCAGTCTGTACGTCGGCAAATACCTGTTCAGTACCAATCTGTGAAGAAGGGTAATCCACTTCCACGAGCTTATCACATCCGGTCAGCATGAGCAAGGCTGAACAGAAGAATGTATATATCTTTTTCATATTCATAACATTATAAGTTTATCTGAATTCCGAATGACCATGTTTTCAGCGGAGGCAGGAAGCCATTTGTAACGAATTCAGGATCCTGTCCGAAATAATTCGTCAGTGTCAGAATGTTTTGTCCCTGTACATAGAACAGGATATCGTTAATGTACCTGTTAAGTTGCAGCCTGTAGCTGAGCTGAATATTTTTCAGGCGGATATATGATGCGTCGCTGACTGCAGCTGAGCTGCTTTTAAAGTATCCCAGCAGCATGTTCTTCTGTGAATTTGCTCCGGTGGTATAGGGCATGTAGATTCCGTCAGGGTTTTCGGCAGACCATACATCCAGGTATTCAACTGGCTGATTGTTCATTGTACCGGGGTACATCATCAGGTAGTTGTAGTTCCATTGTTTCTGTTTTACAAACTGGAAGAGGAATGAAAACTCCCATCCTTTGAATATTACCTGGTTATGCCATCCTCCGAAGCATTTTGGCCCCAGATCTTCAATTACCCTGTTGTCATCCGGGGATGAGATGTTCCCGTCATTGTTATAGTCGGTGAACACATACAGGCCTGTTTCCGGATCAATACCCTCATAATTGTACAACTTCATGATTGAAACAGGATACCCTACCTCATAGGTATTGGCATATGTCGAACCTTCGATTCCGGGAAACGCCACCAGTTTATTTCTTGGCAAACTTATATTTACATTGCTGTTCCATACGAACGGCCCTGCCTGTACGGGTGAGGTCATAATTTCAATCTCAAATCCCGTGTTTTCGACCGTGGCATCAAGGTTAGCCTGGATGTTTTTGAAACCCGTGGTTGCAGGTAAGGGGATACCCACAAGCTGATTTCCTGACCGGTTACGATACCACGAGGTATTGATGCGGATGCGGTCATTCAGAACACCTGCCTCCAGTGCTATTTCAAGTTTTGTGGTTTTCTCCCAGCTGAAGTAAGGATTGTATAACCTTGAAGGGTAAAGGCTTGTACTGTTTCCGTAGATTTCACTGCTTACAGTGTAGTTGTCAAGGTACTGGTAATCCCCAATGAGGTCACTCCCGGTTATGCCATAGCTGGCCCGTAGTTTCCCGAAACCAAGCCATTCATTCTCTTTAAGAAACTTCTCTTCTGAAAAGAGCCAGGCTAAACCGACAGCTCCAAAATTGGCAAAGCGATTTTCCGGTCCGAACCGGCTTGAACCGTCTCGCCGGCCGGTGAGGTTTAGAATATACCTGCCACGGTATTTATAGTTGATCCTCCCAAAGAGGGCAGCATACCGGTATGCGGTATTTTCATCGTTCAGCACAGTAATTGTAGTCGCCGCGGTAAGATTTGTTATCAGTGAGTTACTCTGAAAACCGTAACCCAACACCCTCAATTCTGCATTTTGCCTTTCCTGGTATGTAGCCCCGACGAGTATATCTATCTCGTGGTCATTAAATGTGTGTTTATAGTTTAACTGTGGCTCCGCAAGATACGAGAACGCCTGTCGCTGACTTTTATAACCTGATGACCTGGCCGGAGTGCTGCCATTGGCAGGATTAAACCTTGTATTTGGCGAGAGAGACAGCTCGTCTAACATACCGACATTCAGACCTCCATTGAGCCGGAGATATAATGATGGTACTATCTCAAAACTCATATTAAGATTGGTGTTGATAGTCTTGTTTTTGTTTGAATATGTGCACACATAAGGCGCCACAGGGTTGATGAAAGTCTTGTTTTCCCAGTTCGGAGTTCCATCGTCATTGTACAGTTTGGGAGCACATGGAACGACAGTAAGGCTTTTACTTGTAATATCTGTCTGGATAAGGTTGTTTGACTGGTCTGAGAAGAATGCTGAAGCATTAAGATTGAACCTGTTGTCTGTGGAATGATGGTTGAGGTTCCCTGACACTTCATTTGTGCGGTATCTGAAATCTCGTCCAAATACAGTTGATTGCTCTTTGTGACTGCCGTTTATCACAAATCCTGTGTTTTTACTGCCTCCGCTTACAGATACCCTGACAATAGAATTCACCGCATCCCCTCCGATTAGTTCCTCCTGCCAGTCGGTATAGCGCGACTGGTCCCAGGTACCGTTAATATCATATGCGTTTGCGGGGTAGGTTGTTATTCCGTCGTTCGCAAAGGCTTGCCGGCGCATTTCAAGGTACTGTTCTGTGTTCATCAGTTCCATTTTCCGTGCTAAATTGCTGATTCCGTAGCTGCTGCTGAAGCTTAAACCGGTTTTATCCCCGGATTTTCCTTTTCTTGTTGAAATCAGGATTACTCCGTTCGAGCCCCGGGAGCCATAGATTGCAGTGGCATCGGCATCTTTAAGGATCTCGATACTTTCTATGTCAGCAGGATTTATCAGATTGAGGGGGCTGAACGCACCCAGTGGGATTACAGCTGCGGAGAGGGTGGAGGTATTTTCAATGCTCACCGGCACTCCGTCGATAATATACATGGGATAATTTCCGGCCTCTCTGAGGCTGTTGATCCCGCGTATCTGAATATTATAGCCGCCTCCGGGCACGCCGCTGTTCTGGACTATATTAACACCCGCCATGCGTCCCTGTACGGCGGAAAGTACATTACTTACAGGTTGATTTTTAATTTCACCCGCAGTTACACGTGAGATGCTGCCTGTACGTTCGCGGTCTTTCACCGAGTAGTAGCCGGCGTTGACTATTACTTCCTCAATTGCAGTGACATCTGTTACCAATTGTATGTCAATTCTGGTGTGTCCGTTCACCGGAACTTCAGCAGTTTTATAGCCGATAAAGGAGAAAGATATGGTTGCCTTGTCAGGAACCTCTCTGAGTGTATATGTTCCATCATTCCGGGTGGACGTTCCGGCGGAGGTTTGTCCTTTAATGACTATTGTGACTCCCGGAAGAGGCTCCCCCGATTCATCAGTGACGGTTCCGGTTACAGAAACTGTCTGGGCCTGCAGTGATAAAGAAACGGTCAGCAGCCCCAGGCATATAAGGTCCCGTACTCGGGACTGTCTATATACCTTCAACGCTGATGTTTTGACCTGGTACAGAAATGATCTGGTCAGATTTTTTACATTTAATTCAGGTTTATCTGTTTTCATAGAGTTTTGTTTTCTGGTTTCATAACTAATTGAAAATTAGTCACTAGATAATTCGGATCGGTTTCGGAAAGGGCATAGCACATCCTGCCTGCAACAGATCCGGCTGATGCGGGAATAGGAAAAATGTACTAAACCCGGGGCTGCTTTCAGGGAGCCCTGATCAGAAGTAAGCGATGTTTAAGCAGATCCATAACGCCAACTTTTTTAATCTTAAAACAGTAAGCGTCTCTTGTGGCGGGCTGTGTCCGGAGGGATCAGCATTTCCATAACGGTAAGCAGGGCAGGCACCAAAAAAAGGTGTGGAGCCTAACTTACCACATCGAGGCACTCGCATACCTATGGACGATAAGCTGACCCACACCAGTATCTTAAAAAGATGATGTGAAGACTTTCACTTACTGTCTCGTCCGGTTGAAAATTGCGAGTTTTCGATGTGAGACATAAAGTGCGAAGGCCGTTCAATCTATCCTGGCTTTCGCAAATTTACTGTTAATTTCACAGGCCGGGAGATTCGCATCCCGAACTGCATTTTGTTCACTTTCATTTAAGAGGTTAATTTCAGAAAGTCAAAATTAAATTGTTTTATCGGGGTAATAATCAATGATTAACGCAGGATATCAGCATATTGAATGCTGAATATCTTCCTATTGTTTAATAAACGCGAAACAAAAGTTAAGGATAAAATCAAGACTGGCTGTCTGAGTAAAAAGCATAAGGAAAATATTAATAGTAATCGCTTGATTATGCACCCACTTTCTAAAACACTATAAAGATCAAGGTTGTAGCTGCAGCGATGAGCAATTTTCCTGAATCGGGTAACTGCTAAACGGGATAAGCAAAAAAAAGCATTGGGGTGAAAGGTAACTGATTCAATTTCCTGGGCATGGAATTATGCCGGTTAAAAGTCTTTTTGCGCGTTGGATTTAACAACTTCGTAGAACCTGGCGATACAACTCCGATAAAACTATCAATTACTTTCCTGAGGTTGCCTGTGGAATATCAGGACTTTGTATAAATCTGGCGAAGCATTAAAAGCTCTCAATCTTTTCATCGCAGGCTAGTTTTGTAAGATCGCGTAATCTGGTTACCCGTTCCGACAGATATTCGAGATCTTCTTTTGTTACTTTATAATCAAGAGTATATCGGGAATCAATATAGGCCTTTTTCAGCAGTTGAAACAACCGCTCCTCCTCCGTACTTTTTCTTGGAAAAATGGTTTTAAAACGACCGTCGAGCTTACATGCCTGCCGGTCAAGCTTTTCCAGATCGTGTGTCTTTGGTTTATAATTGGTATAAACTAAGATCAAACAGGCATAAAGACGTTCCGTTGCCTGATGCAACTCAAATGATGCTTTAGCAAAGCTATTCCTATTTAGCGCATTATTAAAGTCTATTAAGAATTCACATGCACCTTCAAACCACTTATCATAATATACCCTGGCCTTGTATTTCCGATCAGCAGCATTTAATGGTTTCGGTTCTGAAAGTTTGAATTTGCCGCTATCATAAAGCATTATTCCTTCCTTCAGTATTTCAACAAAGAAATAATTCCCGGTTTCAATTTCCGAATTAAGATACTCGATGCCATGGAAGATTACATTGACTGAGGTTTCCAGTGGAGCATCACGACGGAGCTTGTTTTGCCAGTGTTTGTTACTTTCCTTCCTGATGGCAAGTACTTCAGTATCAACCACCACTAGTATATCGAAATCGCTTTTATACTCGTAGATAATTCCGTTTTCTGTGTACTGGTCATCTACCCAATTTCCACGGGCAAATGATCCGAAAAGAATGATCATCTCAGCAGGGAAACGTTTCCGTATTGCCTCAACAATTTTTTGGATTTCTGATTGCCTCCCGGCGGGCAGATGATCAATTCCTGTTTTCAATGTCTTGATCTTATGAAAGTTGTTGATGATTACTTATCTTTTAACAGAATGTCGAACTTCTCTCGCAGATATTTAATTTCTTCTTTTAAGGACAGGATTTCTTGCTTTAAGGAATTTATCTCACCGTTTTTTGCCTCAACTATCATATCCACTACTTCTCTTTCAATCCCATAATTATTAAAGATCCCGGTACCCGAACCAGTACCGCTTGCTTCTTTGATTTCCTGATGAATAACTACACCTTCCTGTTTCAATAATTCTTCAATACTAGTTTCAAGAGTTTTTGCAATCTGTCCTAATCGCTCCAGATCGAGTTTTGTTTCACCACTTTCCAGACTCTGATAGCTGCGGAGGCTCATGTGGAGTTTATCTGCAAGGTCTTGCTGACGTAAACCTTTTAATTCCCTGCTTTTTTTAATGTTCAGGCGGGCGGTATCCATTACATCCATTGGAGTATAATTTTTTGTTTCAGAGAATAAATTTAATAAAGTTTGCAGTAGTGTCCGATTAAAAAAATAAAAGAAGGGGTACTCCCCGAAGGTTTCCCCCCGATGTTGTAATTTGGTTTT
>ENA-UOOK01006745-UOOK01006745.1-fermentation-metagenome-genome-assembly--contig:-NODE-6745-length-10810-cov-7.097815_pt1 | contig 10810 bp, 13 predicted proteins | sample MGYA00245777_ERZ724023 | MGnify/ENA primary metagenome ERZ724023 (study PRJEB28704, sample SAMN03018312) | fermentation metagenome | biome: anthropogenic terrestrial biome; feature: soil; material... | reverse complement strand
TCCGTCTTTGCGCTGCCGGATGGACCCTGCGCCGGCGGCGTTACGTGTGGGCATTGTGGGCCTTCTTGCGCTCTTCGTCAATAATTGTTTTTTGCATCCGCTTTAAAATCTTGTCAAGTTCCTTATGAAGCTCATCCCGAAAGTGCGCAGCTGCTACAAGTGGAGGATATTCCTTTTTTTCATTTTTAAGCGGATTATTCTTTATATATTCCTGGAAGTAGCTTACATCTGGAAGCATAATTACCGTTTCTGCCGGCTGATTTTCCCATTCAGTCTGGACAGACAGAATATTCTTTTTAAAAGTCAAAAATTGCAAAAATCCAAAAAACAGCTCTGCATCTGATTCCAAAAACAGGTTAATGACGTCAATTATATGGCGGTTGTCATCCATGCCTGCAAATGTATAGGACTGATTCGCCATTTGTTTAATAAAGTCAAGGCTTTTCTTTGAAAATCCGGTTGCAGCAATAGCTGCCGTATCATCTTTAGTCTTGGCATCAGAAAGGCCGAGCAGATAATCAGCCGAAACATTACACTTTTTTGCAATTTGAGAAAGTGTCAAAGCGTCCGGAAGGTGATCGCCGTTTTCATAAAATCCCACAGTAGGGCGGGACGTTCCAAGAAAATCAGCGAATTTATCTTGCGACATTTTTCCTCTCAAGTCACGGAATCTTTGAGAAAAAACCGGGAACCTGTTAGCGGATTCTTTTTTCGGCATATCATGCGCTCCTTTGCTTAATATGTTATCAATAAAAATAAATATGCTTTTGTTGTTGACAACGCTAACTTTTTATGCTATTATATTTCAAGTGTAAAACATGCAAGCTAAAAAGTCAAGGGATAGGAGGTGTTTTCCATGCGCGCAAATCAAGATATTCGCAAATATGCCCGCGATTCGGGCGTCTATCTCTGGCAGGTTGGTGAAAAGTTGAGTCTTGCTGATTGCAACTTCAGCCGGAAACTCCGCCATGAGCTTCCGCCGAAAGATAAAGAAAAAATCCGCAGCATCATCGACAAGTTAGCGAGGGGGTAAAAAAATGAAAACGGCGAAAGCGCTGAATCCATCCGAAAAGCTGGTCTACAACGTTGAGGAGCTGGCCCAGGTGCTCGGCGTCGGGCTCCCGGCGGCGCGGAATATGATTCATATTGAGGGTTTCCCGGCGCTGAAAGTTGGGGGCAGGTATCTAATCCCCAAGCAAGCACTTCAGCGGTGGCTGGATAATCAGGCAAATAATCGGGACGATTGAATTCGGGTGAGGAATTTGGCAGAGGCAGCAGAGAAAGCTTTTTCGGAGCTCTTGGAAGAGCTGGACGCTAACACCGTCACCGCCGAAAAGACATTTCAGATTGCGGTAGACGGCGCGGGCGGCGACGAACTCCAAGTTGAGCGGAATTTTCAGGCGCTGAAAAACCGCGCGGCAGAGCTGGGCATCGGCCGGGTTGATTTTGAAAAGCTGCGCGGCGCCTTCAAGCGGGGCGCCAAGGCGAAAGCTGAGGCGGAAACAAGCAAACGCCAAGAGGAAAACCGCTCTGTCTTCTATGCGACCCGTCCGGAATGGATTCTGACGGACGGCGGCATCGACGAAAGCTCATTTTGCAAGCAATTTCTTGATGAGCACGAATTGAAATGTATCTCCGGGACCTTTTACAGCCCTCTTGGCCTGATTCCCGAGGAAAAAGTGAAAAACATCATCCAGGCAGAAATTTCTCCATACATTCAGAAACGGCTGGCTTCCCGCGTCAACGATATTGTTGAGGCGCTGAAGAATTTCAGCTACGCGGAATCGCCTTCTCCGGAGCAAAACGTCATTCACACCGCGAACGGGGAAATCGACATTGGCAGCAATGGCAATTTTACATACGTTTCCTGCTTCAATTTCTGCCTGAACCGCATCGCCGCAGAGTATCACGCCGACGCGCCGAAGCCCGAACTGTGGCTGAAGTTTCTGAACGACCTGCTCTACCCGGAGGACGTTCCAACTTTGCAGGAGTTTTTAGGCTACTGCCTGCTTCCCACCACCAAGGCGCAGAAAATGCTGATGCTCATCGGTTCCGGCGGCGAGGGAAAATCTGTCGTGGGGGCCGTGGCGAAAGCCGTTCTCGGCCGCACGAACACCACCTCCGGCAAGCTGAACGACCTGGACGAAAAACAATTTGCCGCCGCGAATCTTGAAAATAAGCTGCTTTTCGTCGACGATGACCTGCGGACGAAAACCGCGGACGAGTCGGCCACAGTCAAAGAAATTATCACTTGCTTCGGCCGGATGAATCTGGAACGCAAAGGAATACAGGCCTATGAGGGCAATATGTACTGCCGCCTCATGGCGTTCGGAAACCAAGACTATCGAACCCTCCACGACCAGAGTGACGGCGCCTTCCGTCGGCGGATTATCCTGTTTGCGCGGCCAAAGCCGGACGGGCGCGCGGATGACAAAGACCTTGTAAAAAAGCTCTGCGCGGAACGGGACGGAATTTTTCTCTGGATGTTGGACGGGCTGAAACGTCTGATGAAGAACGACTGGGAGTTCACCCTCAGCGGGCGTGCAAAGGAGAATCTGGAACAATCCAAACGGGACAGCTTTAACTTCATCGCTTTCCTCGAAGACAAGAACTGGATTAAGGTCGGTGTTCCGGGCACTTCGGCAACGTGCGCCGACATTTGCAGCGAATATAGGGCATGGTGCAGGGAAAACAGCTATGACCCGCGGAGCGACAGGGCCATCATAAACTACCTGAACCAAAATCAGGATAAGCTCCGCATCCTTTACAGCACTCATATCCCGAACGGAAGCAGACGGTCACGTGGTTTCTTCAATATTCATCTGCTGAAGCGGTTTGCCTTCGGGGATTATTCCCCATGATGGTACGCATGGGACGCATTGTACGCTTCTTGGTACGCTTTAAAAAAGCCTGGAAGCCGCACGGGCACTGGATTGGTACGCATGGTACGCTTAAATCGCTCCATATTCCTTATATGTATGCGCGATAAAAAAATAGTTAGCAATATGCAACATATATTTTACTTTATAAAACTTTCAGTGGAAGTAAGCGTACCAAGCGTACCAAGCGTACCAGCCCAGTATTCATGCGGGTTTCGGGAGATTAGAAAGCGTACCACATGCGTACCAAGCGTACCAGCCCAGTATTCATGCGGGTTTCGGGGTTTTGTCAAAGCGTGTGGGAAGCGTGTTACGCGTGTGAAAATAGAAACGGAACCGAGGTGAAAAATCATGAACGAAGATGCCCACAGGGGGGTAAACAGCGTTAATATTCTTTTTAGAAATTATAAAGGGCCGAAATGCAGGAAAACCACAGGAAAACAGGAAAAATGGCAGGAATATTAAAACTTTTCTCTATACGGGGTATGGAAAATCCACAACGGGGGAAGAGAAAACGCAAAAGACGATATAATTTCCCCCCTTTCCCTTAGTATAAAATGACGGGGTATACGGGGGGTAACGGGGGGTACGGGGATATAAGCCCCCGTATACCCCGTCTCCCCCGTCTCCATGTGGGCATTCCGAAAGATGAGACGAACGGTAACGAACGATGTCAACGGTATATATAGATGCCTGTGGACATTCTGGAAGGAGGTGAAAAATCATGAACGATGAAAAAATCTGTCCTCTGCTATCCATTTCCGCAAACCATGCCGAAGATGGTATGCAGCATTGCCGCAGTGAAAAATGCGCATGGTACTGCCGAGACCGTTCGATGTGTTCGCTGGAAGCACTGGCACTGAATACTGACCACATAGAAACCGGCCTTGAAAGAGCGTCTGACGCACTGGACTGCATTCAGTGTGACACTGAAACTATTTCTAACAAATAGAGGGAGTGTTTTATGATGGCAGAGCAAAAAAATAGTACCCAGACGGCGGAAACCGTACAGGGCACAAAGGAAACATATCAAAGACAGTTTACCCCAAATTCGGGGAAAACACAAGTGCCCAAAATAAAATACCCTATGAATCCAGACATGGTTATTGCTGCCTTAGAAATTGGAAGCAGGCAAAAGATGGGTTCGCATTTAAAAGAATTATGGAAGCTAATGACCATTCTTGCGAACGATGCTTATGAGCATGGACGCCGTGAAGAAACATATTCCGCCGATTGGGTGAAAGGGTGGAAAACATATTTTGGCCTTGAGCCAAACCCGCAAATGAAAAAGATACTTGAATTAATTGACCAGTTTATGACCAAATCATATGAAGCGAGGCAAATCTAATGATTAAATACATAATGTCCCGTTTACGCTGGCGGAAAGCCGTCCAGCAGATGAGAAAACGCAAAGCAGAAAACAGACGTGAAATAGCCCGTACATTGGGCAGAATGTGAGGATATTATGACTTCAATTATGCTGGCAAAAGCCGATGTTGCAGGAAAGCCACTTTACCTTGTGATGGACGAAGAAAACAGAATTTCCTACGTTGCGAACAATGGCAGCCGCTATCCGATCAGTGAAAAGCCCACTTCGCTTATTTTGGCCTATCAGATGGCAGAGGAATCACTTGCTGCCATTCCGCATGGAGTAACCGTTCACTGGCTCGTGGACGTTCACCGGAAAAAGCTGGAATGTCTTGCGCGGGAAACAGGGAAAAACCGCGACGACGTTTACAGGATTGTTATTGCGGAAGCAATGGTGCGCGAAGCACAGCGGAGCATAAAGACACGCGACGATCTGAAACGCCGGGTTTCTATGGAAATCCGATTTCTGCCGCAGCTAATTAAAGACCCGGATTTATCGGATTCCGCTGAAATTCTTTCCGACGTTGAATGTGATATTGGCAGGCTTACGCCGCGGGAGCTGGCGCAGCTCTTCCCGGCAGAAAAGAGATATGACGGCGGCAACGACTTTAAGGACTATTTTACTTCTACCGAGTTTCTCAATTCTTTGGAAGATAAGCCGATGGGCGCGGAAGGTGCGCTGCATTTCCTGTGGGACTACATGAACCCGCAGCTTATGATGTTCAATATGCTTGTGATGAATGTCATAGACGCCGACCGGAAGCGGCAGGGAAAGCCGAGCATGGGCGAAGAATTTGCGAAAGAAATGGGAATCCCGATTTACACAAAAACGACAGACGCGGACGGCAACCCGGTGCTTATGGACGAAGATGGAAACACAATTCCACTTGACGGAAAAGAGCCGGACGGCAGCACTCAGGCACAGAACGATTGAATATGTTATACATATGGTATATAATTAGAAGAGGGGCTATACAGTGAGTATATTTAAAAAACTATTTAAGTCCAAACAGCCGCCGCAGTCCGCTCCCGCCGTTTTGACGGGAACCATGCCTTTCTTTTCAGCGTTTAGCGGCAATGCTTACGAATCCGATGTCTACAGGGCAGCTGTGGACGCAATAGCAAGGCACGCGGCAAAGCTGCGCGGTTCGCATATAATACGCACACAGGACGGCAGGCAGCCCGGCGACGATGGCCTTAACTATCTTCTGGGCGTGCGCCCGAACCCTTACATGAGCGCATACGACGCGCTGTATAAATTGGTAACACACTACTTTGCATACAACGATAGTTTTGGATACATACAACGGGGTGATAGCGGCGATGCTGCGGCTTTATATCCGCTGGACGTTACCGGAATGCAGTTTGTAACAGACCCGAGCGACACTCTTTACTGCAAATGCTTTTTCCCGAATGGGAAGCAGTACATTCTTCCATATTCGGACATTATCCATTTAAGGCGGCATTTCAACCGCAATGACCTGCTGGGCGACAGCAACTCAGCAATTCTTCCAGCCTTGCAGCTTGCAAAAGCGCAGAGTGACGGAATTGTTACCGGTATCAATCAGGGCGCTTCTCTGCGTGGAATTTTGAAATACAATCAGGTCTTAGCTCCGGACAAGCTAAAAAAAGAAAAAGATAATTTCATGTCCGACTATTTGAATATTCAGAACACAGGCGGCGTCGCGGCCATAGATTCAAAGCTTGATTATGTTCCGCTGGATTCAAAGCCTTATTTCATCAATGCTGGGCAGCTAAATGCTGTAAAATCAAAAATTTATGAGTATCTGGGAATATCCGCGGAAATCGTTTCGGGAAACTACAGTGAGCAGCAGGGCACGGCTTTTTATGAGTCCGTAATTGAGCCGCTGGCTGCACAGATGGCACAGGAATTCACAGCAAAGCTATTCACGCCGATAGAGCAGCAGGCAGGAAATGAAATTCTGTTTGAGAGCGACAGTTTGGCTTATGCAAGCTATCAGACAAGAGTATCTGTCATTCAGCAAGCAGCGCCTTACGGGATAATGACAATAAATGAATGCCGTGAAGCACTGAATCTTCCGCCTATCCCGGGCGACGAGGGCACGAAACGTTTACAGACTTTGAACGTCGTACAATCAAATAAAGCAAACGCCTATCAGGGCGTCGGAGGTAACAAATGAAAGAGAACCGTTTCTTTGAAGTCCGTGCCGCCGAAGCGACGAGCGGCACAATGACCTTGACGGGGCGCGCAGTTGTCTTTAACCAGCCCGCGCTAATTCATGACCCGATGGGTGATTATACAGAAATAATTCGTTCTGGGGCGCTGGCAGGCGCTGATATGAGCGATGTTCATTTATTTGTGGGGCACGATACAACAAAAGTGCCGCTTGCAAGAGTACCAAAAACAATGCAGCTATCAATCAGCCCGGCAGGGCTTGACATAGCAGCGCAGCTTCCGGATACCGCAGCGGCAAAAGAAGTCTATCAGGGAGTACAGCGTGGTGACCTTTCCGGAATGTCCTTTGCTTTCACTGTGGGAAGCGATGAATACGAACCGAGAACCAACACGCGTACCATTAACCGCATAGACAAGATTCTTGAAATTTCAGTTGTGCCTTATCCCGCTTATCAGCAGACAAGCGTAGAAGCCCGCAGCGCAATAAACGGCAGTTTGAGCGCATATAGGGCGGCAAAAATCAAAATTCACCAAATTATGAAAAGGAGTTTTTAATTATGAAATTCAAAGATAAAAATGAAGCTTTTAACCATTACCGCACGGCGACAGCCGAGGACATCGAAAAACGCGCGGCCGAAATTGGTAAAATTATAGACACCGACGCAAACGCAGAAGTCAACGCGCTGAATGTTGAACTTGACGGCCTTAAAATGGCAAAGGAAAATCTTGAAGCCCGCAGCGCAGCTAAAAAGAAAATGAGCGGATTCAATCCGATTACCGGGAAGAGTTTTTCCGAGAAATCAGAAAAACGCGACGACGACATCTTCTCTTCTGTGGAATACCGGACGGCATTCTACAAAAAGATGCTCGGCAAGCCGATGACCGACGCGGACCGGAACGTGTTCAGCCGCGCGCAGGAGCAGGCCGTCACCGAGCGCAGGGCGGCTCTGACAACCGGGACCAATACGGCAGTCATCCCGACCAGCACCCTGAACGAAGTCGTGAAGAAGGCGGCGACGCAGGGGAACATCCTGAATTTCGTCCGGCAGTTCCGGGTCCCTGCGAATCTGGCCGTCCCGGTTGCTACTCCGGAAGACGCGGCGGAATGGCACTCCGAGGGCGCTTCTGTTGAGCCGTCCGCCAAGACGCCGACCAACGTAACCTTTAACGGCTACGAGCTGATGAAAGTTTTCTCCCTGAGCGTGGCAGCGAACACCATTTCCGTCCCGGCATTTGAATCCTACCTGTCTACCGAGCTTACCAGGACCATCGGCGCGGCGCTGAACGCTGGAGTATTCTCCGGCACAGGTTCCGGACAGGCGCTGGGGATTCTGCCAGGTGTGACGTGGGGCACGACCAACAGCGCGACCTATGCGGCGGGCGCGTCCATCCTAATGATGCTGAAGGGAAATTACCCCATTTGTGATTTTCGCCAAATTTAGAAGAGCCTTCATGCCTCATGCTCAGCAACACATTATACTTATCGGCAAAACCATAACTGATACGACCAAAAAAGCCTATCAACTTATCTGAATTTTTATAACTGCCCATACCTGCTTTTCCTTCTTTCAGATATTCGCCGATAGAAAGGTTATTATATTGATAGAAATCACTCATAAAATTAGTATTATTGGCATTAAATCCATCATACTCATCACATTGATAACTATAACCGGCCATAACTTGGAAACGATGCATTCCCCATTGATGTTTATAGGTAGAAGTCAACTCCAGGTTATCCGTCTGGCCATAACTATAACTTTGTGAAGCATATCCTGTAGTATAATCAATTTTTTGCTGATAATATTTAGAAGTATAATAGCTTTGATCATGAGCATTGTCACGGTCAGTACTAAGCATCAGATTCGTTTGCCAACCTTTTACAGGCTCTACCGTAATATTCCCTGTCAGCCGTGTTTCTTCTGTCTTATATTGGCCTTTTTTTTCTTTCAGCAGTGCAACAGGATTCATATAATAATTGATCGCCATATTTTCATAGTAATCACCATCAGAAGTATAAATAGGTTCCGTCGGATTACGCATAATCGCCTGACGATAAACCTCTGATCCAGCCGCATCTACCGGCCCATTTTCATGCCAGTTTTTCATAATATTCAACTGAATTTTTATGATGTCATTACAAAACCAATGGGAAAGGCCACCATTAAAACGCATCTCATTATTAAAGGTATTAATAAATACCCCCTCTCCATTTCGATAAGTAAAGTCTGCATTGTAAACAGTATTCTTATCACCACCACTAATCATCAGATTATGATTATGAGTAAAAGCTGTACGTGTAACCGCATCTAACCAGTCCGTATCATACCCTTCATCCTGAAAGTCCGTTAATCCTGCCCTGATATCCGAGCCATCCATCATTTTCAATTTCTTTCCAAAACCAGAAAGGGTCAAATAGCCAGAATAGTTGACTGTTGTATTTGATTCCCGATGTCCTCCCTTAGTCGTAATAAGGATAACCCCTGCAGCACCACGAGTACCATAAATAGCAGCGGCAGATGCATCCTTTAACACGTCAATACTGGCTATGTCTTCCGGAGCGACTGTACTTAAGCTACCTTCAATACCATCTATAAGGACAAGAGGAGTATTTGCACCAGAAAGAGAAATTACACCACGTAGACGAATACTTGACGCCGAATTCGGATCACCACTCCCATTAGTGATCGTCAGTCCAGCAACCTTACCTTTAATCAAATCGCCAGCATCCTTGATATTACCTTGGGAAAAATCGCCTGATTTAATACTGGTAATGGCAGAGGTAACATCTCCCTTGCGTTGGGTACCATAACCGATAACAACCACATCACTTAATGTCTTCGAATCTTCTCGCAAGGTAATATTACCACCCTTTCCAGCACAAAATTCTTGTTTTACAAAGCCCACATAGGAAACTACAATATGGGCTCCAGGGGTTACTCTTAAGGTATAGTTTCCATCCAAATCTGTAATCGAACCATTCGTTGTGCCTTTTTCTATGATGCTTGCCCCAACAACAGGTTCACCCTTGTCATCTTTTACGGTTCCCTTAATGGTCATGGTACTCTGCTGGATCACCATTGTCGATAAACTCCGCGGGACATTCGAAATGGCAAACAACGGCTGAATAAATCCTCCAGTACAGAGCAAACACATCGTAACCTTTAAACATTTATTACCATGTAAAAAGTCTGAAAATTTCTGTGCCTTTTTCATAATTGACTATTTGGTTATTATTATTGATTCTCATTCATCACTCAGATATAAAGCCTTAACTTGAGAGAATAATCCCCAAGATTGGAAATTAATTCTTAGTTCACTTTCCATTCTATTATACCTCCACTCTTTCCCTTCCGGAGTTTGGCGACAATTCTCAGTCCGGTAGTTTTTACAGGTCTAAAATCGACACTGTTATAGCAATCCTTAGCAATCCCATACTTACTATGATCTTTTACTTCTTCCCATTTCCCCTGACCATCTTTATAGAAAAGACGCCAATATTCAGGTACACGAAAATCACCATCATAGAAATCAAAGTCCAGCCAATAAACTTGGACATTACTGACCGTATAAGGCTGGTCAAACTGATAAGAAATACTTTCTTCTGTTCCTTCTTTCTGCCACCAATATTGATAAGGCTTGCTGATGTCTGAACTACAACGTGGCTCCCATTGGTCATTGACCCCCCACGTCTCACTTTCTATCGCAGCTGCTTCAGGAGCATCTTTCTGTATCGGACTTTGATAGAAAAATGTTTTCGCCTTACTGGCAATTGTAGGTTCTGGGGTGACATGTGCATAAGCAGGAGTTGAGGGAATCCAGACTTCCATCTGATCAGCCCCCCGATTATCCCAGGTACTATACGGTATAGCCCGGAAAGGCACATTTTTGACCGTACCATCTTTCTCCAGTTCTTCAGCCTGGCCGGAAAGTTCTACGATACCTTTCAATTTGTCAGCCAGATACTGTGTCTTAATCGGAGCTCTTTCCGTAATTACCTTATTGAATACGGTTGAATCATGCTGATCAGCACCTTCCAGACAATACATTACCGGTCCACGCTCCAAGGCCAGTTTACCCCGGTCATCTTCCACATTATCATTAGCCTTTATACGACGGACAGCCATGGGAAGATTAATTTCCACTCTATCGTCCCGCTTCCATTTACGGTTAATGACTACATAACCTTTCTGCATGATTGCCGTGAGATCAGAAATCCGATGTCCGTTCACCTTAACCACATAAGGGCACGGAGCATCAACGAAGGTATAAAGGCTAGTCGGAACAGGACTATTCTGTGCCCATCCTGGAATACGAAAATGAATATTGAACCTGCTACTTCTCTTCGGATTCACCGTAATCAATATCTTTCCATCCCATGGATAATCCGAAAAGAAGTAGCAGG
>ENA-UOOK01006744-UOOK01006744.1-fermentation-metagenome-genome-assembly--contig:-NODE-6744-length-10811-cov-3.251766_pt1 | contig 10811 bp, 7 predicted proteins | sample MGYA00245777_ERZ724023 | MGnify/ENA primary metagenome ERZ724023 (study PRJEB28704, sample SAMN03018312) | fermentation metagenome | biome: anthropogenic terrestrial biome; feature: soil; material... | reverse complement strand
GCTGGTCGCTGCAAGGAGTTGATAAAGAGCGGCATCGCTGTCGACATCCCCGGCCAGGTGCCGGCCCATCGCGTCATAGACGCGGTAGATGTTCTGGTATGACAGCACAGTCGCCGTGTTGACGCAATCGATTATGATCTCCGGCCGGTGTTCCGTGATGAGAAGGTAAAGGGTGGATGCGGTCAGGATCTCGCGGGTCAGTTCATTGAGATTGTCATCCACCACCGTCTGAAGACTTTCCGGAGATGCGGCGATATCGGCAAAAGTTTTCCTGGTTCCCAGGTCGATTCCTTCAGCTAACCCCGGCCCGGAGATTAGCATAGGAGTATACTCCCGGGAATGATCGGTGCTGGGGGTGGTTGGGTCTCCGCCATGATCAGCGGTTATGATCAACAGATCACCTCTCCGAAGCCTGACTAGGTTCTCTCCTAACCAATCATCGACTTCTTTTAGGGCGCGGTAAAAACCATCAGTATCATTACGATGCCCATAAAGCATATCGAAATCGATACAATTGGCAAAGACTAACCCTTTAAAATCCTTGCCAATCAGTTCACTAATGAATGATAGGGTCTCTTGATTGTTGCGAGTATGATTGGAATCGGTCAAACCCTGCCCGGAAAAGATATCCTCAATTTTCCCAACGCCAAATACAATCAACCCAGCGGCCTTCATCCGGTCGAGGACAGTCGGACCCGGTTTTAATGAAAAATCTTTACGACCTGCGGTCCGATAAAAACTGCCCGGTTCTCCCAGGAAAGGCCGGGCAATCACTCGGCCTACCCCATGTTCGCCCTGTAATATCTCACGAGCCGTTTCACAGTAACGATATAACTCCTCTAGGGGCACTATCCTTTCATGGGCCGCAATTTGAAAAACGCTATCCGCTGATGTATAGACGATCAGCGCGCCGGTTTGAAGATGTTCGCTGCCGAACTCCTCAATAATGACCGTACCGGAAGCCGGTTTGTTACCTAAAACTCCCCGTCCCGTTTGCTTGATAAACTCAGTAATTATTGGTTCCGGAAAACCGTTAGGGTAAACTGGAAATGGCCTTGACAAAATCAGACCGGCCATCTCCCAATGCCCGGTAGTTGTATCCTTGCCGGGAGAAGCTTCCGCCATTCTTCCAAACACTCCGCCGGTAATATCCTCCGCTAGACCCTGGATTTTAGTTAACTTTCCCAACCCCATCCGTTCCAGTTGAGGTAGGTCCATTCCCCCAACAACCCGTGAAAGGTTACCCAAAGTGTTACTGCCTTGATCACCGTAGGCTGCGGCATCAGGAAGTTCACCAATTCCAACGCCATCTAATACGATTAAAAAAACTCGGTTAACGGACATGTCGATTGCTCCATTTTTTAATATGATTATACTACATCTGCCGCAATAAGTTTAATATTTAATCGTATTATAATTATGATGGCCTTAGTTAATCAATATAATTTCAAGTCAGGTCCCGGTTGCTTTTATGTTCATGAACCATCTTTATTACACTGGAAAACTTATCCAAAACCATTCCTAAATCCACCGAATATGAAATATAACTCACGCCATGGTTAATCCAGGTTACCGCTTCCTCCGGCGATTCGACAAAAGTGCCAATCAGTTTCTTTTTGGATTTTGCTTTTTCCACAATTGCCCCCATTTTAGCAATTAGTTCCGGATGGTTGACTTGTCCTGGAATTCCCATCGATTGCGAAAGATCGTAAGGCCCGACAAAAAGCAGATCGATTCCTTTAACTTCTAAGATTTGGTCTAAATTTTCCAAACCCTCCAAGCCCTCAAGATGAGCGATTACGATCGTGTTTGCATTAGCTAGTCTAAAATACTCGGCTTTAGAGGTGCGAGAGTATTCAGCGGCTCTTACATACCGGCAGACGCCTCTTTTCCCTTCCGGATAATAACGGGCGGCTTCGGCGAGTCTCTCCGCTTGTTCCTTGGTATTAATCTCAGGAACTTGAACCCCATGGGCGCCGATATCTAAGGCCTTTAAAATATAATGTTCCTCATTACACGGAACTCGAACGATAGGACTCACACCCGCCAATTCGCAAGTCCGGATCAAGTTTTGAGCTGTTTCATAAGAAATGGGCCCGTGTTCCAAGTCGATAATTGCAAAATCAAACCCAGCCAAACCGGCGATTTCATATATTGCAGATTCGGTACTTTTACAAAAGGGTCCCAAAACCCACTTTCCTTGTGACATTTTTTGTTTCAGCCAATTATCCTTCATTATTATCATTCTTTCTTTTGTAAGTTTTTAATTGCACACCTATGAATAATTGGAAAAGGCTATTATCTAAGATCTTCCGATTCGGGAACCACCACTTGGTCAAAACTACGAATATCGTATGAATCGCCCAATTCGCGATAATCAATTCCTCCACGGGCGTTCCAGTCCCAAACTATCCGTCCGTCCTTAAGGGTAAGTTCGTTAAATAACCGATGACCACTTTCAATTTTACCGTTACCGGCATCATAAAAACCGAATTTCCCATGCATTAAATTTAAAACTGCCACATCAGCCACAGCCCCAACCGATAAATGCCCTAATTCTGGATGTTTGATCAACTGGGCCGGTTTCATTGTCGTTGCCCGGATTATTTCGCGAAGCGGCATCCCCATCGCCAAAAATTTTGACATCACATTCGGCAGGTCCATCATGGCCCCATTCATGCTACTCGTATGCAAGTCGGAAGAGATTGTATCCGGATAAAAGCCCTGTTGAATGCTGGGTACGGCATTACGGAAGACAAAGCTGCCTTGACCGTGCCCCACATCGAAGATAACGCCCCGTTTTCGGGCTACATTTAAATAATTAAATAGTTTGCCTTCGGAATTCACGAACGGTATGGGCGACCGGTACATATGAGTGCTAATATCTCCCGGACGTAATTTTTCAGTCACCATTTGATAATAGGGGCGTTCAGGCCTGAAGTAGCCTACGTCGACCATCATCGGTAGTTCGGCAAGGTTCCCCGCTGCAATAGCTTGTTCAATGGAGATCCACTCCGGCCCAAAATAATGAGCTGATTTGATACCCACAATGATATCCCGGTGTTTATAGGCCATTCCCGCCGTGGCTTTCGGATCCATGTCATAAATATTTTGTTCGGGAATATCGGTTATCATGCCGAGTCCTGTAATGTTAATCATTGCAAAGACGCGGGTCTTCGCTCGGTCAATAACCCGGTTCCGAAAATCTTCTAAATTACGCCAACCGGCGCTGCCGGCGTCAACCATTGTGGTTACTCCGGTCCGAAAACTAAAACCATCCGGTAAAATGCTGTTATCGCCAGCCCATGCTTGGCGATTTCCCGCGGTAGCATATAAATGACAGTGAAGATCGATTAACCCGGGAGTTACAAAAAGCCCTGTTACATCTAGCACTTTCGCATCTTGAGTAACCGGGATATCTTTGGCTACAGCGACAATCTTTCCTTGAGAGATCGCCAAATCCATCAGCCCATCAATGTTATTTTGAGGGTCAATCAGATGGCCGCCTTTTAATAGTAATTCGTATGACATTTTCTATCCTCCAATCATAATCCGCTCGCTCAATCTACATTACTTTAAAGACCCGCTAATAGTAATCAGCTAAACCGGGCGTAACCTGGATCCTCTATGTTTAAATTTCTAGAACCATTTCAATTTCAACCGGAATATTACCGGGCAATTCGGCCATACCAACCGCTAAACGAGCGTGACGACCCGCTTCACCGAAAATTTCCACCAATAAATCGGAGGCTCCGTTAACAACTTGAGGTTGCTGACCAAAACCTTCGGCCGAATTTACGAATCCGAGGACCTTTACAATTCCTTTAACTTTGTCGAGACTGCCCAAAGCGGTTTGTAACGATGACAGACAAGCTAAAGTAGCCAAACGTGCGGCCTGGTATCCTTCCTCTAATTATGTCTTGATACGCGAAACATCGTTCCGATTAATTGACATTCTAAAAGATATGTTTCTTTACCCGTTTAACCGTCCGATGTACCAATCCCGCTTTATTATTGTACGCATCCTCTGGAATTTACCGGCCATCTGTCTACTATTTCAGCCTTTCCGGAGGCTATTGAATTGTCGGCAATCGTCAATTCGTTAAATAGATTTACAGTGGTGCATATATGATTGGGGATGACCAACAGCCGTTCCCCTACTTTTAAATTGCGGGCTGCGGGACCAAATAGTCTTAACATTCCATGTTCTTCAGTCATTCTTTCAAACAATATATCTTCTCGCGGCTGCCCATTCATAGCGATAACCGCGCCTAAACCTTTGATATTAAGCGGTGGTGTATTAGGCTTGACGTCACCGGCAAAAACCTTACTGCCCCCGTCGATAACCGCTCGGTCCGGCGCCGGACGACTCACTACTGTAACTAATACTTTGGCGGCGCAATCTTCCCAACCACAAGCCCCCAGCTTAACTTGCATAGCATCGTTAAACACATAAGTGCCGGGACGAATCTCAGTCAAACCGGGAACCGAGACCGAACTACGGGCGGTTGGGGTTGAACCGGCGCTGACAACCCGGATGTCAAAACCCAATCTTCGTAAATCAGCCGCTAATTCCCCCATTACTTCCGCTTCGGCGCGGCCTTGATTTTCAATGGATTTCCACATTTCACCTTCGGTTGTCTCTGTTTTTATTTCGCTCAGTAAAGCGCCCCGATAAGTGTAAATCCCCTTCAAATCAAGATAGGGCATGCTGATGATCTCTCCCGCTATTAGGCGGGATTTTTCAAACCCAATTCCGGTACGTCCGAGTCCGGTGTCAACTTCCAACAAAACCGATAATTTTTTTAGATTGGCTTTCAAAAGCCCGATTAAGTTCAGCAGCGCCTTCAATGCTGTCAATTCCAACACTCATCCGGCATTTTCCCGCTAATTCGATTAACCGCTCAATCTTCTTTTGGCCAACAACCGGATAGGCTAGAAATATATCAGTTATGCCGTTATCGGCAAATGCAACCGCTTCACTAGTTTTAGCCAGAGTTATACCTACGGCCCCACTTTGCATTTGACGACGAGCAATTTCAATACTCTTATGGGTCTTTGCGTGCGGCCTTAATTTAATTTGCGCATCCGCAGCCAACTTGGCAATTCTCGTTAGGTTGGCCTCCATAATATTTTTCTCAATAATTAAGCACGGAGTATCAAGCTCTCTAAACAATTGATTCGGCATAATTATTCTCCTTCAAATTCTTGGATAATATTAACCGGTTATCATGATTAGTGATTTTTAGTTTTGTTTCGAAACGCGAAACATCGTTCTGTTTTAATATTAAAATTATATTACCAGAAAAATATTCTTTTGGCAAGTCTATGTATATCCGCCTATACTTGCATTTTTTCTTCAAATACGTTATTATTAAATAATAATTTTAATTTTTTATAAAATGCTCACGCATTGAAACTACGTTGTAAGTTGCAATTTATTAAAACCACAGAGCGGACTAATCCCTATCGTTCCCTGTTGATCCAATTTACACTTTGGATTTTCAGCGATTATAATTTTCTAAAGTAAAGAAACTTGTAATGTAATATCTGTCTATCATCGTTCTCACCATTTTGTTTCGTATAGTGGAACTCTATTTCGTTTTATTAAATATTTTTTTCAATACGGAATATGAAAATCCTGCTTCCTTTTTGAAAAAATATTTTTGATTTCAATGTTTAGATGGAGGTTTTTATAATGGCGATATCAAACAGTGCTAGTATCCATGCGCTTGCTAATAAATCTTTATTAGATGACGGAATTATTAATTCGGTAATCCGAGCTTTAGCTGTTCTCGACCTTCTGGGTCAGTCCGACGCTGAATTGGGAATCACTGAAATCAGCCGCGAGCTTTCATTGCATAAAAGTACTGTTTTCCGTTTGATCTCCACTTTAATGGTTGCGGGTTATGTCCAACAGAACCCTAAAACCGAGAAATATCATTTGGGTATACATATTGCTCAATTAGGAATGAAGGTGCTTAATCATATTGATCTGCGGAGGGTGGCAAAGCCCTTTTTAAATGAACTAATGAGCAATTGTAATGAAGCGGTCCATCTGGGAGTCTTGGATCAAGTCGAAGTAATTTATATCGATAAAATCGATATGGAACGTCCTTTGACGATGGGTTCCCGTATCGGAGGAAAGTCTCCCGGTTATTGCACTGGTTTAGGAAAAGTTTTACTGGCTTACGCCTCTAAAGATACTCTGAAACAGCTACTCTCCAACGGGAAATTAACCCGTTATACATCCAATACTATTACGGACCATAATAGTTTAATCGAGCATCTTGCCCGAATCCGCGACCAAGGATATGCGTTAGATGATGAAGAACACGAGTTAGGCATCCGTTGTGTGGCCGTGCCCATTCGTGATTACCAAGGCCATGTAATTGCCGCGCTTAGTGTTTCAGGCCCTACCTTACGGATGACCCGGGAAAAATTAGACCGGGCGATCCCCAAAATAATTGAAATTGGCGGCCGGATCTCACAGGCCTTGGGTTATAATCCGTGAGTGTAATAATTTTAAAATTATTAAATACAATATGACTTTTAATTTAGTTATCCAACCGGCAGCAAGTGAAAGCCGGTTGCTTTCATGATCCTCGCGCTAAACTTCATGACCATTTTTCTCCACTTTTGGCGCATCACATTGTCAGCATGCGCTAGTATTGCGCCGGAAGCATTAATTAGTGCCCTGAAGGGTCATATTAATTTACGCTTAAATTTCAAAAAAAGCAGCAGGTTTCCATAGATTAAAATCGAATTTTATTAAATTTGTGAACCATAGTTTCGATTAAAGGCAGGTTTTTAAGAAAAAAAAGCGAAATTTTGATGTCGGATAAACATTCATGATTGGAGTGGAATGATGAAAGTAATAATTTTCGGGGTTGCCGGTGGTCTCGCCCTTTTCATCTATGGAATGAACCTAATGGGCGAAGGACTTAAGAAAGCCGCTGGAGAAAGATTACGGATTATTCTTGAAACCATAACCAGGAATCCTATTTCCGGAATAATCGTTGGAGCATTAGTGACCATGATCATTCAGAGCAGTAGCGCCACCACGGTAATGGTAGTTGGCTTTGTGAACGCCAGGTTAATGACATTACGTCAAGCGATCGGAGTGATTATGGGGGCCACTATCGGGACTACGATTACCGCCCAATTAATCGCCTTTAATATTGGGGAATATGCATATTTAATAGCTGCTCTAGGATTTGTTCTTTTCTTTTTCATTAAATATAAAAACTGGCAATACATTGGCGAAGTTTTTTTCGGTCTAGGGGTCTTATTTATCGGCTTAAACACCATGTCCGACATGCTTAAACCCTTAGCCGACCACCCGGTCTTCGCCGAATGGATTGTCAATCTCGGCAAACACCCGGTTATGGGAGTTTTAGTCGGAACCCTAATGACCATGATCGTCCAAAGTAGTAGCGCCACAGTTGGTGTTCTTCAGACAATAGCATCCCAACCGGTAATAGTAAACGGTGCGTTCCAACCGTTGATCCCTTTAACTTCAGCAATCCCCATCCTATTGGGTGATAACATCGGCACCACAATTACCGCTCTTTTGGCCGGTATTGGAGCTAATAAAGCAGCTAAACGGGCAGCCGTTGCTCATACTCTCATCAAAATATTCGGCACACTAATCTTTTTAATGCTAATGCCTCTCTTTCTCAAACTAGTACAGTTTATACCGCCCCACATCGATCTGGCCCAAGGTATAACAGCCGTCGACATTATCAAACGGCAAATCGCCAATGCGCATACCGCATTTAATACTCTTAACTCAATAATTTGGATCCCCTTTATCGGATTTTTAACAATGCTGGTTACCAAGTTAGTCCCGGGCGAAGACATCTATATTGAAAAAGGCGTTAAGTTTCTTAATCCTAGAGTTATCAATAACGCCGCGGTCGCTTTGGAACTTTCCGCTAAAGAACTGGTCCGGATGGGTGAATTTGCCGCTAATATGCTAACTATCGTTAAAAACGTCTTCATCTCTCTTGACGCTTCGACAAGATCACAGGTCGACGAGATGGAAGAAACCTTAGACTATCTGCAAGAACAGATCATCAATTATATGTCCACTGTCGTTTCTCAGATCTCCTTAACGGAACCGGAGTCCCTACGCTTGACCGATCTGATGCATGTCGTCGGAGATATCGAACGTATCGGTGATCACTGCGTTAATGTGATTGAACTGTCTGAGTATAAAACCAAAGAAGGCCTTAAGTTTTCCGACCAGGCCAACCAAGAATTGGAAGATATTTTCAACCTTACTTCCGAGATGGTATCCGAGGCGATTGATGCTTTACGCGACAACGACTTTACCGCAGCCCATCATGTGTTGAAACTCGAGAAAAAAATGGACGAATTGGAAGCAGAATTAAGAGATAATCATATAAACCGCTTGAACCAAGGCGCCTGCAACCCCTCTTCGGCCGTATGTTATGTGGAAATCATGAAAAACCTGGAGCGCATCGCCGACCACTGTAATAATATCGCCGAGGCGGTTTTGGATCTGGAGAAAGAGTAATCAGAGCAAGGGCTAAGAGACAAAAGACAGGAATCGGGACTTAAAAATAATACGTGAGGCGCGTGTCTGAATGGTAGAACAATACATCTGCCATTAAGAACTCGCGCCTCTTCTTTATTACCTATTACCTATCCCCTAGTCTCACTCACCCGCGCCTTGTGCCTAACTCCTTAGGCATCACACTTGCTTTAACCCAATTCCTGCAATCGCCCCCTTATTTTAGCGGCTTTTTCTTGGAAACCATCCAGTTTGGCCCGTTCCTTCGCTACAATCTCCGGTGGCGCTTTTTGGCTGAAGGCTGGATTTTCGATTCGGGTCGCCAGTTTTTGGATCTCCAATTCCAACTGGTTCAACTCTTTAGTATAACGCTCTTTTTCTTTAGCGATATCCACTAAACCAGCCATCGGTAAGAAGATGGTAACTCCTCCCGCTACCGCGCTCATCGACTTTTCGGGTTTAGAAACATTTTCCGCTAGCATCTGGCAACTTTCCAACCCGGCCAGGTTTGAAAGGTAACTAAGGTTCCGTTCCAAAATTTCCCGGTTTTCGAGAGCGCCAGTCAAAATAGCCGGTACCTTCTTGCCAGGCGGAACATTGGCCTCTTGCCGCATGTTCCGGATGGCGCGGACCACATCGATGATTAAGCCCATCTCCTTTTCGGCTCCTTCAAACTGTAGTTTTTCAGATGGCTGCGGCCATCGGGCGATCATAACGCTTTCGCCCAAATGGGGCAAGGCTTGCCAAATTTCTTCAGTAAGGAATGGCATGAAAGGATGAAGCAATTCCATAGTTTGCCGGAGGACCCTGGTTAATACGGCCAGAGTGGTACGGCGCTCTAATATATTTTCCTTTTGGTAGAGTCTTGGTTTAGATAACTCGATGTACCAGTCACAGTACTCATTCCAAAGAAATTCATATAACAAAGTGGCGGCCGCGCCCAAATCGTATTGCTCCAACAATCTGGTCACTTCAGCGGTGACTTTTTGGGAACGGGTCAAGATCCAGCGATCGGGAAGGGACAACCATTCAACCGGCAGGGTATCTCCCTCGCCCATCATAAACGATTGGACCAAGGAATACTGGAGATTATCGATGAGATCTCCCGCTTGATTGGCTTCTTCATGCATTAAGACAAAACGGGCCGCGTTCCAGATTTTATTAGTAAAATTCCGGCTGCCTTCCACTTTTTCCATTTGGAACCGTTGATCTTGACCGAGAGCGGTCCCGGTGGCCAAAGTAAAGCGTAACGTATCCGCGCCGTAGTTATCGATGATATCTTGGGGATCGACGATCGTTTCCGGCCTGGATTTGCTCATCTTTTTGCCGTATTTATCCAAAACCAAGCCATGGATTAGCACATCCTTAAAAGGCTCCCGTTCCATGAATTCCAAACCCATAAAGATCATTCGGGCGACCCAGAAGAAGATGATATCCCTTCCGGTGACCAACACCGAAGTGGGATAATATTTTTCCAATTCCGGAGTCCCTTCCAGCCAGCCCAATGTGGAAAATGGCCAAAGGGCCGAAGAAAACCAGGTATCCAAGACATCTGGGTCTTGTTCAAGTTTACTCCCCTTACATTTCGGGCATTGGTTAGGTTCAGTCCGAGAGGCGATGACTTCATTACAATCTTGACAATACCAGACCGGGATCCGATGTCCCCACCATAATTGTCGTGAAATGCACCAATCTCTGATGTTTTCGAGCCAACCTAGATAAATTTTGGTGAAACGCTCCGGAATGAAGGTGATCTGGCCGTTTAAGGCCGCCTGGATCGCCGGTTCCGCCAAGGGTTTCATCTTGACGAACCATTGTTTGGAAATTAAGGGTTCAATAATGGAGTCGCACCGGTAACATTGGCCTACAGCATGCCGGTGAGGTTCGATCTCGGCTAAGTAACCTTCTTGTTTTAGCTCCGCTACCAACTTTTCCCGGCATTCGTAACGATCCATGCCGGCGTATTTTCCGGCTGCGGGGGTCATTCGGGCGTCAAAGCCGATTACCGTGATTTGAGGCAGATTATGGCGCAACCCCATCTCAAAGTCGTTAATATCATGGGATGGTGTAACCTTGACCGCTCCGGTCCCAAAAGTCATATCCACGTATGCATCGGCAATAATTGGGATCTTCCGGTTCATCACCGGCAGAATTAGTTCTTTTCCGATTACTTTTTGATAACGGCTATCCTCGGGATTAACCGCTACCGCGGTATCACCCAGCATGGTTTCCGGTCTGGTGGTCGCCACTTCCAAATATCCGGAACCGTCTG
>ENA-UOOK01006743-UOOK01006743.1-fermentation-metagenome-genome-assembly--contig:-NODE-6743-length-10811-cov-3.288769_pt1 | contig 10811 bp, 10 predicted proteins | sample MGYA00245777_ERZ724023 | MGnify/ENA primary metagenome ERZ724023 (study PRJEB28704, sample SAMN03018312) | fermentation metagenome | biome: anthropogenic terrestrial biome; feature: soil; material... | reverse complement strand
TAAAATAGAAAGTATTATACAAATATCAAGACAAAAGGGTCCCTGCAAAGGCCCCCTTTTTTTTATTAACTATAAAGCAATGGGATTAATCTTTTTTATCTAACTTGTCTAGTTTAAGCCATTTTGTTCCAAAATAAACAACAAAGGCGATAATGATAAAATCAATCATAATGCTTATAAAGTGCCCCCACATAATTTCCACCGAACCAATACTAAAGCTTGCATTTGAAAGACTACTAGCATTACCGATAATAACACCTATAATTGGATTTATGATATCTTCTACTAAAGCTGAAACTACATTAGAAACAGCTCCACCAAGAATAAAACCAACAGCTAATCCAACCACGCCTTGTTTTCTTATAAAATCAAAAAATTCTTTCATTATTATTTATTATTATCTTTTTTTAATTCTATCAAACTATGATTAATTTTACCATGCTTTTCTCTATTTCTTCCCAATCTAAAGTTCTGAATTCATCGCGTAACTGAACCAAATTATTTAATAGCGCCAGCATTAACCAACTCTTGCACTATCTCCTCATATTGCTTTTCTCGAGCCGCACTTAATGCAGTTCCGAACTGTCCCTCAAAGTTTACATCTACTCCTGATTTAATGAGTTCTTTAACAACTTCAAGGTGGCCATTAGAAGAGGCTCCTAATAATGGCGCTTTATCATCCTTCGAATTTTTTGAATTAACGCTTGCTCCGGATTTGATAAGTTCTTTAACAACTTCAAGGTGGCCATTTTCAGCCGCCAAACTCAATGCTGTCTTCTTGTAAGCATCAATATCAAAATTAACATTAGCACCGGCGTTAATTAGTTCTTTAACAACTTCAAGATGACCATTTTCAGCCGCTAGTTTTAGAGGAGTGATGCTCTCAGTAAAATATTCTACTTTGAAAAAATTAACATCTGCCCCAACCTCAATTAATTCCTTCACAACTTCAAGATTTCCTTTTTCTGAGGCTAAAAGCAAGCTTTGATCTTTTTCTTCTTGAGAGAAAATCTCTTTTTCTATTAATTCTTTAATATCAGACAATTCAGAAAAATCTTCATTGCTTAAACCAAGAGACTCCGTCTCTGAAAAAACTCCCTCAGACAAATTAGAATTTTCATCAATATCTTTGTTAACAAAATTATTAACCGTAAATGATGTTAAAATTACGAATGCAATTAATAGAGTTAAAGCTGGAATGTTCATATTTTAATTTTAAATTTATTATAAAATAATTATAGCAAATTATATTATATTTTTCTATGTTTTAAAATGTAATGTTTGACAAAATTAATTAAATATCATATTTTAAAAATAGAGACAAAGTCCTTTTAAATATTAATTGGTCGTAGCCAAAAGATATTTAAAAAATGTTTTCTGGCTATGACTAATTAAAGTCTAGCAGGAAAAATCATGAAAGCTAAAACGTCAAACTCCACGCCTCTTCAATCATTCATTAGACCAAAAAACATTTGGACTATTAAGGACAATCCTTCCCTTACCGCAGAAACTTTAAGACAAACTTATGCAGAAAAAGGAATAAAAATTGGTGAAACCGCCAATCTTTTCCTTGAAGAAACTCCCCCTACTGAAAAAACTTACACGATCGTCCTTCTTGAGGTCTCTCAACTATCTAAAAAAGAATTCGTCCCGTACAAAGAAGTTTGTGCTATTGCTCAGACAATGGATCTTTACCCTACCTCGCTCAGAGTTCCTTTTCTTCTGAGGGAAGCTTTTGAAGATCAAATTCAAGGAGAATGGTTTACGGTCTCAATCTCTTCTTTAGAAAAAGATTACACCCCTTATGTAAATCTTTGGCAAGAAAACGAAATACTTCATGTTGGTGCTGGACAATGTCTTTGCGTAAAAAATTTCTTTAAAAGCAATCTTATTGCTTTTGAAGCAAAGACCATAAACCTTTTTGAAATATGAAAAGGTTTTTGTTTACTTTTAAAGTTTTTATGTTAAAATTAGCCTATGAAAATTATAATTTTAGCTGGAGGAAAAGGAACTAGACTATGGCCAATGTCAAAAAGCAATTTTCCTAAACAATTTTTATCCATAAAAGGAAAATCTTTATTTAAAAAAACCTTAGAAAGATGTCTTCTTTTGGAAAAAGAAGAAAACATATATATCTCAACAAGTAACGATTATTCTTACTTCGTAGAAGAAGAATTAAAGGACATTAAAATAAAAAAAGAAAACATTCTAATAGAACCTTTTTCTAAAAATACTGGACCAGCGATCTTTTTCGCCTTAAGCAAAATAAAAGAAAAATGTTCACCCTCTGAGCTTATTCTTGTCTGCCCTTCAGACCATTCAATAGAAACAAATAAGGATTTTTTATCTTCTGTTAAAAAAGCTCAAAAAGTTGCTTCCTTAGGAAATATCGTTACTTTTTCTATTAAACCTAAAAAAGTGGAAACTGGTTATGGATACATTGAAACAAAAAAAGAATTTTTAAAAAAGATAGATAAAATAAGCTACTATAAAGTAGAAAAATTCATTGAAAAACCAAGTTATGAAAAAGCAAAAAAGCTAATTGATTCAAAAGAATATCATTTCAATTCAGGTATTTTTCTTTTTCCAATTGACCTTATGCTTGAAGAGTTTTCTTTAAAAACAAATCTAGATATTAATGATTTTAAAAACATAGAGTCTATTTCTATAGACAAAGCAATTATTGAAAAATCAAAAAATGTAGCCACTGTTATTGCTGAATTCAAATGGAGTGATGTTGGCTCTTGGGACTCTTTCTATGAAAATCAAGAAAAAGACAAAGATAGCAATGTTTTTTTAGGAAATATTATTTCTTCAAACACAAAAAACTGTTTAGCTATTAGTAATGATCGTCCTATCGCTTGTCTTGATTTAAAAGATCTTTTTGTTATTGAAACAAGAGAGGTTGTTTTTATTGCTCCTAAGAATAAATCTCAAGAAGTAAAACTACTCGTTGAAGATCTAGAAAAAAAGAAACAGAAAAAAGTCTTAGAAAGTTCTAAAACTTTAAGACCTTGGGGAAGCTACACTGTAATTGAAGAAAAAGAAAATTACAAAATTAAAGAAATTGTTGTTAATCCTAAAAAAAGACTGAGTCTTCAAACGCACGAACATCGTTCTGAGCATTGGGTTGTTATTGAAGGAAAGGCTAAGGTAACGCTAGAAGGTAAGGAATGCTATTTAAGCAAGGAAGAAAGTTTTTTTGTTCCAAAACAAAAAAAGCATCGTTTAGAAAATCCCTTTGACGAACCCCTCAAAATCGTTGAAGTCCAAAATGGAAGCTATCTAGAAGAAGATGACATTGTGCGATTTGATGATGACTTCGGAAGGATTTAATTGCATATTTTTATAAACCTGATATAATATAAATATAATAATTATTTAATAATTTTTATGGCAAAAGGCAATAATTCAAGAAAAAAAGAGGTTAAAAAACCTAAGAAAGACAAGAAAAAATAACTTTTCTTTCAAAAAAAACACTTTAAATAGTGTTTTTTATTTCTTCTTACCTCCCTTTTTCTCAATTGTCATAATACTTTCTAAGGGAATAATGACGGGACTGTTTCTTTTTGTTTTTAAGGGAACAACTTTAACGGTTCCTTCAAAAACTTCACTCACTCTACACCGAACTGAGTTTTCAATATTGTTAAAAAGATTATTGTTTTCAACAACGAGAGTCCAGCCATTATCTTTTACAGAAATAAGATCTTCTTTTTGCATTTTTACCTCTATTAAAAAAATAGCAGAATTCTTTTAAAAAAGCAATTAAAGACAAAAACCGCTTATTAGGCGGTTTCTATTTTTGTTTTGAATATATTAATTATTAATATCTTCTTTGATTGCGTTTTTGCATCTTTTGTCTGTGACAGTCACGACATAAAAGAGGTCTATCTCCGCTTGGTTCAAATGGAAGCTCTGTAATTTCAGCTCCGCATTCAGAACAAGTCCAATTTCCCTGGTACATCTTACGCTCGTCAAAATTGTTTTGATCGTTCATTTTTTGCTTGTTTATACTTTTTTAAAAGAATAAACTCTTAAACTAATTATGTAATTATAATACCACTAATGTTAAAATCTGTCAATCAAAAACTATCTTTTTTCTTGCAAAACAATCTGTTTCTTGAAAAGCTTTCCTTTTCTTAAGAAGCTTATTTCAACCTTTTGGTCTATCTTTGCTTTCCCTAAAAGTTCTGCTAAGGGAGTTTCCTTGCTAATCATTTTTTTATTAAAAGATATTATAATATCATATTCTCTAAGCCCTGCCTTATCCGCTGGAGAACCCTTGGCTACAGGATTTTCTCCGTACCTTTCTCTAACTATTAAAGCTCCTTTTTGAGTAGGAAGAGCATTCTCTTCGCTAATATGCTTATCTAAAAGAACATATTTCACTCCAAGATAAGGACGTTTAATTTTCCCGTGTTTTTTGATCTCTAAAAGATCATCTAATGCGCAATTAATAGGAATTGCAAAACCAATATTTTGGGCTTTTTCAATCATGGCCGTATTAATACCAATGACTTCTCCTTTTATATTAATAAGAGGGCCACCTGAGTTTCCATTGTTTATTGCGGCATCAGTCTGAAATAATCCTTTCAAATCAGTATGGAAATCCATTGAATCACAAGCTTTAATATTTCTGCTTAAACCGGAAATAATACCTAAAGAAATCGTATCTTCAAACTCCCCTAAAGAATTACCAATAGAAATGGCGTATTGACCCAATTCTACTTTATCAGAATTTGCTAATTTCAAATAAGGAAAATTATTCCCTTTAATTTTTAAAATAGCAATGTCAGTTAAAAAATCTCTTGATAAAACTTTAGCCACATATTTTTGTTTTGGACCAATAACAATCGTATAATCAGCGTCTAAGTCTTTTACTACGTGAGCACAAGTAAAAACATAGCCGTCTTTAGAAACAATAAAGCCAGAGCCTCCTCCGACTCTTGCTTGACCTTTTTTATTCAAGTCTAAATCCCCTTGCAAGCATAAGAAGCTAGTTGCATCTAACTTTGGAATATCTTTTGATGCCACAATCGTAATCACTGCGGGACAAACCTTTTGCGCTATTTTTTTTACAGGTGATCCTATCATCAAAAACATTTTAACATGTTTATATCTTGAAAGCAACTCAAAAAATTGCTAGTCTTTATATATAGTCCCCGTAGTTCAATGGATAGAACAAGAGACTCCTAAGCTCTAGATGCAGGTTCGATTCCTGCCGAGGACACATTTAAAGGGCTCATGGCTCAATTGGTAGAGTATCTCCATGGCATGGAGAGGGTTACGGGTTCGAGTCCCGTTGAGTCCACTTAATTAATAACTTCTAGAGGAATTTCTCCAACCTCTTTATTATTATGTTTTATTTTAATTGAATAAGAGCCTGAGTCTTCATAGAAAAACCTATCAAACCTAATATTTGTCCTGACTCTTTTTCTTTTATCCTGGTGGTTTATACCCCAGCAGTTGCCTGTTGTAACAATACTTTTTTCATTGTGTTTATGGGGAAGATCAGGCACAAATTTACTAATGTTAAGAAAAAAGAAACTTGTAAACAGTCGATTAACTTCAAGTAGATATTTGAAAGCGGGTTGGGGACAGTAATAAATTAAAGATAAGGACTAATTTCAGTAAATGTTTAGAATAATTACTTCAATTGTCGCATTTATTTCGATAACAGCGATATGTGCACAAAATCCTACAGGAGAGGTACCTAAGTTGGTAGTTGGTATAACTATAGATCAGCTTAGGGGAGATTATCTTGAGATGTTTAAACACACTTTTGGAAACAAAGGCTTTAACAGACTGATGAACAATGGACTTGTATACAATAATGTAAATTATGACTTCCCTAATCTGGATAAAGCTTCAACAATTACCTCCATATACACCGGAGCAAACCCATCTTATCATGGAATAACAGCAGAAAATAAATATTTGCTTAATAACAATCTCGAAATATCATCTTTTCATGATGATAATTATTTAGGAAACTTCACTACCGAGAAATTGTCACCATTGCCAATTAAGGTTTCAACAATAGCAGATGAACTGAAAATTGCATCAGGTGGGCAGTCTGATATTTTTGCATTTGCCCCTGATGCATCTCAGGCAATGGCTTCCGGAGGACATGCTGCCAGTGGTGCATACTGGATTGAAAACCAAGACGCAAAATGGGCAACATCTACTTTCTATAAAACCAAACAGCCTGTTGTTGATCAGTTTAACCGTGGTCAGCAGTCACTTACATATACCATAAACAGTCTATCTTGGAAGCCTGCACTTCCGATAGAAAATTATAATGCTTTTCCATATACTAAAAACAGATTTAATTTTCAGCATTTTTTCGGTAACAACAATAAGGATAATGTAAAGAGATTTAAAGAATCGCCATACGTGAACAAAGAGGTTAACGATATGGCAATAAGAGTACTCGAAACAAATTCACTAGGTACCAGAATGAACCCTGATTACTTGGCAGTAACATTTTATGCAGGGAATTTTTCGGAATCTCTAGATAAAAATTACTCAATTGAAATTCAGGACACTTATTATAGATTAGATCAGGAACTTGCAAAGCTTCTAGATAAAATTGATGAATTGGTAGGATTGAATAATACACTAATTTTTGTTGTATCAACAGGTTATTTTAACGAAAAGGAAATTATCCCTGAAGGAATGGTAACCTCAGGAGGCACTTTTTATCCTGACAGGAGCCAAGCATTATTGAATATGTATCTGATGGCTCTTTACGGCAGAGAACAATGGATAAAAAAATATTATAACAAACAATTCTTTTTCGATAGAAAACTCCTGGAAGATAAAAAAATTGACCTGATTGAATTTCAACAAAAAGCAGCAGAATTCCTGGTGCAGTCAGCAGGTATTCAAGATGTAATTACTTCATATCAGATGTTGCATGGTGCATATAATCAAACGGTTCAATACTACAGAAACGGTTATTATAAGGGTATTTCGGGTGATTTGTTTTTAGAATTGCAACCTGGATGGCAGGTGATTGAACAAGGAGATGTTGATAATGAAAGAGTAAGGAATAACGCTATAACAGCACCTGTAATATTTTTTGGAAAGGATATAAAGCCCCAGAAAATAAATCGAACAATTGAAGTCACTGAAATTGCTCCAAGCGTGTCATATAGATTACGAATACGTGCACCAAATGCTGCTGAAGGTGATATTCTTAAAGAACTTTTTTAGGGTTATGATAACCCCTTTAATCAATAAATAAAATAAATATTCAACATATAAATATGGCATTTAACAATATAATATCAAAAATATTTGGTAGTAAAGCACAACGTGACTTGAACGAAATCAATCCCGTTGTAAAGAAAATCAAAGAGGCGTACCCCGAAATAGAGAGTCTATCTAATGATGAACTGAGGAAAAGAACAAAAGAACTAGAACAACAGATCAGCGACTACGTTTATGAAGAAAAGTCTCAGATAGAACAGCTTAAAGCTGGCATGGAAGAGATTGAACTTAGCGAACGAGAGTCTATTTGGAACCAAATCGATAAGCTGGAAAAGGATATTTCTGATAAGTATGGAAAAGTTTTGGACGAAATACTTCCGGTAGCATTCTCTATAATGAAGGAAACAGCACGAAGATTCACACAAAATAAAGAAATTTCAGTTACAGCTACGGATTTCGACAGAGATCTTGCTGCAAAACACGATTTTGTTCGTATAGAAGGAGAAAAGGCTGTTTATAAGAATAGCTGGATTGCTGGTGGAAACGAGATCACCTGGGATATGATACATTATGATGTTCAGCTTTTCGGTGGTGTAGTTTTACATAGGGGTAGAATTGCAGAAATGGCTACGGGAGAAGGTAAAACTCTTGTTGCTACGCTTCCAGTATTTCTGAATGCACTAACACACGAAGGTGTTCATATTGTTACTGTAAACGATTATTTGGCGAAACGTGACTCTGAATGGATGGGACCTATGTATATGTTTCATGGACTTTCAGTTGACTGCATTGATAAACACGAACCCAACTCTGATACGCGGCGTAAAGCGTATGAAGCTGACATTACTTTTGGTACAAATAACGAATTTGGATTTGACTACCTGAGAGATAATATGGCTGTTTCTCCGAAAGATCTGGTTCAAAGAAAACATAATTATGCTATTGTTGACGAGGTTGACTCTGTTTTAATTGATGATGCCCGTACTCCGCTTATAATTTCTGGTCCTGTACCTAAAGGTGATGATCAGTTGTTTGATCAGTTTCGTCCACGGGTTGAAATGATTGTAAAAGCCCAACGTGATCTTACAACCCATTTACTTGCTGAAGCTAAAACTAAAATGGCATCAGAAGATCCAAAGGAGCAAGAAGAAGGAGCATTACTTTTATATCGTTCTTATAAGGGTATGCCAAAATACAAACCACTTATTAAATACCTTAGTGAGCAGGGAGTAAGAGCGGCAATGCTCAAAACAGAAGCATTTTATATGCAGGAGCAGAACCGAAATATGCATATTGTAACCGATCCGCTATATTTTGTAATTGATGAAAAGCTTCATAGTATTGAATTAACAGAAAAGGGTATTGATTTACTTTCCGGTAAGTCAGATGATCCACAGTTTTTCATTTTGCCGGATATAGCTTCTCAATTATCGGAGTTGGAGAACACAAACCTGACAGATCAAGATAAAGCGACTAAAAAAGACGAGTTACTACAAAACTATGCAATCAAATCAGAACGTGTTCATACTATAAACCAATTATTGAAAGCTTATACGCTTTTTGAGAAAGATGATGAGTATGTTGTAATAGACAATAAAGTTAAAATTGTTGATGAACAGACAGGTCGCGTGATGGAGGGTCGTCGTTACTCTGACGGACTTCATCAAGCTATTGAAGCTAAGGAACGTGTGAAAGTAGAGGCTGCTACTCAAACTTTTGCCACTATTACTCTGCAAAACTTTTTCAGAATGTACAGCAAACTGGCAGGTATGACAGGTACGGCTGAAACAGAAGCAGGAGAATTCTGGGATATTTATAAATTGGATGTAGTTGTTATTCCTACCAATAAACCAATTGTCAGAGATGATCAGAACGATAGAATTTATAAGACCAAGAGAGAGAAATATAATGCTGTAATTGCAGAAATTGAGAGTCTTATTCAAAAAGGTCGACCTGTACTTGTGGGTACTACTTCAGTTGAAATTTCTGAATTATTAAGCCGTATGCTTACTTTGCGTAAGATAAAGCATAACGTGTTGAATGCCAAACTACATCAACGTGAAGCAGAGATTGTTGCAAATGCAGGCCAAAGCGGAGTAGTGACAATTGCAACTAATATGGCGGGTCGTGGTACTGATATTAAGTTAACACCTGAAGTAAAACAGGCAGGAGGACTTGCAATTATAGGTACTGAACGTCATGAATCACGACGAGTGGACAGACAGCTTAGAGGTCGTGCGGGACGTCAGGGCGACCCTGGATCTTCGGTGTTTTTTGTATCACTTGAGGATGACTTAATGCGCTTATTTGCTACTGAAAAAATTGCCGGGTTGATGGACAGAATGGGTTTCCAGGAAGGTGATGTCTTGGAACACAGCATGTTAAGCAAATCAGTTGAGCGTGCTCAGAAAAAGGTTGAAGAGAACAACTTCGGTATTCGTAAACGTTTGCTTGAGTATGACGATGTCATGAACTCACAGCGTGAGGTAATTTACAAACGCCGAAAACACGCTTTAATGGGTGAACGTATTGACAATGATGTGGCTAACATGATTTCCGATACTTCGAAGAATTTAGTTGAGATGAACGAAGATGACTTCGGAAATATGAAACTCGAACTACTACGTATAATGGCTCTTGATTTACCTTTTAATGAGGAAGATATAAAAAAAATGCGTACCCAAGATATGGTGGATACTGTTACAGACAGAGCTTTTGAAACTTTTAAACGAAAGACTGAGCGACTTGCCGAGATAGCCCAACCCGTTATAAAACAGGTATACGAAAATCAGGGAGCTATGTATGAAAACATACTCATCCCAATAACTGACGGTAAAAAAGTCTATAATATTGCATGTAACCTTAAAGAAGCTTACGAATCAGGATCAAAAGCTTTGGTGAAGGCATTTGAAAAATCAATAATACTTCACACAATAGATGAAAACTGGAAAGAACATCTACGTGAAATGGATGAGTTACGTCACTCTGTTCAAACTGCAAGCTATGAACAAAAAGACCCACTACTGATTTATAAGCTGGAGTCATTTAATCTTTTTGGATCAATGATAAACGAAATAAATTCAAAATCAGTTTCAGTATTAATGCGAGGACAGATTCCGGTACAAGACCCGGGAAGTGTTAGAAAAGCTGCCCCTGAAGAAAAAACCGATTACAGTAAATACCGCACTCAAAAAGATGAGTTGGAAGGAATACCGGCTGGAAACAATGAGAATAGTGGAGAAAGTGGAGCACAGCAAAGACAGAAGCAAAAGTTAGAACCAATTAGGGTTGAAAAAAAGGTGGGTCGTAACGAACTCTGTCCATGTGGCAGCGGTAAAAAATATAAAAATTGCCACGGTAAATAAGTTTTCGATAAACTAACTAAAATAAGGTGAGAGGGGTTAAAATAACCCCTCTTTTTTTTGTTAAAATCAAAGAAAAGCAGTACTTTAGTGAGGTTAAAAAACAAAATAGCAAATATCAGCTATTCGTGTGAAATATAACTACATAAAGTTTTTTTTCAAACGAAAAATCACATATAAATATGATTGATCAGGAAGACAGAATCATCAAGATTAATATCGAAGATGAAATGA
>ENA-UOOK01006742-UOOK01006742.1-fermentation-metagenome-genome-assembly--contig:-NODE-6742-length-10811-cov-6.409911_pt1 | contig 10811 bp, 10 predicted proteins | sample MGYA00245777_ERZ724023 | MGnify/ENA primary metagenome ERZ724023 (study PRJEB28704, sample SAMN03018312) | fermentation metagenome | biome: anthropogenic terrestrial biome; feature: soil; material... | reverse complement strand
AACCGCATCCTTCTGCTTCCATTCCTCCAGGGAAGCCGGAATCACCGGCATGTCCCTGTGGGAATCCACCACCGTGCCGCCATGCCCGGGAAAGTGCTTCGCGCAGCCCTGAACCCCGGTTTCTTTCAGCCCTTTCAGAAAAGCCGCCGCCTGATCGGACACTTTCTCCGGGGTATCCCCGTAGGAACGGTCAAGCATAAATTTGTTTTCCGGATTGTCCACCACATCCACCACGGGGGCAAAATCCAGATTTGCACCTGCTGCCGCCAATTCCCTTCCAATTACTTTCCCCGTGGCTCTTGTCAGCTGGGCATCCTCATGCCGGCCCACCTCCCTGGCGCCGGGAATCGGGGTTCTCCCTTCCGGAAGACGGGTTACCGTGCCGCCTTCCTCATCCATGGCAATCCAAAGCGGAAGCGGATTTCCCTCATTGTATCCCTTCCACTGCTTTGTCAGTTGATACAATTGGTCAAAGCTTTCAAAATTATCCCGGAACAGCACCACGCCGCCGACCTTACGTTCCCGGATCATCTGCGCGGCTTCCTCATTGTTCCGGCATCCCACCACCACCAGCTGACCGATTTTCTCATCCGGGGTCATGGATTCCAGAATCTTTCGATAGGGAAGGTCCGGATCTTCCGACGGAACCGGCTTCTTTGACGGGAAAGTGCCGCTTCCGGGAGCCGAATCCGCCGGCTGGCCCGATTCGGCCGGCGGATTCATCCCTTCCCCGGAAGGAGACGGGCTGCCTCCGTTCTGCCCCGTCTGCGGACTGCAGGCGGACAGCAATACACACACCAAAAGGAGACAAACCCCGCTTTGACCAAAAGAACCCATTGCGAAACGCTTTTTATTCAATTCAATTCACTCCATTTCCCACCATCTGTTTTTCTTCCATGATCTTTTTATTCTACCGCCTGTGTCAAAATCCTATTAGTTTTTCTTCAAAACCCGGGGGAAAATGCCTTCAAAATTATATACCCTTCAGCTTTCTGCTGTATGCCATGGCTTCCAAATATATTTGAAATACCCGATTGACACTATATATAGTATATGATATTATAAAGAAAACAATATATAGGGTAATATGGTGCCGAACCCCGGAAGACATCGCTGTCATCGCTGCATTGCCGGATGGATCACATGTTCCTGCATTGGGTGGATCGCATGCATTCTGCCGGGGAAAGGTGAAAAGGGAAGCAGGTGAAATTCCTGCACGGTCCCGCCGCTGTATCGGGGAGATTTTTCAAACAATCCACTGGCTTTTGCCGGGAAGGGTTGAAAAATTCAGGATCCGGAGTCAGAAGACCTGCCATATCGCCACACCGGAACTCTACGGACGATAGGGGGTGTGACCAGGGACAGGTATAACGGGCTGCCATATATTCCGCATTGCCGTGCTTTTTCCCTTCCGCCTCCGCATTTTTCGCGAGGCTCTTATTTTACATAAAATGCTGTCATTCTTTGCTTTCTGCAAAACAGAAGTCAAAGTTCCGGAAAAAAGGAAGAGGAGAAAGGTAGGATGCAAAAATGATCACAAAGATAAGGAAAAGGGACGGCAGGGAAGTACCGTTCAATATCGAGAAAATTACCAATGCCATTTTCAAGGCAGCCGTTGCTGCAGGAGGCAGTGATTATCATACCGCCGAATCCCTGGCGGAGCAGGTGGCGGAAACTCTGGAGCACGGCAAGGAAAAGGTTCCTTCCGTGGAGGAAATCCAGGACACCGTGGAAAAGACACTCATTGAATCCGGCCATGCCCGGACGGCCAAAAAGTTTATTCTCTACCGGGCAGAGCGCACCCGTATCCGGGAAAAGAACACACAGCTGATGAAGACATACGAAGGACTGACCTTCCAGGATTCCAGGAACAATAACCTGAAACGGGAAAACGCCAACATCAACGGGGATACCGCCATGGGTACCATGCTGAGATACGGTTCGGAAGGAGCAAAGCGGTTCAACAGTCTGTATGTATTGAAGCCGGAGCATTCCAAAGCGCACAATAACGGCGACATCCACATTCACGACATGGACTTTCTGACCCTGACCACAACCTGCTGCCAGATTGACATCAGGAAGCTGTTCCGCCATGGGTTTGCCACCGGCCACGGACATCTCCGGGAACCGCAGGACATCCAAAGCTATGCAGCCCTTGCCTGCATTGCCATTCAGTCCAATCAAAATGACCAGCACGGCGGACAGAGCATCCCGAACTTTGATTACGGCATGGCTCCCGGTGTCGCCAAAACCTATGCCCGGCTCTACTTTCAGAATCTTGCCAAGGCACTGGAGCTCCTGGGCAATGTGGAAAACGCAGCCGGGCAGGTCCAAAGCATACGGGATTTTATCCAGAAGGAATATCATCTTCTTCCCACTCTGGGGAACGTTGAAAACTATCAAAATATCGGCAAGCAGGTGCTGAGCCGTATTGTTCCGGAAGAATCGACCGTTCAGCGGATTCAGTCCTTTGCGGCCAAAAACGCGGAGAAGGAAACGGACCGGAATACCTATCAGGCAATGGAGGCCCTGATCCACAATCTGAATACCATGCACAGCCGGGCAGGGGCACAGGTTCCTTTCAGTTCCCTCAATTATGGGACGGATACCTCCCCGGAAGGGAGAATGGTCATGAAAAACGTGCTGCTGGCCACCGATGCTGGTCTGGGAAACGGGGAAACTCCCATATTCCCCATCCATATCTTCAAGGTGAAGGAAGGGATCAACTACAACCCGGGAGATCCCAATTACGATCTGTTTCAGCTTGCCTGCAAGGTCAGTGCAAAAAGGCTGTTCCCCAACTTCTCTTTCCTGGACGCGCCCTATAACCTGAAATACTATAAGCCGGGTCATCCTGAAACAGAAATCGCCTATATGGGCTGCCGGACCCGCGTCATCAGCAATGTTTATGATCCTTCCAGAGAAATTGTCAACGGGAGGGGAAACCTGAGCTTTACCTCGGTAAACCTTCCAAGGCTGGGACTGAAGCACAGGCAGGATGTGGACGGTTTCTTTGAAGAGCTGGACAAAATCATCGATCTGGTCATCGATCAGCTGCTGGATCGCTTTGAGATCCAGGCAAGGAAAAAAGTAAAAAATTTTCCCTTCCTGATGGGACAAGGCGTCTGGGTGGATTCAGAAAAGCTGGGGCCGGAGGATGAAGTACGGGAAGTCCTGAAGCATGGCACCCTTTCCATGGGATTCATCGGGCTGGCCGAATGTCTGAAAGCCCTGATCGGGAAACATCATGGAGAGTCGGAGGAAGCACAGAAGCTTGGTCTCCGTATAATCGGTCATATGCGCAAACGGATGGATGAGGCAAGCAAAGACCATCAGCTGAATTTCAGCTTGTTTGCGACTCCTGCGGAAGGACTGTCCGGTCGTTTTGTTGAAATGGATCGGAAAATCTATGGCTCCATACCGGGAATCACCGATCGGGAATACTATACAAACAGCTTCCATATCCCGGTCTATTATGAGATCAGCGCCTTTGATAAGATCCGCCTGGAGGCTCCGTATCACGAGCTGACCAATGCCGGACACATCACCTATGTGGAGCTGGACGGGGATCCCCTGAAGAATCTTCCCGCCTTTGAAAAGATTATCCGGGCCATGAAGGAGACCGGAGTGGGTTACGGATCCATAAACCATCCGGTGGATCGGGATCCGGTGTGCGGGTTTACGGGAATTATAAATGACACCTGCCCATCCTGCGGCAGAAAGGAAGGAGATGTGAAATTTGAGCGGATCCGGAGAATCACCGGCTATCTGGTGGGAACCCTGGACAACTTCAACGATGCCAAGAAAGCGGAAGTAAGGGACCGGGTCAAGCATTTTGCCGGCAGTTTCTGAACCATTGGAAGAAAGGGCATGAGATGTTATGTTAACTAAAGCAACAACAAATATGGTGAAAACAATCCGGACAATAGCTCCATCGGCCACATTACAGGTCGCCGGTGTCATTCCGGAATCCATTGTCGACGGTCCGGGGATCCGGTATGTGGTCTTTGCCCAGGGGTGCAGACACCGCTGTCCGGGATGCCACAATCCCCAGACCCAGCCCTTTGACGGGGGAAGCGTGTTGAAGATCGGCTCTGTCCTCCGGGATATGAAGAAAAACCCGCTGCTGGATGGCATCACGTTCAGCGGCGGGGAGCCTTTTGAACAGGCAGCTGCCTTTGCAGAGCTGGCCAGGCAAGTGAAAAAACAAAATAAGGATTGGAATGTCCTTGTTTACAGCGGCTATACCTATGAGGAACTTTTCCGCCGTGCTGCGGTTCATCCCGATTGGAGCAGTCTGCTGAATGCCGTGGATATTCTGGTGGACGGCCCGTTCGTACAGGAAAAGAAGAGTTATGAGCTGCTGTTCCGCGGCTCTTCCAATCAGCGGATCATTGACATGAAGAGCACCCGGCACTCCGGCCGGGTAGTTCTGGCGGAAGAAAGATGACAGGACAATATTTGTGTGATAAAATAAAGCCCAACAAAAAGTCTTTGCTGATTTTCAATGGATCCAGGGAGGAAGGATGATATGACACACAAAGGCACGTGTACACTTGAAACAAAGCAGTTGCTGCTGCGCCGCTTCACGGGGAACGATGCGGAGGCCATGTTCCGCAACTGGGCAAATGACCCGGAAGTGACAAAGTATCTGACGTGGAGCCCCCATGGAGACATTGTGGAAACCAGACGAATACTGAAAAACTGGACAGAGTCCTATGAGAAATCCGACTTTTACTGCTGGGCAATTGTACCAAAATTCCCTGGAGAGCCAATCGGCAGCATCAGCGTCGTCCATCGCGACGACAAGGTGAACAGCGTTCATATCGGCTATTGCATCGGCAAAGCCTGGTGGCATCATGGCTATACTTCAGAAGCTTTATCCGAATTGATCCGGTTCTTCTTTGAGGAAGTCGGTGTGAATCGTATCGATTCCCGGCATGACATACGGAATCCCCATTCCGGAAATGTGATGAAAAAAGCCGGTATGCATTACGAAGGTACCATGCGAAAGGCAGACAGAAACAATCAGGGGATCTGCGACATTGCTACCTATGCCATTCTTGCAGATGACTACCTGACGCAGAAAAAGCCTCACCCGCTGATTGGGAAAACCGCCAGCGTAAGCAAAATGGTGGGCAATACCGACACCGCTGCTTCGATGAAAAGCGGGTCGCTGCCGGTGCTTGCCACACCAGCCCTGACGGCGCTCATGGAACAGGCTTCCTGCAAATGCCTGTCCGAATGGCTGAAATCCGGTCAGACTTCCGTCGGAACAGCGATCTGTATCGAACATACCGCAGCAAGTCCCATTGGTGCAAGGATCACAGCAACAGCTGAAATCACGAAGGTGTCAGGAAAAAAGATTGGATTTGCCGTTACCGCCCGTGATAATACAGGGGAAATCGGTCATGGAACCCATAATCGTTTTATCGTGGAGACAGATCGATTTTTGAAGAAAGCGGAGAAGCGAAAATGAAACTCTATATCCAACAGAAAGTGTTTTCATGGCGAGATAAGTTTGCCGTTTGGGACGAACAGGAACGGAGATGTTGGAGCGCACAGGGTGAAGTCTTCTCCTGGGGACGTAAGCTGCATATCTATGATGCCAGCGGGCGGGAAATGGCATTGATACGTCAGAAGCTGATTTCTTTCCTGCCACGCTATTTTATTGAGGTCAATGGAAATACTTATACGATTGTAAAGGAATTCACACTTTTTCGGCCCCGCTATCGTCTGGAGGGATTGCCATGGACAATGAGCGGCAATTTCCTCGAACATGAATATGAGGTTACAGACGGAGCAGAATGCGTGATGCGAATGTCCAGGCATTGGTTTACCTGGGGAGACAGCTACGAGCTGGATATTCCGCGTCCGGAGAACGATCTGCCGGCACTTTGCGTTGCTTTGGCGGTGGATTGCATGAATGCGGATGCAAGGGACGCTGCAGCTATAGGTTCGGGTGATTAAGCATTCGAGCATAATAAAAGCACCTGCTATTTTTATTTAGTAAGTGCTTATTTCCTTTTAAAGGCTTTCCTCGGATCACTATGATTCTCCGGCCTTTCCCCATCTGAAAACTTAAGGGCTATATTCTGTAAATGTTTTGCCATGTCGTTATCAAAACTAACATCTGAATATTTTCTTTTGAAATCCATATATTCATCTGGAGTTTCAATCTTTAAAAATAATTCTTTATAATTCATTTTATCTCACCATCTCCAAAAATCTAATCCGGCCATTAAGAGAACGCCCCAGCACATTATCCTCGTAAAGCAATGCTTGACACAAATTCCGGGTTTAGGTTTTCATTGGCTTGTCCTTCACTTTCCCTTCAAGTGTATAGTAACACAGTCCTTTTTTGGAGTCCAGCTCTATTTTTCATATAAAAATATTTTTACCCATGCTAAACCTTGTAAGTAAGAAAGGATTGAAGCGCTTTTGCTAAGCGGAGATTAACATGTAACCATTAAGCGCTTGGACAGCAGAGTAGGACTGGTGAAACCACAGATGCAACCGGTAAATTTCCAAAAATAGGAATAAGTTAACGAAAAGAGAGTGGCATAATATGCCTTGCTGTAGTAAGATATAATTAGAGTTTAAGCAGGGAGGGATATTGATGTCCGAAGGACGCATGTGCGCGATATGTGGGCAAAAAACAACAGCTTGGTTCCGACGGAAAATAGCCAATAATGAGGTTGTGTGTGAAGACTGCTTTAGAAATGCAAAAACTTTAACGTTCAAGCAGCTTCTGTCGACTAAAAAAGTAACAGCTGACGAAATAAAAGAGTCCATCTTCGGATCATTAGTAGAAGAGTTACCGGACTTCAAGCCAACCCAAAAGATAGGATCGTCTATCTATTTCGACGAAAATCATGAGAAGATACTTGCTCTTGAGCCGATACATAAATGGCGCGTCTTGAGCTATAGCGATATTGAGGACTTCAAATTAGTACAATACGGCAAAACAGTTTTGAAGGGAGGGATAGGCAGAGCGATAGTTGGAGGAGCCTTGTTTGGTGATGCTGGTGCCGTGATAGGATTCATGACTGGCAGAAAGGAAAAGTACATTTGCACAGACATAGCAATCTGGATAACAGTCAAGGATGTGAATCAGCCAGTTGTTTACGTGCCATTTTTAAATAAAAAGACAGATAACGTCGGCCTCGCCTATCTACAAGCGGAAGAATGCATAACTGCCCTTGAGCAAATATGTAGTCAGCAAAGCGCGGAATAAGTTGCAGAAACACGCCAAAATATCGAGCCCGAAAACAGCATCGTTACTCATGACCGCGCCGTTCTTTTTGGCCTCGTCGGCCATTTTTTTAAGCTCAGCCCCTCCTGCTTTGATCAGCGAATTGAGGTTCATTGCTGATTTTCCAAACAACTGCATGGCGAGAGCGTCGCGGTCAATTTCGTTTTTCAATCCACCGAGTTTTGTGATTGCTTCATTGAAGACAACCTTACCGGAAAGATCATTTTCACTTGGCATAAAACCACTTCCTTTTTACTCCAAAGGATGATAATATTATAGTAAATAAAGGGGGGCTTATCATGAAGAAATATAAAACATGGTCTATTATTGCGTGGGCTTTATGGGTTTTTGTTGATTTAATATTGCTGAATTTTGCTCTGCCGATAGGGATCATTCTTGCAATCATCCTTCTGATCGTTTTCCTTGTTGGGAGAAGCACAGAAATGGAAAGGGCTTACTTGCGGGCGCAAGGAGTCCCAGACAATCATAAAGCGGTAATGTATTATCAAGGTTATGAAACCAAATTAAATAATCCTGTGTTGTTCTGGATAGACGCTAATACACTTTACCTTTGCGAATCGAAACCGCATGTCAAAGACGGGGATCTAACCAAAATTTCCATACCAAAGGAAAACATCCTTGCCTTTACGACAACCGGACAACTTACAACTCGGTCCAACGTTTCCGGTGGTGGGACGTCAGTTGGTGGCGCATTGGTTGGCGCGCAATAGCTGGGCCGGTTGGCGCAATTGTTGGTGGCCGGAAAAAGGTTAAAACTCAAACCCAAACAGTTGATAATCGTCGAACGATCTTAAAATTTTCTGCGGACGGCATTGATAAATCCATACAGCTCGGCTATGAAATTTTTGATCCTCTCTGTCTACTCTGCGTCGAAAAAAAGATTAGTTAAACATATCCGGGGATCGACAATAAATGGGGAGGACGTCTGCAAGAAGTTTTACCTGAAAGACGGAAAGTGCAGGCCTTTATCTTTGAATCCGAGGTATGCGCCGATTGAAATTACCGAGAATGCTGAAATGAAAATATACAGCAAAGTGGTTGGCCTTGCAGAAGGAAGATGAATTGCGGAGAGGCCAGTGGATTTGTAAGGGGGATTTTTCATGGAGCTTACTGATGAAGCTTTCCAGAGCCTGATGAAAATGAAGAAGAAGTTTAAAACAGATATAAGTTCGATACCCGCAGCCAGCCAGAGAGTTCAATTTAGCATTATAGGGGAAGATAATAAGACAGAATTTACTGTTGATGTCGACAGAAAAAGCCGTATTGAAATGAAGTCCAAGGTGCAGGAAAGATATTGCAATAATATCCTTCTTGTGAGGGTTGAGATAAACGGACCTCCACATACCAACCCAGATGGCTCCAATATTGGCAGAGATCATATACATACTTACAGGGAAGGGTATGGATTATCCTGGGCGTATAATTTAGCGGGATTTGACCCACGCTTATTTAAGGATAAAGAAAACTTTACGAGTGTTTTCTCGGATTTTTGTTTATACTGTAATATAGAGTTAGATGGTGAGTATCAGATTGTGATGTAGCCGATGAGAAAGGAGTGAGTAGGTGTGGACAACAATCTTTCTTTCACCGATGTTTATGTAAATTGGATAAGAGGCAGTATGCAAGAAAAGCAGATAAGCAATAATGTATTCAGGATTACTACTCCTTTTTTGGATAGAAATAATGACCACGTTGAAGTATATGTTATAAAAGGTGCAGACAACTCATTTAAAATAACAGATGATGGCGCAACTATAGGTGAATTGGTTTTTTCCGGATTCAGCTTTAAAGGCAGCCAAAAAAGAGAAGATGCGCTTAATGCTATTCTGGCTTCCCATGGCGTCTCATTAGACGCCAATGATGAAATGTATGTTGAAGCGAACAGCAGTGATTATGCGGCAAAAAAACATATGCTTACGCAATGCATGATAAAGGTAAGCGATATGTTCGCCCTAAGTCAGAGCAATGTGAAGTCTTTTTTCCTGGAAGATGTGCGGAACTTTTTCGACGTAAATAATATCAGATACACCGAAAGCCCCTCGTTCGTCGGAAAAAGCAAATTGGTAAACAATTTCGATTTCGTAATCCCGCATTATAAAGATGCGCCTGAAAGGATTATCCGGGCAGCAAATGAAATCAGAATAGATTATGCAAAGTCAATGATCTTTGCGTGGGAAGACATCAAGGACCAACGCCCATACTCTGCACTATATGCATTTATAAACGACGAGAACAAAGAACCCACTAAAGAAGTTATACATGCCTTGGATGAATATGGCATTAGACATATACCATGGAGCGGCAGAGATAAATATATTAAAGAATTATCCGCCTAATCAATAAGAATCCTGATAGAATCTGGTGCTTATATCCACAAGCTTTAACCCTGCGATTGAGCTCTTGCCTTAACGTTACTACGCGGTTACTACGTTCTGGATAAATGGAAGTAAAATACAAAACCCACTAACCATTATGATTAGTGGGTTTTCTGTGGAGCTGATGGGCGGACTTGAACCGTCAACCTGCTGATTACAAATCAGCTGCTCTGCCAATTGAGCTACATCAGCAATGGCGACCCGGGACGGGCTCGAACCGACGACCTCCAGCGTGACAGGCTGGCATTCTAACCAACTGAACTACCGGGCCAAATGAAAGCCGGGACCCAGAGCTGCTCTGTCTCCAAACCCTGACCTTCAAAACTTTATAAATGGTGACCCCTAGGAGATTTGAACTCCTGTTACCGCCGTGAAAGGGCGATGTCTTAACCACTTGACCAAGGGGTCCCAAATGGTGACCCATCGGAGATTCGAACTCCGGACACCTTGATTAAAAGTCAAGTGCTCTGCCGACTGAGCTAATGGGTCATTTGCCCCGCGGCGGGGGCCTAACCCGCACCGGCAAACGCAATCATATCATCGATAAAAGGGCATGTCAAGCACGAATTTGCCGTTTTCCGCATGCAACCAAACGTTTGATCGAATTGATCATCGCCAGACAAAATAACGGATTCTGTTGATAATTGTCAATTGATGACATATACTATAATTGTTATATTGTTGCCACCACAACGCAGTTTTTCATGGCTGGCGGGCATTATCTGCTATGCCGATGATGGGATATGGAGGGTGCATAGTAAAGAAGCATCCTCACCGGGCACTGCAACAACAGCATCATATACAGGAAAAAGGGCATGTGTTTGTGCGGCGACTTTTGCTCGCATCGCTATGCCTGCTGCTGATGCTGGTTTGTTCATCCGCGCTTGCCCAGGACAATCAGCCCATCGGCTCTACCACCCATTATATCAGATGGCTCAGCGGAACCGAAAGCGTGATTACGGACAATGCCATGGTGTCAACCCCGCTTTCCAACCGGCCCACCGAGCACATCATGGAGCTGGGCTTCTCCTACACCGGGGAAGCGGCGGAGAACGGCATCGAAATCCGTCTGCCGGCATACCTGTTCCGCTACTGCGAGGCGCCCGGCGATCGCGACCTGTTCCCCCAGCTGGCGGACGGCGACCCGATGATCAACATCA
>ENA-UOOK01006739-UOOK01006739.1-fermentation-metagenome-genome-assembly--contig:-NODE-6739-length-10815-cov-4.996561_pt1 | contig 10815 bp, 7 predicted proteins | sample MGYA00245777_ERZ724023 | MGnify/ENA primary metagenome ERZ724023 (study PRJEB28704, sample SAMN03018312) | fermentation metagenome | biome: anthropogenic terrestrial biome; feature: soil; material... | reverse complement strand
CATCTGCAATGTTTCTACGAATGATCAATTTTAACAGCTTTTCGATCATAAAATCGTTAGTTTCTGCTAAAGTTAAAGTAACAGTTGGATTTTGCGAATAATCTGGCAAAATAACTTTAAAAGTATTATTGCCTACTTGATGAGATTCGACTTTATATTTGTAAGATGGTAAATCTACATTCGTACATGTATACAATTCTAACAATTTATCGTCTACTGCACCATTTTCAAAAGTGTTGTATTCGTCAGTCAAAGTACCACTGTTGTCCCACGTGTTTGAAACTGCAACTTTCTTGTTTTTCTCATTACGCTGCTGCAAGTTATGCATATAAACTACATAACTATCAGATAATTTAACTGTCTTTAAATCATAATAATTGTCAACTATCATATACAATACGCTTTATATATTTATATAGCGAAATCTGTCGCTGTCCTAAAGTACAGGACCTTCACTATTAGTGGTTAGGTGTTCTTTATACAACAGTTCCTGATTCATAGAATCACTACTTTTTAGAGTTTGCAAAGCAAACGTGTCATCCATAGTTGGATTCATATTACTTTGCTAAAGCAAAGGATTTTTCTTGACACTTTCTATAAATATATAAAACGTTATTGGAGTTAATAATTATGCAATTTAAAGATTACGTAACAAAAGAATTAAGGAATGTTTATCAGTGAGATCTTAATTGGTAATTGTAAACAATAATAAAGGGTTGAGGGCTTTTGCCTCCTATCTTAGCATTGAACCTTGAACTTAAAACTTACAAACAAATATCATGGCAAGTCTATTTGGAATACAATTTGGAAGCAAGTTTCCTTCAACAAAACAGTATGAAGCCTCTATAGACAAAGGACGCGCTGATTACGAGAGATTTATCAATTTTGAAAGTTCTGAGCTACTAAAGCGCTACGAGGAGCTCGACGGCCTTATTCATTCAGGCGATTTCGAAAATAAGGTAAGAGAGCTCAAAAACGCACGCTACAAAGACACTCCGCAATGGCGTCAACTGGATCAATACAGGGTCTTGAAATCCTCATCGGATATTAAAACCTACCTAAAATTCGCCAAAGCAGGTAAGCTGGAACGTATGCAGCAAGTTTCCAAGTCGGATACTTTTAAGGATTATCTTGATCTAAAGAAATTTGTCAATTCGGCTGAGTATCACTCGGCAAAATCAAAGAAAGATTTCAAGCAATCAGAGGCCTATGCCAAAAATGAGAGCTATAAAGCTTTGGCAAAGATCTCAGATATTAAATTCTACCTTGCAACTGAAAAGAGGCAGGATTATAAGACTGTCCTGAAACTGGTGAACAGCGAACGCCTCAAAAGCTTTTTCGAGCTGGAAGCCATCGTGCAAACACCCGAATTTGTTGAGCACAAGTCTTTCATGGAGGACAAAAAACGCTTCGCCAAATCCAACGAGGCTCACCTTATTAAAGAATTTGAAGGCCTCAAAAAGAATGAAGAGATTAAATGGTATCATACTACCAAAAAGAAAAATCCCTTCCAGGAGCTGCATAAATGGCAGATCACCTTTGAAGATGATTTCGACGCCATTACCCTTGATAACTCTAAATGGATGACCGGATACTACTGGGGTAAGGCGCTTATGAACGACAACTACGTTCCGGCCGGCGAAAAGCAGTTTTTCAGGGATGATAATATAGAGCTGCGCGACAGTATTGCTCGTATCCATACCCGCAATGAATCCGTTAAGGGTAAAGCATGGGACCTAGAGCACGGTTTCACTACGCGCCGCTTTGATTACACTTCAGGACTAATCTCTACCGGGCAGAGCTTCCGGCAGAAGTATGGGAAGTTTGAAGCTAAAGTGAAGTTCAGCGCCAGTTACCCTCTGCTGAACGCCTTTTGGATGGCAGGTGAAAAAATGACTCCCCACCTGGATATCTTCAAGTCATCATCTAAGAATGGAAAGAGCGTCGAATGTGGCGTACACATGGAAGAAAAGGGTAAAATCGCGAAAAGCACACGTAAGGTATCGGGTGCTAAATTTAACAATGGCTTCTTTATCTACAGCTGCGAATGGTCGCCTGAATCTATTGTCTGGAAAATTAACGGACAAGAAGTTGCCCGCGAATCAGGACATATACCTTCCGAGCCTATGTATCTCTCTTTCTGTACTATCCTACCCGAAAATCCTGATGCCGGCTCTCTCCCGGCTATGATGGAAATTGATTGGGTAAGATGTTTTAAGAAAGTATCAGAATAAAATAATGCAGAGACAAGGTCTGCCTTGTCTCTGCAAATTTTTACCTCTTACTTTTTGCCTTTTATATTTATTCTTAGTCCTGCTTTTATCCATCGGCCGGGCTGTCTCAACTCGCCAAGGTCGGCATAGCTTACATCAAACAGGTTGGATGCCTCAGCATAAATGCCTAGGTGTTTTTTCTGCCAAATAAGTCTTACATCAGTAAGCCAGAAGGGTTTATTATCTATTTTATTGCCCGTTGCCGATTCAGTGTAATAGCCGCTACGCTCACGATACGCAAGGTTCCAGTTGACTGAAAGGTTTGCCAAACCGCTTCCGTGAAGAAGATTTATATTAAGCTTTTGTCGTAAATGGTCAAGGACGTAGTATGATTCATAACCATCATCCGACTTCTTATCCTGCCATAAATAGCTGTAATTCACACCAAAGCCTTGCAGCCACATCTGCCCGGGCATAAGGACAGATAAATCTGCTTCAGCCGAAAACTCAGCTCCAAGAGCTTCTACCCTGTTAATATTTGAGGTGGTATAGACTTCTTCCCCCGGTATTCTTCCCCAGTCGATAAGATTCTTGCCTAGCCTGTAAAACCCGCCTATGCTGCTTTCCAGCCAATCCTTTCTCAAGCGCAAAGAGCTCTCCAGGGTACTTGCCTCCTCCGGCTTTAGCTGTGCATTTCCGCGATTGGTGGGACCTGAATAGAAAAGATCGGTGAAGGTGGGCATACGCAAGGCCTTGTTATAGGATGCCATTAATTTCAAATCGGGTGAGAGCATATAACTAAGGTCAATGCCGGGATACCAATCAACTCCATAGCCGGTTTTTGAATGACGATTCATTAATATTCCTCCTGAGAGGCTAAATCTTCCAATATTATAGTTGTGCTCGGCAAATACTGAGAAATTGCCGCGATAAAAATGCCGCGTAAACTCACCCTCACTCTCACCGGGAACATCCATCGGCTCGTCCATAGGCAGTCCCAGCACGTTGCTCCAAACGGCTTCGCCACGCAGTTCGCCGCCAAGAGAGCTGGTTCCTAGTGCCCAGGTGCTTGAGGCGTTGACAGAGACTCCTGTCACTTCGCTAAGATGGTAGTTGTGACCGGCATACCATGAGGCTGCATCACGCATATCCCTGAAAAGCTCAAAACGGTCATGATGCCTGCGCCAGTAAATATCTGATTTTAAACGGATTTGGCCTTCGCTTTGCAAGGAAAGTGCAGCAAACATTGTACGGGTGGCTTCAAATTGATTAGGATAAGTTGCCGAGTAAAAGGAATTGGCACCGAAACCCTTTTCGTTGTATCCCAATTGGAGAGATGCTCTTGTTCTTCCCGGGCTTAGCTCTCCGCGGTAAAAAAGGTTCATAATGTCAAAATCGGTGTTTTGGATATAGCCATCGCTTCCACCTTTTTGTGCCGACAAATAACTATTAAGAAGGCCGGTTTTATGGCTTAGCCCGGCATGAACATTATACAGGCCGTAGGCACCCGCGCTAACTGAGGCATAGACTTCGTTTTGGGAAGAACTCTTTGTTACGAAGTTAATTGCTCCATCGAAAGCGTTTGGGCCATATACGCGTGCGGCAGGCCCTCTAAGTATCTCAACTCTTTCAATGCTTTCCAGGTCAACCGGCAGATTAAGACCATGATGGCCGGTCTGCGGGTCGCTAATATTAATTCCATTAAGCAGAATCATGACCTGGTCGAAGCTGCCTCCCCGCATGCTTACATCGGCCTGCATTCCAAGTGGCCCCCGCTCACGTATATCTACGCCCAGAGCTCCCCGAAGCAATCCGGCAAGGCTCTGAACAGGCAGTTTTTCAATCTGGGCTCTCGACAAGACCGTTACTACTCTCCCACTCTCCTGGTAAAGCGTCGAGGCGCGCCGCGCCGAAATCTGCACCTCGTTAAGGGTAATTTTACTGCTTATCGAATCGGTAGCACTGTTGGCAAAGGTTGAATGAAAACCCAAAATGGTAAAATAGGCTGTTGCCAATGCCCCAATTTTAATTTCTCGTCTCAAACTTGCAAAAACGGCACATTTTGTGTTTGACCACCGTTTAAAAAGCAGCATCGCGTTGCGACGCTTAAATTCATTTTTTTTCATGTAAAAATTTTTATAATATTAAACCTGAACCGGGGCTTGTAAGCTCCGACAAAAATTGAAGTACAAATATAGTATTATCAAGGTGGCGACTCCCTTAAAAATTCTTACTTTTGAATTAGCTAATTAAAATCTTATATAATGCAAACTTCAGATAAGCTTCTTTTACTGCGCAACAAAATGGTCGAACTCGGCATTGACGCATGCATAATCCCATCGGGCGACCCTCATCTTAGTGAGTATCCCTCCCAACATTGGAAGATCCGTGAATGGCTGAGCTCTTTCACAGGCTCAGCAGGAACGCTTGTGGTGACCGCTGAAGAGGCAGGATTGTGGACAGACTCGCGCTACTTTTTGCAGGCTGAAGATGAGCTGGACACTCAAAGCATTACACTTTTCAAGGAGGGCGAAAAAGGGGTTCCTCAATATACCGAATGGCTCTGTGAAGTACTGATGCCGGGCAGCCGCGTTGCAGTTAACGGGGCTACTGTATCAGTGAGTCTTCTGCGTAAAATTACGCGCGAGCTGCGTAAGGAGCAGATTCAAATCGATTCATCCGTCACCCTTGCCGAAGACGTATGGGAGGCACGACCCCCTATTCCGGATAATACCGTAATTATTCATGATGATAAATGGAGCGGTCAGTCAAGGGCAGAAAAACTCGAGATGCTGCGGCGCGAAATGAAGCGCGATGGAGTTACTCACTACATCACTGCCGCGCTTGACGAAATCGCATGGCTGCTTAATCTAAGAGGAACCGACGTGCCATACAACCCGGTGTTTCACGCCTTTCTGATGGTCGAATTTGGCACTGTAAAACTCTTCATCAACCCACATAAGCTGACTGCCCAAATAGCGCGCAAGCTTGATGGCGACGATATCAGAGTATCTTTATACGAAAACTTTGAAGCTCATCTGAAAGAAATTCCCGACGATGCTTCTGTCCTGCTCGATCCCGATAGAATTAATTCTTCCATCTATGCATCCATCCCGCCCAAATGCACTAAAAGAGAGCAGACCAGCTATATTACCAGCTTAAAAGCACGTAAAAATGATACAGAAATTGCTAACCTGAAAAAGACCCTGATAAATGACGGGCTTGCCATGGTTCATTTTCTGAAATGGCTCGAAGATAAGGTAGGCGAAGGGGAAATTACTGAGATGTCTGCCGCCGAGACCCTGAAGAGCTTCAGAGCGGCTCAGCCTGAGTTTGTGGGCGAGTCTTTTCGTACCATTTCCGGCTATGCCGAACACGGAGCTATTGTGCACTATAGTGTATCCAACGAGACAAACCGGAAACTAAAGCCAGAAGGACTCTACCTTGTCGATTCAGGAGGACAGTATAAGGGCGGAACTACTGATATTACCAGAACTGTGGCCCTTGGCAAGTTTCCCAAACAAGCAAAAACGGATTATACCCTTGTGCTAAAAGGTCATATTGCCCTGGCTTGTGCAGTGTTTCCACAGGGAACAAGGGGTGTACACCTGGATATATTAGCCCGCGAGGCCTTATGGCGTCACGGACTTAACTATGGTCACGGAACCGGCCATGGTATTGGCTTTTTCCTTAACGTTCACGAAGGGCCCCAAAGCATCCGACCCCAGGATAACGGCATTGAAATTGAGCCGGGAATGGTTAGTTCAAACGAGCCGGGAGTTTATCGCCGTGGTGAATACGGCATTCGCATTGAAAATCTTATTCTGGCTAAAGTAAAGCAAGAGAGTGAGTTTGGCACTTTTATGGAGTTTGAAACACTGACTCTCTGCCCCATCGATAAAACATTAATTGACAAATCGCTGTTAACTCAGCAGGAGTGCGAATGGTTTAATAATTATCATGCCGGGGTTTATAATGCGCTGGCTCCGCTGCTTGATGAAGATCACAAAAACTGGCTGAAGGAAAAAACTTCAGCTCTTTAAAACAAATTGCGAAAATTAGAATAGGACTAATGAACAGACTTCGATTTTTTTTACCGCTAATATTTAGCCTTCTGCTATCCCCCATTTTTGCAGAAGGAGGACATGAGATAAAAGTCAAAATTAAAGAATTTGGCAATCAGGATATTATCCTTGCCTACTATTTTAATAAAAGCATGTACGTGCGTGACACGATCAAGGCTGACACTCAAGGCCTTGCTGTCTTTAAAGGCAGTGAGCCACTGCCCGGCGGTCTCTACCTTTTCTACCTGCCCAATGGCAAGTTCTTCGACGTACTAATAAGTGAGGGGCAAAATATGTCTATCAGCACCGACACGCTCGATTTGATAGGAAATATGAGCATCTCCGGGTCAGAGGAAGCGGGTCTTTTTCTTGAATATCAGCGCTTTATCGGACAGCAACAAGCTAAGGTCAACAGCTTAAGGCAGGAGATGACAGCAAATGCTGAAAATCAGGAAGCCCTTGATGTGCTTAACGCAAAGCTTGAAGACCTCAACAAGGAAGTAGCTGCCTATTGGGAAAATGCAGTCGCTCAGTATCCCGGAACCTTCTATGCTACCTTTATTAAGGCCATGCAGGATCCGGTCATCCCCGACTTTGAACTTCCTGAAGGGACGCAAAACCCCGACTCTCTTTTGCAGGCAAAACGATATTTTTACTATCGCGACCACTATTTTGACAATATTGATTTTCAGGATGCACGTCTGCTCAGAACTCCCTTTTTTGCTCAGAAGATTGATAATTACATGGAACGTATGATAGTGCAAGTGCCCGACACTGTGGCTAAGACTTCCATCGATATTATTGAGAAAAGCCGCGGAAATGAAGAGATGTTCCGTTTCCTGGTTCAGCTGATGTATAACCGCGTCAACGAGAGTAAAATAATGGGAATGGATGCAGCCATGGTGGCTCTGGCAGATAAATACTATCTGGCGGGCGAAACGCCATGGGCTGATGAAAAATTTCTGGAAAATCTGCGCACTAGGGTCGGGGAAATAAGACCTACCCTCTTAGGTTCCTTAGCCCGCAATCTAAAGATGGAAAATGAGCAGGGACAGGTTTTCAGTCTGCACGAAATAAATGCCGCTGTTACTATACTCGCCTTCTACGAACCATCATGCGGCCATTGCAAAAAGGAAATACCCAAGCTGTATAAGGAGGTTTTTGAAAAATACAGAAACAAGGGAGTGCAGGTTTTTGCCGTTTACACCATGGCCGACCGTGAGGAGTGGACAGGCTTTATCAACGAGCATGAGCTCTTTGATTGGATTAATGTCTATGACCCCTATCATCAAACTCGCTTCCGCAATTTTTACGATATACGCTCAACCCCTATGATTTATATTCTCGACAGAGAAAAGAAAATTGTTGCTAAACGTCTTGATGTAGAACAAATGCCGGGCTTTCTAGACCACCTGCTCAACAAACAATAAACCCATAACCCATAACTCATAACTCATAACTCATAACTGATTACTGATTACTGATAACTGATAACTGATGTCCATCGCTTCTTCATATATTCGGAACAGCTTATTTGCAGCCCTTATTGCGCTGTTGGCTCTTGGCTGCGAGAACAATGAGCTTGACACTCCTGCACCCGGCGCTTATATTAAAATGCCGCTGGGAGGCTTCGAACTCGAGCTTAATGACACTCTGGTGCTGGCGCCAAAGATTACTTATGAAGTGGATGCCCAATACTCATGGTACCTAGGTGATGAACTGATATCGGAGGAAAAGGAACTAAGTCATATATCAAAGGAACTTGGAAAGATAAGTTACACCTTTATAGTAACAAGCCCAAGGGGAGCCGACACTCTTATGATACCGGTCTCGACAATTATTATCATTGATTTTAAGGAATTTTCTTTAGGGACTGCCAAATACGACCTGGGCACCGGAGGAACTAATCATCCCGATGGCTTTTATTCTAAAGGACTAATATTTCCCTCTTATGCACCATCCGAAGACCAATGGGTAGGCTTTGGACTGAGCAAGCTGCGCAGCAACTCGCTAAGCAACTTGTCGCCATCTCTGTATAGTGCCTTTGCCCCGCTATCAAAAGACAGTATTTTCCTAATTTATCAGGAGCCGCTGTCGCCCGAAGCTCTTGCTATGCATTTTGAAGATAATATGCTGCGCAGATTATCTTCTATCAGTGTTACCAATTCTACCTTTGCCTATTTGTTTATGCGTAACGGGACTGATCAGGTGAGTCGCTTTGGCGATGAAGCATCGGCAAATCCGCTGGACTGGTTTTTGCTCACCATAAAGGGCTACGACGAAAAGGGAATACTCACGGGGACTGTTGAATTCTATATGGCCGATTATCGTTTTGAGAATAAGAAGAAAAACTATATCATAGGCGAATGGACTGATATCGACTTGTCTTCTCTTGGATTGATTAACAGTCTTAGCTTCTCCTTTAGCTCATCGAAAAACGACGGGCAGGGCCTGATTCAAACACCGCCCTTTCTCTGTATCGACCGCATTAAAATAATTGAATAAGGCTCTTAGAGCTCAGACTTAATTACTATCTTCTCAACATATTGCCGACCACCAATCTCCGCCTTGAGAAGATAGAAGCCGGGCATAAATGCTGATACGTTCATAACAGCCTTGCCGTTAACAAAGGAAAGCTGCACATGGCCGGCCTTATGACCTGATACGCTGTAAAGGGAAACTCTCCCTTCGCCGCTAACGTTGGGGATGTAAATCTCGATAAGCCCACTCGCCGGGTTTGGCAGCAATTTGAATTCGCCTGAATAAGCTGCGGTATCTAAGGTACTACTGTTATAATAATCAAAACCATCAACTGCCTGAAGGCTTTGATCATCAGGCGACAACCATATCGCAAGTTGCTTATTGGCAGCACTAAAATAACTCCAGGCCTTATTAAAACGCATAAAATAATCATTAACAGGATTGGTGCATGAAGCACTGCCTCCGCTGAGTGTGCCTATCAATCGATTATTTGCATCAAACAGTCCCGCTCCCGACGAGCCTGACTCGGTGGCGCCTTCATGCCATCTGTCAACATGCCAATGCGAATTGCTCGTAAAGCTGTAAAAGGAGCTTGGCGTGACTGTATTATTTGAAACTGATATTTTCTTTACGTCTCCCTGAGGATGATGTATGGTATAAACCGGGGCTGCCGGAGTAGTGCTTCTTGACCATCCCGCCCAATAGGGACGATAGGCAGCCGGAGGGATGGATGACATCTCCACAAGAGCAAGATCCAATTCGCCGGCTTTCGCACGTAATTCAGAGCCCGAGATGGTTTCCAGAAAACTCCCCTCTATATCACTGTCGCAGTCGGGCACCTGGTAGTTAAAGGTGAAGATTACTGTATTATGCGAAAACTCATTTTTTAAGCAATGGGAAGCTGTCATAAAATAGGGCCTTCCGTCATTGCGGCTGTTGTTTACCATTGTGCCGCTGCAAAGCTCCGTGCCATCAATAATTATGCGACACACTGCCTGTCCGTTTGCGATGCGCATCTCATCGCTCTCACAACTCATCTCGGGGTGGCAAGCCCCGCTAAGTCCAAAGCGGCTGCCTTCAATAGGAAGATATTTAAGCACGTTAAGATAATCATGATTAATAGCTCCTATCTTCAGCTCAGGCTCCTGTCGAAGCCCGGCGGCAAGCCTAAGCTCTACTATTAGCTCCTCGCCGGGAACAGGTGAGGTGGCTAGCAGTCCCGATGGCAAATTGTTCGCCTCGGTAAATGAACCCAAGACCACGCTCTGCTCAGGGTTGTAAATAAACAGTGAGGCGCCCCGGGGCAAAACAAAACGATCAAAAATCAGGTTTAGAGAATAGGCTCCGGGCGATTTTATGGCAATTCTCCATATCCGGCTGCCATCATCAGCCTTATGCCAGCTGCCTGAGTTCTCAGGGGTGTATTCCACGAAGAAAGGATGAGCAAAGCGCAGGGGCTGAGCCTTATCCTTTGGCTCATAAGTGATATTCGAATAAGCCGATTGAGGAAGTTGGGGCATTTTCACAAGCTTTAATCCTGCTTCTTCTGCCGACGAAACAGGAGCAAACAAGGGCCGGCCTCCGTGACTAATCTGCCCTTCTGTCGCATGGGCAAAGCATAAAAGCAAAGCTGAAAGCGACAAATATTTCATCAAACTGCTATTCATTTACTTCTTAATTAGTGCTAATCCATAATCTTCCAAAAATAACAAAAATTACGCTACCGCTTAAAATAAAAACAAATCTTCCTAAGGACTGAGGAATTGAGGAATTGAGGAATTGAGGAAATGTTGACGGTTTCGGGTTTGAACCACAAAGGACACAAAGTTTTACACAAAGGTCACATAGGAGGAATTTTTAAGGAATTGATGAGATGATAAATGATAAATGATAAATGATGATTAAATGTCGTTTAGTTAAGAAAGTAACACCCCTATCGGGGCTTTAGCCAGTTCGCACAGTGCTACCGTGGGTCGAAAACCCACGGAAAGCGAACAAATACGTGAGATCAGCCCCGGGAGGGGCTGAACAAAAGTACAGTTATTTGTAAATTGATA
>ENA-UOOK01006737-UOOK01006737.1-fermentation-metagenome-genome-assembly--contig:-NODE-6737-length-10822-cov-57.610848_pt1 | contig 10822 bp, 6 predicted proteins | sample MGYA00245777_ERZ724023 | MGnify/ENA primary metagenome ERZ724023 (study PRJEB28704, sample SAMN03018312) | fermentation metagenome | biome: anthropogenic terrestrial biome; feature: soil; material... | reverse complement strand
TCACTTCGTGGGGAACCGTTGTGGTAAATTCAGACACCATGCAAACTGCCGATGAGACCATTTTTGCCGGCGGCGATATTGTCCGGGGCGGAGCAACAGTGATCCTTGCCATGGGTGACGGCAGAAAAGCAGCCAAGGCGATGCACGCATCAATGAGTTGACAGGTACTCCCCTATCCTTCCGCTGATCTGTAACAATGAAATTTCGTAAAGTTTGGTGCGGTACTGTGCGGTGAGTAATCGCTGCTCGGCCTGAAGAAGGCTTACCTGTGCTTCACGCAACAGAATCCCCGAAAGGTCGCCCAGCTTGTACCTGTCCATCGCAATCTCGTAGTTGATCTGCGCATTTTCCAGGCTTTCCTTTTCGAGGTTAGTGAGTTGTATATTGTTTTGATAGGCAAGCCACATATTGGCAAAATCGCTTTGCAGCATAAGCTTCTGCCTTTCCACCTGAAGTTCTCGGTTGTCTATCCGGATCCGTGCATTTTTCTGTTCACGACTCCTATTAAACCCGTCGAAAATGGTAAAACCAAGCGTAACCCCTACCGTAGGGCCCCAGGTCCGCTGCTTGTCGAAATTCCCTTTGGTGTAGTCGTAGTGTGTGAATCCGTATCCGCCGTTCAGCCTCAGGTAAGGATAATTCTGGCTTTGCAGCGTTTTCAAATCGAGTTCACTCAGCACCTTGTTTTTTTCGGTCAGGAGCAGTGCGGTATTTACTTTCATCATGTTGTCGTAAAGTGCCGGTTTAGATAGCATCGGGTCAAACGAGATGGTTGTATCGGCAGCCATAAAATGCTGTTCAACATTACCTGTACCCATCATCTCATTCAACAGAATGCGCGAACTGTGCAAAACCTCGTATTGCTGAATCAATTGCGAGCTGTCGGCATTAAAATCCACGCGCGCCTGCTGCAGGTCGAGCCGGGAGAGTGAACCTATCTGGTAACGCGCTTCCACTATTCGCAGCCGCTCACGTGACAGGTTCAGCGCCTGGCGTAAATTCCGCATGCGTAACGTTTGCTGAACATAGTTGTAGTATTCAGCCGAAATATCAGCAATAAAGTTCTCCACCGCCAGCTGAGTATTCAGTTCGCCCACCGATTTCAGTTCCTGCAGGCGTTTATAGTTTGTCTGGACCTTGAATCCTTCAAAAATGGTCCAGTTCAGGTTTAATCCGGCATCAAGCGTTTGTGTCACGGAGTTTCTTGTCGTGACTGCCTCGCCTCCATCGGCCGGAAACTGATCGGAGCTGTTTTCCCGTACACTATACCCTGAATTCAGTCCCACTGAAGGAAGGAATCCGGCATTACCCAACGTCAGGTTGTTGTCGGAAATCTGTTGTTCGTTCCTGCTGATTTTCAGGTCGTAGTTGTTCTCCAACCCGATACGTATCACTTCATTTAAATCTATAACTGCCTGTGCAGCCGATAAAAAAGGGAGCAGAAGCACAATAGCCGGAAGAGCGAATCTCTTTAATTTAAACATGTTGAACTTCGATGTTTTCTTTTGTTTTCGATTTTCTACTGGTGGATAAATACATGTACATGGCCGGAACGACAAACAACGTTAACAGTGTGGAAATAAGCATGCCGCCAACTACGGCAATACCCATTGCAATACGTCCGTTGGCTCCTTCTCCGGTGGCCATTGCCAGCGGCAACAACCCCAGTATCGTGGATATACTTGTCATTAATATCGGGCGTAAACGCTGGATGGAGGCGCCCATCACCGCGTCGTACTTGTTCATTCCCGCTGCCTGGCGCTGGTTGGAAAACTCAACGATAAGGATTCCGTTCTTGGCGACCAAACCGATCAACATAATGATCCCGATCTGGCTGTAAATATTCATGGTAACCCCAAACAACCACATAAAGAGCAAGGCGCCAAAAACAGCTAACGGAACGGTAAGCATAATTACGAACGGGTCTTTGAAACTCTCGAATTGTGCGGCCAATACCAAGAAAATAAGTATGATGGCTAGCCCGAAAGCGAAAAGCAAACTGGAAGAGCTTTCACGAAAGTTTCTCGATTCGCCTTCCAGCGCCGTCCGAAAGGTTTCGTCCAGCACTTCTGCCGCGATCCTGTCCATCTCTTCCAACCCTTCGCCCAGCGAATACCCTTGTGCCAAGCCGGCTGAAACGGTTGCTGAGTTAAACCGGTTGTATCGGTACAACTGCGGGGGAGCAACGGTTTCTTCGAGTTTGACCAGGTTGTCCATTTGGATCATCTGTCCCGAGGAATTTTTCAGGTAGATGGTTTTCAGATCAAGCGGTGTGTTCCGTTGCTGGCGGTTTATTTCTCCCAGCACCTGATATTGTTTTCCGTTCATGTAAAAGTAACCCATGCGCTGGCCGCTTAATGCATATTGCAAGGTTTGCCCGATATCGCGGGTGCTTACGCCCAGCAAAGCTGCCTTATCCCTGTCGATCACGATCCGGGTTTCGGGCTTGGTGAACTTCAGGTTGACGTCGGCCATCTGAAAATAAGGGCTTTGATTCACCTTTTCCATAAATGGAGGGATAAACTCCTGAAGTTTTTCGATGTTGGGCGCTTGCAAGATATACTGGATAGGCATCCCGCCACGACGGCCGCCAAAAGTGGACTGCTGCTGCACAAACGCACGGGCTGCAGTCTGGTTTCTAACCGCAGCAGACAACGCATCGGCCACTTCCATCTGGCTTCTTTCGCGCTCCTTAATGTCCGGTAAAACAAGCCGGACCATTCCGAAAGTACCCCTGATCATGGTAATGTTTGATTCTCTTTCCCAGGCCACGGAATCTGCAATTCGTGAAATACCTTCGGTATAATCTCTTGTAAACTCAAAAGTCGCCCCTTCTGGGGTAGAAGTCCGGATCATAATTTGTGATCGGTCTTCCAGGGGAGCCATCTCGGCCGGAATGGTATTCCACAAAACCACAATAAGTACCAATGCCACCCCAATAACCGGATAAATCAACCACCTGCGGTGAAGAAACGCCTTCAGCGACCTATTGTAAAAAGCATTCATTCCCTGGAAGAACTTCTCGGTCTTTTCATAGATCCTATCGTGTTTTTCTTTCTTTTTCAGCAGTTTCGACGAGAGCATCGGAACAAAGGACAGTGCAACAAAAGACGAAATTATTACCGCTCCCGAAATAACGATACTGAACTCCCTGAACAAGCGTCCCGTCATTCCTTCCAGGAAGATTATCGGAAAGAATATGGCGACCAGCGTAATGGTCGTGGATATAACGGCAAAAAATATCTCTTTCGAACCTTCCACAGCCGCATCCCTGGGAGACATTCCCTGTTCCACTTTCGCATAAATGTTTTCTACTACCACGATGGCATCGTCCACCACCAGTCCCACGGAAAGCACCACCGCAAGCATGGAAAGCACGTTGATGGAAAATCCCGCCAAATACATGATAAAGAATGTCCCGATAAGCGAGATGGGGATAACCAGTGTGGGAATAAGCGTTACACGGGTATTTCTCAGGAAGAGGAAGATTACCAGCACCACCAGCACAAAAGCAACCAAAACCGTCGTTTGCACTTCGGAGATGGACGCACGGATAAACCGTGTATTATCGAAAGCGACATCGAGCTTAATATCTTCAGGCAAGTCCTTGCGCATCTGATCTATTCTCAATGCAGCCTCGTTGGCAATCACAATCTGATTGGCCCCGGGTTGCGGAATGATCACACAGCTGACCATAGGTATACCGTTACGCCTGAGGATATTTTTCCGGTTTTCCGTATCCAGTTCTGCCGTTCCGATATCGCCAAACCTTACGATCCGGTAATCGTCCTCGATAATCACCATGTTGTTAAACTCTTCAGGGGTCTGCATCAGCCCCATGGTGCGGATAGATTGCTCAATATGGTCTCCCTCGATGCTTCCGGCCGGCAGTTCAATATTTTCCCTGTCCAGGGCATTTTTCACATCCATGGGGGTAATGTTATAGGATGCCATTCTTACCGGATCGAGCCACAAGCGCATCGAATACCGGTTTTCTCCCCAAATCTCCACCGCACTCACGTTGGAGATGGTCTGCAAACGTTCCTTCACGGTAAGCTCGGCTATTTCGGACAATTGCAACAGCGAGCGTGTGGGGCTTTCGACCGTAACCTGCATAATCGGGTCGGCATCGGCATCGGCTTTGGCAACCGTTGGAGGATCCGCATCACGAGGCAAATATCGCATAGCCCTGGAAACCTTGTCGCGTACATCGTTGGCCGCCGTTTCCAAATCAACACTCAATTCAAACTCAACAGTTATTCTCGAGTTTCCCTGGCTGCTTTGGCTCATCAGCGAGCGAATACCAGGGATCCCGTTGATGTTTTGTTCCAACGGCTCTGTAATCTGGTTCTCGATCACTTCGGCATTTGCACCGGGATACCCCACGGATACCGTAATGATGGGATTATCCACGTTGGGATACTCGCGTACGGCCAGGCTGGTATATCCGATCACCCCGAAAATGATGATGATCAGCACCAACACCGTGGCTAAAACCGGACGATTTATACTGAGTTCGGATAAGGTCATACTGTTAGTCCGTTGGTTTGGAAATTATTTCTGAAATTTTTACCGGCAATCCATTTCTCAACTGCATCACACCGGTTGTAAGTAATGTATCTCCGGCAGATAGTCCGGAAAGCACCTGTACGGAAGATGCTGTCCGGTACCCTTTGGTTATCTCTACTTCCTGTGCCTGCCCGTTTTTATAAATGTAGGCAATATCCCTTCCCATTTCGGTAATGCTTGAGATGCTCGGAATAACTATGGCATCGGGAATTTCGCTTATTAATGTCTGAATGGAGGCAGAAATGCCCGGTTTCAGCTTTCCGCCCGGATTAGCATAGCGTGCGCGGGCTTTCAACGTCAGCGTCTTGGGATCCAACTGCGATTCCACGGCATATACCTCTGCCTCATATGTCGTTAGGTCGTTGGCTACCGTAAAGGTTATTTTTGCTCCGGGAGGTATCTGACTGACTTGATTTTCGTTCATGGAGAATTCCAGCTTCAACGGCGAAATTTTCGTCAGTTTTGAAACGATCACTGCAGGTGATGCATATGCTCCCACACTTACCTGGCGCAATCCGATAACTCCGCTGAACGGCGCCCTTAACTCGGTTTGAGCAATTCTAGATTCAATCAGGTCGATATCGGCCTTCAGCTTTTCCAGTTCAGTGGTTACCGTCTGATACGTCTCCTGGCTGATGGCATCTTTTTCGAGCAGTGTCCCCTGCCTGTAAACCCGATCCTGCGCCAAAGGAAGCTGCGTCTGAAGTTTTCTTAATTCGGCTTGTAAAGGGGCATCGTTTACCTTGGCGAGCAAGGCTCCCTGAGTAACAAACGACCCTTCTCGAAAATAAATATGGGTAATCTTACCGGAGGTTTCAAAAGTGAGGTCAACTTCTTCCTCGGGCAATAAAATGCCCCGGGCAATATAGAGGTCACTTCGCAGGACCTGCGGTTGTAAGACCATGGCAGTCACACTCAACTGCTGCCTTCCTGCTCCTCCTCCGCCACCCCCTCTAGGCGGTCCCTGATTTTCTGTTTGTGGATTACCGGAAGAAAAAAGCGATTTTATTTTCGGGAAAAAAGCCATTCCCAAAATCAGTAAACCAATAACTGTAAATAGTGAAATTTTGGCGTTTTTTTTCATTTTTCAGTCCAAATTTGGCCAAATTTAGCGATTAAAAGCCACAACAAGAGGAAGCGGACGTTCTTTTTAGTCTTTTTTAAAATTCAAAATCGACAGACCGGACAAATCCATCGACGAAAATCAATAAATCAAACTCGAGAGCCCGCTAAATTTTCCTGGGTTTACAGGCTTGTTTTTCCTTCTTAACCTTTGCTCCACATTTCTTACAAACGTATTTCGGCTCTTTGGCTTCTTCAAAATCTTTTTCTTTGCAAGCAGTCTTGCCCATACAGATATTTTTTTACCCGATAAAACAGCCAAAAACCTGTTTTTGTTTTGAAAACCGAAATAATTAAGTTTTATCGGACAGCATATCCGAATCATGCCTGTTTTAGAACACAGTCTCTCCACAAGACATTTACAGATCTCATATTTAGCTGTATATACTATTGATCAACAATAAACACATAAGCAGTAGCATCGGGTATACCCATCGCACCGTAATAAGTACCAATTTTTCCTTTTATTTTTACCTCTTTGCCCAGATTTCCCGGATTTGTTTTCAGATTCAAGTTATCTCTGATTTCTCCCAAAGGAAGGGATACAGGAAATGTCTTTGCACCGATCGTTTCACCGGGTGATTCGGCTAAAGCGAGTGAAGTATCTTTAACTTTGGTGTTATTCGTCAGGTCGTTGGTAAAAGTACCGACGGTAGTGCCGGCATAACCACCCGCGATAAATCCTTTTACCCAAACCCCGCTTGACGGTGATACATTTCGGGCATCTTCAAGGGTATATGGATTTTCCAAGGTTCCCTCCCCCACGGGTTTATAGACCTTAAAATCTTTTGACACCGTTGCCGTTTCACCTGGCACATCCAGCCAATTGGCGATGGTGGCCGTTGCGCTGAGCGGATAACGTGTATCCAACTCAATCGTATAGGTGTATTTATATCCCGACTTGAATGAGGTGATGATTGTTGAGCTGTTCAAATCATAAACATAACCATATTCCCCGTTAATGATCTCCAGGGTTGCATCCGCCAGGCTTTCAGCAGGCAAGACAATGGCTTCGGCTGATGCTCCGTCGTCACTCATTCTCATTGCAATATCTCCTTTTGCTGAAGCTGTTTGCGACTTGTCCGCCAGGGAGAACACTCCCTGGGTATTGGTTCCTTTTATCGTTACTGCAGTGTTCATCAAAGCCGATCCGTCGATGGTTTTAAGATAAACGACCAGCTTCGATAACTGATGAGTGAAAGAGAAATCAACGGATGGGGAGTTCTTATTTAAATCCGTGGTATTGTCTGTATACAATAAGTCAATTGCGGACTGGTCAGTCTGATCGGCCACATCGACAGTATATTCAAAGGCCGCGTTGATAGTTCCATAAGGATAATAGGCAACAAAATCCACGTTAGTCCCATCAATTGGAAACTTCACATCGCACGAAACGGCGGCAGGGTTAAAAGTTCCATCTCCTTTTGTTACGTATTTCGCATTTTTTGCCCGAACGGATTCCTCAGCGAGTTTGTTTCCGGCTGTCACCATATAAATTCCTATGGCATCCCCTTCTGTCCAGGTATCGTTCGAAGCCCGTGTCTTCACGCCATCAATGCAGGCTTTCACCCTGATGCTTCTGTTAATAATTGAAAAATCTATTCTTTCGCCTTCGCAAGCATGTAAAAACGGAAGTATAAGAAATAAGAGCAGATGATTTGTTTTCATAATTAATTATATTTAAGAGTCAATTTGACAAGATAACAATAGAAATCCTTATTTCCAAAAAAACTTATTTTTTTTCGTTTATACTTCACCACATTAAACTGTTTAATCCTCTTTTCTAAAAATGAACCGTGACCACCGATAAATACCCTTAAATGAATCAGTTTTCAAATTAATTTGTAATTTTGTTTTTTTTAGTAGTGATCACCGTCAAAAAAAATCCCGCGTGAAAAAATCTATTGTTATTACCTGGCTTGTATGTTTTACGGGCATAATGTTTGCCCAAGAGTTAACCGAGAATACAGATCCAATAACCGATCCGTTTGAAAAAATTTATATTCAGACCGATAAGTCTGCTTACATATCGGGAGAACGGATATGGTTGCGCGCACATCTGGTAGATGCTGCAACCAACCGCCCCGCTTTCCTGAGTCGTTACATATATATAGAGCTATTTAATCCGTTCAATGAACTGATGAAGCGGGTGAAAATTCGGCCCGACAGTCTCGGCGCTTACTCGGGCCACATCAACTTGGAGGAGGACCTGGCAGAGGGGAATTACACACTTAGGGCCTATACCCGATACATGCGAAACCAAGGGAACCAGGCTTTCTTCAGAAAAACAATCACCGTGCTGGATCCCTACTCGCTACAAGTTGAAACAATCCCGGTTATCAGGATCGATAAAGATAGAATCAACGTAAACTTCCGGTTCGTAGATCGAACGAGCGGAGACACGATCGCTCCGGAGATCGTGACCGTTAAGCTTTTTGACGAAACTACACGAACCCTTGCACCAAGGAACGGAACGAACTTCCGTTCTTCTATTTCACTATCAAAAAGTAGAAGCAATAACCACCTCCTCCTGGGCATTGTAAACAAAGGGCGGATATATAACCGGTTCTTTGCCCTCCCTTACGCGGCTGATGACTTTGAGGTATCGTTCCACCCTGAGGGCGGATACCTCATTCCCGGTAAAAGATGTCGTGTAGGATTCAAGGCAATCAACCCCTCCGGCCTGGGTGAAATAGTGTCAGGGATCGTTTATAACTCCAAAAATGAAGAGGTAGCGAGAATGGCAACCTACAAGCTGGGAATGGGATTGTTTGATCTTTTGGTTGACTCCAACGAAACATACTACGCTGTCTGTGAAACCAAAAACGGTGCAGTTAAACGAGTCGTACTTCCCACGCCAGAACCCAGGGCAAGAATCGTAAGCGTCAGACGTACCGCCGGCCGAGTAGTGGCTTCGCTTCTGAAAGGAGAAAGTGCGTCAGATGGTCCCATATCTTTGCTAGTGCATAACAAGGGAAACATACTTTATCACGAGCCATGGTCGCCCCAAACCAACAGTTACGCATTTTCCGAGAGTTCTCTCCCTACTGGTATTACAAGTTTTACATTATTGGGAAGCGATTACGAGTTGCTGAGCGAACGGCTGATTTTCAACTGGAGGGAGGAAGAACTGGCGCAATTGGAATTTAAGCCCTCCTCTTCCATTTACACTCCCCGGGAAAAGATCTGCCTTAACTTTCAACTGTCAGATATCGACACGATAACATTTTACAACAACTTCGCCATCTCTGTTACAGATAAAAACAAGGTCGCGCTAGATACAAGCAATAATCTTGTATCAACGCTGCTGCTCTCTTCGGAGCTTAAAGGACATATCGAATCGCCAGCAACTTATATTGCCAGCGGTGCCTTGAATCAATTGGCTCTTGATGCCTTAATGACAACGCAAGGGTGGAGCAGGTATGATATTTCCAGTGCGATCAAAGGAAAGGCTCAAGTGTCCAAAGAATTTGAACCCGAACAGTATCAAGAAATTAACGGGACGACCGAAGCCTTGTTGAGAAGCATGAAAGATGGGGAGGTTAGCTTGATTGCAACGCTCGACACACTGCTAAGCACATTAACAACTGCGATCGATGAGAATGGAAGATTCCATTTTAAGGTAGAATACCCTGAAGGAACCGCTATAACAGTTCAGTCGCTCAGCAAAAAAGGCAGCAGGAGCAACCTGATTCATATCGATCCGGCAACTTTCCCCGACAACGCTCATGCCACGTTGCCGACAGCGAAACAGACACCCTATTCGTCCAACTTCGACCAGGATGCCTATTTGAAAAAAGCAAACGATGAGTACTCCATGAAACATGGAATCCGGACCATCATGTTGGATGAGGTGACCGTTACAGCTCCCGGGCCGCAACGGTATAAAGAGTCAAAATTCTACTCTCCCATATCGGCCACAGGGTTGGTGACTGCCGATGAGATCGAAAAAAGGAAGGTGAGTAGCTTGCGTTCATTGTTGGTATCCACTTCGGGAATCATCGTGAAGTCCGACCGCGTTACTACGACTCGATCCGATTTGCCTGTACTCTTCGTGATTGACAACAATACGTATGAGGACTTCTTTGATCAACTCGATAGAATTGATGTGTCGTCGATAGACAATTTGTTTATCATGAAAGACAATACGTTTATGTTAGGTTATTTTCCCAACACAAGTGGTGCAGTGGTGATTACGACCAAGAGCGGATTTGTTCAGAAAAACACCCTGTCCAGAAATATCAACCGAATCCAACCGTTGGGATACCAGCAACCTGTGGAATTCTATTCCCCGAAATATGAGACGAGAGAAGAGTTGGAATCGCCCGATCCCGATTTTCGCACCACGATCTACTGGAATCCTAATGTGCAATTTTCACGGGAAGGAAACGCAGTGGTCGAGTTTTACTCAGCTGACACCCCCACCACCTACCAAGTAGTAGGGGAAGGGATTAACGGTTTGGGTAAATTGATCCGTTTTACAAAAGAGATCGTGGTGGAAAGTAACTCCGGTGGAGATAGCTACTTTTGATCCGTGGAACAGGAAAAAAATTTACTTTTTTTCCTTATCTTTGTATCCCAATAAAAAAAACAGGATAAATGGCTATGTTCGAAAATTTAAGTGACAGACTGGAAAGGTCGTTTAAGATACTCAAAGGTGAAGGAAAGATCACCGAAATTAACGTTGCTGAAACGTTGAAAGATGTTCGCCGTGCCCTGCTCGATGCCGACGTAAACTACAAGACCGCCAAGGAGTTTACTGAAAGTGTCCGTCAAAAAGCCCTTGGGCAGGACGTGCTGACAGCAGTGAAGCCGCATCAGTTGATGGTAAAGATCGTTCACGATGAATTGGCCCTTTTAATGGGTGAAACCGCTATCGACATCAACATCAAAGGCAGTCCGGCTATCATTTTGATGTCTGGACTACAGGGTTCCGGAAAAACCACTTTCTCGGGGAAGCTTGCCAGCTTGCTGAAATCGAAACGGGGAAAAAATCCGCTTTTGGTTGCCGGCGACGTATATCGCCCTGCTGCCATTCAACAGTTGAAGATACTGGGAGAACAAATCGGCGTGCCGGTTTATTCCGAAGAAGAGAATAAGAATCCGGTTAAGATTGCTCAGAACGCCGTTC
>ENA-UOOK01006736-UOOK01006736.1-fermentation-metagenome-genome-assembly--contig:-NODE-6736-length-10823-cov-4.969818_pt1 | contig 10823 bp, 8 predicted proteins | sample MGYA00245777_ERZ724023 | MGnify/ENA primary metagenome ERZ724023 (study PRJEB28704, sample SAMN03018312) | fermentation metagenome | biome: anthropogenic terrestrial biome; feature: soil; material... | reverse complement strand
GTATTAACGGAACAATGAAAATAACAAGTGCCATGGAGTTGGTTTCTTCGGCTAAGTTGGTTAAAGCAAGAGAAAGATTAATAAGGACAAGACCCTATTACTCTACTGTTCACAGAAATTTTAAAGAAACTTGTTCAGCTTTAAATAAAACAGAGCATCCCTTATTAAAAGAGAGAGAAATACACAGCTCCTTGTACATTATCATATCAGATGACAGAGGGCTTGCAGGAGGATATAACAACAACATTGCAAGACTTGTTGAAGATGAAATAAAAAAAACGGGAAATAGGGCTGATTTAATATTAATAGGCTCCAAGGCAATAGATTATTTCCAAAAAGAAAAATATAAAATTGTTGAGAAGTTTACCGGAATTACGGAAGAGCCTGATTTTAAGGATGCGGAAACAATTTCATACAAAGCACTGGACTTGTATGAAAATAACTGGGTTGATGAGATAAAGGTTGCATTTACAAGGTTTATAAATAATATGCATCAGGAGCCGACAATTATGCGAATACTGCCTGCGGAGCTGCCGGAGACATCGTATACCGAAAAACAGCTTATTGAGTTTGAACCGTCTCCCGGAGCAGTTCTTGATTATCTGATACCAAAGTATGTTGCCGGCAGTATATACGGTGCTTTGGTGGAGGCATCATGCAGCGAACAGGCTGCGAGAACAAATGCAATGGGAATTGCAACGGAAAATGCCAAGGAAATGATTGAAGAATTGATAATTACTTACAACAGGGCGAGACAGACGGCAATCACAACTGAAATTACGGAGATTGTTTCGGGCTCTGAGGTTCTTAATACATGAGAGGTAGTAATATGAGTGAAAATAAAGGCAAAATTGTTCAAATAATAGGTCCCATTGTTGATGTTCAATTTCCGGCAGACATACCTAATTTGCTGAATGCGGTTGAAATCATTAACAATGATGAAAGAATAGTTTTTGAGGTTGCTCAGCATTTAGGAGATAATACGGTGAGATGTGTTTCCATGAGCTCAACCGACGGGTTGGTAAGAGGAATGGAGTGTACCGATACCGGCAATCCAATTACGGTACCTGTAGGCAGAGAAACGCTGGGAAGATTGTTTAATGTTTTGGGAGAAAATATAGACGGCAGGGAGCAGGTCAAAACTGAAACTGCTGCATCAATACACAGACCGGCACCTACATTCGTGGAGCAGGACACATCAAATGAAATTTTGGAAACAGGAATAAAGGTTGTAGATTTAATTGCTCCTTATGCAAAAGGCGGAAAAGTGGGTTTATTTGGAGGAGCAGGAGTCGGAAAAACAGTTCTTATTCAGGAGCTTATAAACAATATAGCGACTCAGCACGGAGGTCTGTCTGTTTTTGCAGGCGTGGGAGAAAGATCAAGAGAAGGAAATGATTTATATTATGAAATGATTGAATCCGGTGTTATCGATAAAACCTCGTTGGTTTTCGGACAAATGAATGAGCCGCCGGGAGCAAGAATGAGAGTTGCCCTGACAGGTCTTACTATGGCTGAATATTTCAGGGATAGAGAAGGTCAGGATGTTTTGCTGTTCATAGATAATATATTCAGGTTTACTCAGGCAGGGTCGGAGGTATCCGCTCTTTTGGGGAGAATGCCCAGCGCCGTAGGCTATCAGCCTACATTGGCGGCGGAAATGGGACAGCTTCAGGAAAGAATTACTTCCACAAAGAAGGGCTCCATAACTTCGGTTCAGGCAGTATATGTTCCTGCCGATGATTTGACAGACCCGGCTCCGGCAACTACATTTGCCCATTTGGATGCTACCACGGTATTGTCCCGAAGCATATCTGAATTGGGAATTTATCCTGCGGTTGACCCCTTGGATTCAACCTCTCGAATATTAGACCCCAATATTGTTGGGCAGGAGCATTATCAGACAGCTCGAAGCGTTCAGGAAATACTTCAAAAATATAAAGATTTACAGGATATTATATCTATTTTAGGAATGGATGAATTGTCGGATGAAGACAAATTAACCGTTAACCGGGCACGTAAAATTCAAAGGTTCTTATCACAGCCCTTTAATGTAGCGGAAGGATTTACAGGCATAAAGGGAAGATACGTACCAATCAGAGAAACCGTAAGAGGATTTAGGGAAATACTTGAAGGAAAGCATGATGATATACCTGAAACCGCCTTTTTTATGGCAGGCAGCATAGATGATGTTATTGCAAATGCCAAAGCTATGGAGGAATAGATGAGTAATTTTAATTTAACTATTGTAACTCCCGAAAGATGTTTTTTTACGGATGAAGTAGATATGGTCATTGTGAATGCTGCAGAAGGAGAAATGGCTGTATTGAAAAACAGAGCCCCCATAATTACTCCTTTAAAAACAGGGAAAATAAGAATTTTCAATGACGGGGGAGAGAGGGTGGCTGCAGTTGTGGACGGTTATATAAATGTGGGCGTACACAGCACAATAGTGGTAACCAATGCAGCTGAATGGCCTGAAGAAATAGATGTTGAAAGAGCTTTGGAAGCGAAAAAAAGAGCAGAGGAAAGTTTAAAAAGAGATAAGGGTAAAGATGTTATACAGGCGCAATTAGCTTTAAGACGTGCATTAAATCGTATTGCGGTAGCTAAAATGAGGAATTCCGGGAATCCCGGGGACGGACCTTAAAATGACATACAATCTGCGATCCTGTCACGCAAAGGTCCGTCCCCAAAATGCATCACGCAAAGGTCCGTCCCCAAAATGCACATGACAATATGAGTTAAGTGTGAATTATTGGGTATACATTAATATATTAATAAATTTAAATGGAGGTTATATGATAATTAGAAATATTAAAAAAATTGTTACCGGAAAAAGGGCTATAGATGGAGCAGGGGTAAGACTTGTCAGAGTAATAGGATATAATGATACTAAAGATTTTGATCCGTTTTTAATGCTGGATGCATTTGACTCATACGATTCAGAGGATTATATTAAAGGATTTCCGTGGCACCCGCACAGGGGCATTGAAACAATTACCTATTTAATTAAAGGTAATATCGAGCACAGTGACAGTTTAGGTAACAAAGGATTCATAACGGACGGGTGCTGCCAGTGGATGACAGCGGGAAGCGGTGTTATGCATCAAGAAATGCCTAAAGAATCAGATAGAATGTTAGGCACGCAACTATGGCTAAATATGCCGAAAGAAAACAAAATGGCAAGTCCGAATTATTGTGACATAAAAACGGACATGGTACCGATTATAGAAGAGGATGGCGTTGCAATACGTGTGGTATCGGGAGAATATAAAGGGAAATCAAGTTCGGTGTATGGGGATTTTGTTAAGATGCTTTATTTAGATGTTGACATGAAACCCGGGACAGACTGGATGTTAAAAACAAATGAGGATGAAACTTTGTTTATTTATATTGTTGAAGGAGAAGGATATTTTGGAGAAGATAACAACAATTTAACAGAAAGCAAAAGGGCTGTTCTCTTTGAATCAGGGGATATTTTTAAAGTTAAATCCGGCAAAAGCGGCATACGATTCTTTTTATATTCCGCAAAGCCACTTAGCGAAGAAATAGCATGGGGTGGACCTATTGTAATGAACACGAAGGAAGAATTAAATCAAGCATTTAGAGAGCTTGAAAACGGAACATTTATTAAGTAAAATCAAATTCTATATGAAAATATGGCAAAAAGGCTTGAATCATTTTTGAGCCTTTAATTTTTTAGATTAAATGAACTGACAGAACAGTATTTGCAATAACAATATGTTGTGCAGGGTGTGTAAAAATATAGAAATTTAATTGAATTTCTTTGAACCTTTTTGATGATTTCACGTCATATAATAATAGTAAAAGTATTAAACCGAAGGGGGATATAATGAAGAAAGCTATTATATTTATAATGATGACAATGCTATTAATAACATCATGTTCTGTTAAAACACATGATGATGTTGTAGAGGAGTTAATTGAAATAGACAGAACTGAGTATCTGACAGGTGAAATAATAATTGACGGCGACTATGAAATATCGTCAAGCGGAATCGGCGGATTTTCTTTTGTTCCCGATAAAGAAAGCAGGGAAATAATCGAAGATAAATACGGCACATATGACCTGTATTTTTTAGATAATGAAAGCTATTTTTTATATTATGACAATATATCTGTGACAGAAAATTTGCCTGATGAATTAGGGATTTATAAGGTAAGGGTAAAATTCGATTTAAAGGAAATTTACGGTCATGATAGGTTCAGCTTAATTGATATTGAATTAACCGAAAATATAGGCACGATTCTATATGAAGGAAAAAGCTATGAAACAAACAACTTAGATTTAAATGTTAAGGTTAAAGACAGAGTTTGCGGGCTTATAGTTGATTCAGCGGACAAGTTTGGGGATGAAGGAGGAAGGGTAACGTTCTGCGGAGAAATAGAAACGGAGGGCTATTATAATATATTTTACAGCGAACTGCATGAAAGAAATTTGGGACTCATATATTATGATGAAGAATACGAGGATAACATTCCTGTTATGGAAGGAGAGAGCACTATAAAGGGAGCATTCTACTTCGTTAGTAAGGAAAACTTATTCAATGAATTAGAGAACTATTCATCATTTGGCAGAGGCAAATTTAAAATTTCAAATTTTCATATAGTTTATAACTATGGCATGGGAAGAGAGCCATCGGAAATATTGGCGGAAATTGTATCATTGGATGAAGGATATAAAAATATGTTTGAAATAAAGGATAAATCCGAAACGAGTCTGAAGGACTATAATGATGATTTTGCAATAGTTTCAAATATAGCTGAATATGATGAAAATAACAATGCCAAATCCTTTGATTATTATTATATTAATAAAAATAACCCTAAAAAAGAGTATTTACTAACCTCTGAAGACTATTATGCTTTAGATGACGTTATCAGTGATACAGAATTTTCATTAATAACAGAAGGATATAATGAAACAACCGGTTCTTACGGTGTGCTAAATATAATTAAATGCAAAATTACAGAAAAAGGTGTGGAAATATATTATCCCTGCGAAATCAATTAGCTCAGACTAATTTGTAGAGATCGTAATCCTCTTCTCCGGAAGGGGATTTTTTTGCCATAATCCCGTTTAATGAGGCCTTTTTAAGAAAAATAAAAAAATCTTGACTTTCTCGTTCTACAAATGTAGAATAGAGTAAAAACTGAAGGATAATTCAATTTGAAAAGTTACAAATATTAGTTGATATTCCTGAGAATGCAGGGAATATTATATATTATGTTCATTTTATCAGCAAATATTATTGTTTATAGGTGCATATATGAAAAAAATAGTTATAATACCGGCATACAATGAGCAAAATAACATTATTAATGTTATCAGGGACCTTCAGGCAAATGCATCAGGCTTTGACTATGTAATTATTAATGACGGTTCAACAGATGACACAATTTCTTTATGCATCGAAAATGGTTTAAATGTGGTTAATCTGCCTGTTAACTTAGGAATAGGCGCATGCGTTCAGACCGGATATAAATATGCATTGGAAAACGGATATACAGTTGCGGTGCAATTTGACGGTGACGGACAGCATGAAGCAAAATATCTGGAAAAGATGTATGATGCAATGATAAAAACAGGCAGTGACATGGTTATCGGCTCAAGATATTTGGATAAGAACGGATTTCAATCAACTGCACTGAGAAGAGTCGGTATAAGGATGTTATCCAAGTTGATTAAATTATTGCATAAACAGGAAATTAAGGATGTTACTTCGGGGCTGCGGATGGTAAATAGTAGATTGATGGCAGCCTTCAGCGAATATTATCCTTATGATTACCCTGAGCCCGAAACTATCGCTTTCTGCATGCGGAAAAACTTCAAAATTACGGAAGTGCCGGTTACGATGAGGCCAAGGATGGAAGGAGATTCTTCTATTGACAGGATACAATCAATATATTATATGCTTAAGGTAAGCTTTTCCATTATTATTGACTATTTTAAGCGTTTATAGCTAAGGAAGAGAGGTGTTTTCATGGATTTACTGACAAAGATTTGGATTATTGCTTTATCCGTGGGCATTATAATTTATCTTTTTGAAAAGATACGCAAACAAAAATATATAGTGAAATTTTCAATGCCTTGGTTTCTGACGTTTTTGATTATAATAATATTAGCGATTTTCCCAAGCATGATTGACAAAATAGCTTTTATTTTGGGAATTAAGGAGCCGACAAATGCAATATTTTTTATTGCCATATGCATACTTGTTAACAATATCATTAATTTGTCGTTTTCAATGTCAGAATCTAAAAAGCAATCAATCATAATGGCTCAGGAAATTGCTTTGTTAAGAAAAAATATTTTTGAAATGAATGGTACAATTTCTGATGAAATAAAATTATCTCAAGAAGTTGCACTCATAGAAAACAATACAAGCAGGCAGGAAAGATGAATACAAAAAATAAGATTCTTGGATATATTATTTGGATTGTATATTCAAATATATTGATTTATACTTCGTTTTACTACAATTGGAAAGTGGGCTTAATCCAAAGAGACTATTTAATTTGGATATTGATTTTAATAATTGCTTTTATAACAATTGCTTGGATGAAAATAAATAAAATATACTTTTATACATCAAAATTAAGGCTCTTCAGTGGAGGTGCCGTTTTAATAGCGGGATTATCGGTAAGTTTTTTTTATTTCGGAAAATCATTTTTATACGAAGAAACAGGTTATTGGATGGTTTCGGATAACATTAAGTATTTTTTATTGCTGAGTGTGTTTGTTTTTATATATGTGATTTTCTCCATGAGAATTTTTGATTTGGTAAAGGGAGATATAACAACAAGAGCCGATAAAAAAACAATGAGTTATAATTATCATTACATCATATTGTTTATTATTCAGACATCAATATTGGGTATTTATTTTTATGCTTTAAACCCCGGCAACATGTCATACGATACATACAATCAGGTCAGTCAGCTTAAGGGTATCATTCCCTACAATACCTGGCATCCCATAGGACATACGCTGTTTGTTGGATTACTGTTAAAGATTTGGAACAACTATGCGGTCATTACAATTTTTCAAATAGTATTTTTTGCCGCTGTTACATCGGCATTCTATACATTTTTATTAAAACATAATATGAAATGGCAGATAATATATTTTTCCGCAATAATTATGTCAGCCCTTCCTTCCACCGGAATAAATGTTGTAACGCAGTGGAAGGATATACCCTTTACGGTGGGACTGCTATGGGGGACATTAATACTTTTGAAAATGAGCATTGAAGAAGACTATTTCCGCAAGATTACCAATGCCGTTGAGTTTAACCTATGTATGCTCACTATTTCATTATTTCGTTTTAACGGAATTTTGGCATTTATAGCCATGCTTATATATGGATTTGTGTATGTACGATTAGGCAGCGGCATACAAAAAAGAAACTATTGGGCAGCTACGTCATGCATACTGATTATATTCCTTTTGATAAATACAGTAATACCAAAAAAATTAAATGCGGTGCCCAATCCTCCCGGCATGAAGCTGAGACCGGTATATCAAGGCTACTGTGCAGTGTATATTTCCGGAGGAAAGGAAGATTTAGATAATAAAAGCAGAGAATTGATTGAAGAGCCTGTTAATGCAGCTTCAATAAGAAATACGGCAGTACTTGAAAAAGAGTATTCGATGGATGCTAATTTGCCACTTATTATTAGAATCGTGCATTTACGAAGATACTATCAATTAATCGATTTAGATGGCGACGAGTATCAATATTTGTCTTGTTTGACGCATGATGATTGCAATCATGATTGTCCAAGCTATAAAAAAGACGACAAATATATCCAAATGGATGAAAATAAAGTTCATGAAATCGAAAGCAAATTCCAAGCCATTTTAGGAAAAGGCAATTTCAATTCTTGGAAAGAACAACTCGGTGACACCAAAGCTATGATTAGAATGTATAGAAATGAAAATAACGATTACAACAAATTGATAATTGCACGTCAACTAATTCAAAACCAATCAAAGAGCGAAGCATCGTGGACACTCGTTAAAATTTATATTACTGAAACTTACCATGTAGATACCGAACATATATTTGGCTTTAAGAACCAATTTGATAATGTGCCGCATTATATTTTAGGCATTTGCGATGATATTGTTGACGATATCGAATCCAGTCAATTATCCAACTAATTCTCGATAGTTTTAGTTTTGAAGAAATAATGAAAGGAAGGGGTGCCCATGATACAAAAACAATTGAATCCGCACGACATAGCAAGGCTTTTTGCCGAGGACGTGAAGCGGTATTCCGACATCGTAGGATCCTTGGAAGACCTCTCCGCCACGAATGTCTATGATGCAATAAACGGATATGAGAAGACCGACTCCTTTAAGGAATCTATAAAAATCATCGAAAAGGTCAGCGAGTTCAGGACGGAATACGCCCGTGATAGGTATTTGCTTAGGGCCATTGAAATCCATGAGAAGCTACTTGAACTTGGCGAAGAAGAAATCAAGTCCATCAGGAAGCAAATATGCGAAAGAGACGACATTGAGGAATGGGAATTAGAACCATTGGCTCGTTACGCTTTTCTCATCATAAATCTATCTATGATGAAAAACAGGGGGTACCTCCAATCATTTGATGGTGAGACGGAAAGGGAGAAGTACATTCACTTGATTTTCGACAAATATTTGGAGGTGACGGCAAATGGCAAGAAATAATCAAACAAAAAACGCCGTCATATATGCAAGGTATTCCTCCGAAAGGCAAAACGAGCAATCCATCGAGGGGCAAATAAGAATCATCAAGGCTTTCGCTGAGAGGGAGAACTACAACATCATCGATTCCTACGTTGACAAAGCCTTAACCGGCAGGACCGATGAACGTCCGTCATTCCAAAGGATGATTGAGGACAGTAAGAACCATGCCTTCAATTACGTCCTTGTCTATAAATTGGATAGATTTTCTAGAAGTAGATACGATTCCGCAATATACAAGAAGGTATTGTCTGACAACGGAGTCAAGGTGATTTCCGCAACCGAGAATATCGGTGACAACCCCGAGGGAATCATCCTCGAGGCCATTTTGGAAGGCTACAGCGAATACTATTCCAAGGAACTTGCCCAAAAAATCATCCGTGGAAATTACGATTCCAGATCAAAGGGCCTTTTCACCGGCGGAAGAGTTATATACGGCTATAGAATCGTTGATAGGAAATACGTTGTTGTAGAAAACGAAGCACAAATCGTAAGGCGCATTTTTGACAAGGCAATCAACAAAGAGAGGCTTGTCGACATCGCAAAGGAGCTTAACGACAAAGGTATTCCCTATGTCGAAGGAGCAAAATGGGATGAGAAAAAGATATCGAGAATGCTTCGAAACGAGAAATACACCGGTATAGCGAGATTCAGGGAATCCGTTTTCGACAACATCGTTCCTAGGATTATCGATGACAGCGTGTTTAAGGAAGTCGCTAAATTACTCGACAAGAACAAACATAAATGCAAGATAAAGACCGATTACAAATTCCTTCTCAGCGAGAAGATATTTTGTGGTGAGTGCGGAGCGTTGATGCATGGACATTCCGGTACATCTAGAACAGGGAAAGTCTACCATTACTACAAATGCAGGAACGCCGTCAAAGCTCACACTTGTGCAATGAAGCCATTGAAAAAAGACGAAATCGAGGATTTTGTCGTTGATCACGCAATCAATTATCTTCTCAGTCCCGAGATAGTCTCGAAAGTTGCAAACGACATGGTCGATTACTACAACCAGTATATTGACGATGATATCCAAATAAAGATACTTGAGGAATCTCTCAAGGACATAGAGATGAAGCTGAACAACTCGCTTAAAGCAATTCAAATGGGCATCATCAACAAATCTGTGTCCGACATGATTTCCTCGCTTGAGAAAGACAAGGAGACAATCGAAAACGAGCTTCTTAGGGCAAAGAGCAAGATGAAAAGGAAAATTACTTTTGATCAATGTTATCAATTCCTTTTGTCCTTGGCATATCTTGATACAGGCCGGGAAGAGAATAAGGAACTAATCATTTCGAGAATTGTGAAGAAAGTTATCGAATCCAACGGGAAGATTGATGTAAGCACACAAAACCGTGCGGCAGCTACCGGCAAAACACTGGCAGTGCTGGTAAAAGCCAATGTGAACGGAAAAACCCACGCCCTCGGCTATGTGCGGGTGATCATCGCAGGGCCCGAAAAGGAGCTGATCGCAATTTCCCCCAACTTGTCGCTTGGCAGCCCGGTAACGATCAATTGCAGCGCGCCGGTGGAATTCACAGTCAGAAATACGGTCTCGACGTTTATAATCAACAATATCATCAGCAAGCCGGACGTGAACAGTAAGACAAATATTACTACCGCCGCGGCATTCTACCAGAAATATACCGGTATCGAGATCAACAGCGTCGCCGTCACCAACAGTACGGCCCAGCTCCCGGCTCTTACGGAAAATCAGTTGAAAGCGATGGTCGCATTTCAATATATTACCACAGGGAGTCCATATTATATAATGGGAACGATTTCCAACGAGGCCCCATTGGGCGACTACACGGTGGTGACCACGCTGAAGTCGAACGAATATATCCCGGATCTCCAGATCACCTGGAAATTCTCGGTGCGCGTTCCGCAGCTGATGCCATCGGCATTACTGGTGAACAACCAGTATATGATCACGTTGCCGGCCCCATCGCCCAACATTACCGCTTCTTACACGGGGACGCTCAACAGCGCCTTCCTCCAACAGAACGGACAATTCAACTATAACTACCTCAACCCAAGCAGCACGGCTTGTCCC
>ENA-UOOK01006734-UOOK01006734.1-fermentation-metagenome-genome-assembly--contig:-NODE-6734-length-10824-cov-7.600984_pt1 | contig 10824 bp, 6 predicted proteins | sample MGYA00245777_ERZ724023 | MGnify/ENA primary metagenome ERZ724023 (study PRJEB28704, sample SAMN03018312) | fermentation metagenome | biome: anthropogenic terrestrial biome; feature: soil; material... | reverse complement strand
CAGCCAACAGGTTATGCGAGAACGACCGATCCGGCATGTCACGCCCGTGGACACGGGCTACAAGCATGGCAAATGGATTATTAAAAAAATGCATTAGCAGGAATGGTTGGAGCAAGTGCTATGTTCGGTGCTAGAGAAGCAAAGGCAGCGCCTGTTAATTGGAATTCTTTTAGTGAAATAGTCGGGTCTATTCCTGCTGAATATTCTCAAACTTATACTTCTACCACTTCAAGTTCTTTACCTAATCAATGTGCAGGAATTTTATACTGGGCACATCCTACTCTTGGGAATGTGGCTATTGGTGGTTTTGACCTATTGAATGGAAATGTTACTTTAAGTTATTTTGGTAATGTTGGTGAAGTATACACTGCAAATACTGGTGCTGGAGCAAATCCTGATTATTCTTGGGCAGTATTTTATGATGCTAATAACGATGGTAATTTTGGATTGCGAGATGGTTCTGCAATTTTAGATGGTAGTGAGAGGTTGGATTCTAGCCAATATGACATTTCAGGATTTACTCTTTTTGGTTCGCAACCTGGAACTTTTACTTTTACTGCTAACATTCCAGAACCTTCTACCGGTGTCTTAACAGCCCTTGGCTTAAGCGCACTCGCTTTGCCTAACGGCACAAACATTGTCCACTTTCGGATCGCGGTGACGAACCTGGCCTCCTTCCGTCTGGAGTGCCGCGACAGCCTGACGAACGCGGCGTGGACCAGCCTCGGGACTTTTTCCGCCACCGGAGCGGTCACGGAGGTTTCGGACACCAACACCGCGCCCGCGCGCTTTTACCGGGCGGTGAGCCCGTGATTCGGGAGAAAAGAAGGAATGAACGCTCAACTCTCAAGTGGGGAGAGGAATGAACGCTCAACTCTCAACGTTCAACTCTCAACGCCCAAGTGGAGAGAATTGCGAATGAATTCCACGTCCCATGGGGTTCTACTTGAGAGTTGAGAGTTGAACGTTGAAAGTTGAAAGTTAATCATCCTATGAATTCAGACCTCCATTCCTGCCGCCTTTGCCCGCGCGCGTGCGGTGTCAACCGCCTCGCCGGCCAGACAGGCTACTGCAAGGCCGACCTGCTGCCGCGCGTCTTCCGCTACGGCCCGCACTTCGGCGAGGAGCCGCCGGTCAGCGGCACGCGCGGCTCCGGCACGGTCTTCTTCTCGCACTGCACGCTGCGCTGCCTCTATTGCCACAATCCGGACAGCTGGGAGAGGAGCCACGCGGGGCAGTACCAGCTGACGCCGGAGGAGCTGCTGGCGGAGGTGATGCGCTACAAGAATTTTATCGCAACGGGAGGGGTGACCGTGACCGGCGGGGAGCCGCTGATGCAGGCGGACTTCGTGCGGGAGTTCTTCCTGCTCTGCCGCGAACAGGGCATTCATACGGCGCTGGATACCTCGGGCGCGATATTTACCCCTGCCGTGCGCAACACGCTGGAGGCGGCGGACCTGGTGCTGCTCGACATCAAATCGGTTGACCCGGTGCAGCACAAGGAGCTGACCGGTGCCAAAATGAACAATACGCTGCGCTGCCTGGACTACCTGGAGGAGAAGCAGATTCCGGTGTGGATACGCCACGTGGTGGTGCCGGGGTGGACCGACGACGATGTGCTGCTGCAACGGTTAGCGGAGTTTCTCAAGCCTTACCGGTGTGTCAAGAAGGTGGAGCTGCTGCCCTACCACCGCATGGGGGCGCACAAGTACGGGCAAATGGGATTACAATACCGGCTGGAGGAGACCCCCGAGCTCTCGGCCGGCCGGTTGGAACGGGCACGGGAAATTTTTGCAGAATCGGGGTTAATATAGCTAAAAATAAATTGCCAGTTGCTGTTTTTTTGTTATCTTTACGACTTTTTAAAATTAAGTGACTGTAAATGAAGAGATAAATTGTAAGGCGAAACCGAAAGGGAGTAACCTTATTTTATGTATTTACCTCAAGTACAGACAATAATAATCGTTAAATATATACACAGCGAACATGAATATAAGTTCGATTCTTAGGAAAACACATCTTTTGGGATGTGTTATTTTATTTTTTACGTTCTCTTCCCTCCCGGCATGGGCACAAACCAGCGAGGTGCGGGGAACGGTGAAAGATGCCAACGGCGAGAGCCTGATTGGCGTGAATGTGGTCAGAAAGGGCACCTCGGATGGAACGGTGACCGACCTGGACGGTAACTTCGTGCTGAAAGCACCGGCGAATGCTACGCTCGTCTTCTCCTACATCGGCTTTGAGAAGCAGGAGAGGGTGTGGGACGGCAAAAGCAGGCTGGACGTCACCCTGAAAGAGGACGTGGCCATGCTGGACGACGTGGTGGTAATCGGTGCCTACGGTACGGTGCAGAAAAGAACCGACATGGTGGGCTCTGCCTTTCAGGTGAATGCCGAAAGGCTTGAGACACTGCCGGTGGGACGCGTGGATAACCTGCTGGAGGGCATTGTGCCGGGCCTGCAGGTGTTGCCCAACTCGGACGATGCCTCGAGCACCAAGCAACGGTTGAACCTCAGGGTGCGCGGAGAGGGATCGATGAGCGCCTCCAACGAGCCGTTGTGGATTGTGGACGGCACCCGCATCTTCAGTGGCGACAGGACAAATATGGTGGCAGGAATGAGTACCTCGATCAGCCCCCTCTCGTACATGAACGCGGACGATATTGAAAGCATCACCATCCTGAAGGATGCCACGGAGACCTCCATCTACGGTGCGGACGGCGCCAACGGCGTCATCCTGGTCACCACGAAGGGGGGCGCGGCCGGCAAAACAAAAGTGGGCCTTTCGCTGCGCACGGGGGTAGCCCAAATAAACCAGAGCGCCCGCTTCAAGGTGCTGAACGGAAGCGACTACCTGATGCTGGCACGGGAGTCGTACCTGAATTCGGGACGCGACCTGAGTACGTTCCCCTTTCAGGATAACGACATGAACCGGTACAGCACCACCGATACCGACTGGTCGAAGGTGTTCTACGATACCGGAATCCAGACCAACGCCTTCCTCTCCTTGTCGGGAGGCAGGGACGACCTGAAGTATTATATCTCGGGAGGATATTACAATGGCCGGTCGACCGTCATCGGCAACAGCCAGGAGCGTTACTCGTTGAGGGGGAACCTGGAAATGAAGATGACGCCCAAGCTGGACTTCTCTCTCATCTACGCGGCATCCTACAACATCAACAATGTGTTTGTGCCGGGGAACGACTACTACGAATATTTGCCCATCTACTCACCGCGAAACGAAGACGGTAGCTTTCGGCTCTACAACAAAACACTGGCCGGGCTCGATGCTTCCGGCAACCCGGTATGGCAGACGTCGCGCTTTTTAAACTCCGTGCCGGAGAGGGAAGAGAACGACAACAAGCAGAAAGCCGCGGTGACCAACGTGAACGCAATCCTGAAGTACAACATCGCGAAGGGGTTGTCTTCTACCACTCAGTTCGGGATCGATTATCAGGGACTGAACGAGGACCGCTACAGTGCAAGGACCAACTGGTCGGGGATGTCGACCACCGGCGAAGGGATCGGCTACTCCTACCGCAACAACGCCACCTTCCTGACATGGACAGCCATAGAGCGGCTGAACTACAGCCGATCGTTCGGCCAGCACCATGTGGGCGGACTGCTGGGGTTCGAGGCAAGCTCGAAGGACGTGCGGACCATGGGGGCAAGGGGATCGGGCTTCATCAACGACCGGATTAAAGAGGTCTCCTACGCGGTGGACAGAAGCGGCAGCAGCGGACGGAGTGTCTCCAGGTCGCTCTCCTACTTCCTGCAGGGCAATTACGATTTCGACCGGCGCTATTATGTTACCGTGAATGCCCGCAGAGATGGCAACTCGGGCTTTGGCTCGGACTCGCAGTGGGGCAACTTCGCTTCTGCCGGGGCATCGTGGAACATCCACAACGAGGAGTTCTTCGATGCGGACAAGATCAACGTGCTGAAACTGAAACTCTCCTACGGGTCGAATGGCAACTCGCGAATCGGGTCGCAGGAAGCCCTGGGATTGTACTCATACGGCGAAAGCCACAACTATATGGGCGAGCTGGGCGGATCGATGTCGGGCAGCCCCAACAAGAAGCTGAGCTGGGAAACAGCCTATATCACCAACCTCGGGCTGCGCATAAAGATGTTCGACCGTGCGGACCTGGAGATTGAGGCTTACAACAAGAGGACGGTGAACCTGCTGAGCAACCTCGATGTGTCGAGGACGACCGGCGACACCAGAAGCTACCGCAACTCGGGCGAGATTGTGAACCGCGGCATCGAGGCCACGCTGAACGTGGAACTGCTCAACAGCAAGGACATGAACTGGTGGGTGGAGCTGAATGCGGCCCACAACCGGAACAAACTGATCGAACTCTACAACGGCCTGGAGAAGGTGATGGGCAATTACATCTGGAGAGAGGGGCACGACCTGAATACCTATTACATTATCCGCTGGGCAGGGGTGGACCCCCGCGACGGGGCGCCGCTCTGGTACGACAGCGAAGGAAACCTGACCAGGACCTACAACGACCAGAACAGGGTGCCCTGGAAAACTTCCTCGCCCGACCTTACCGGAGGAATCACCTCCCAGTTTGCCTACAAGGGCTTCTCGGTCAGGGCGCTCTTCTCCTATGTGCTGGGAGGATACGGCTTCAGCACCTTCGGGAGGAACGTGATGTCGGACGGACTGAACATCATGTCGGAAAACCAGTCGGTGAACCAGCTGGACCGCTGGCAGAAGCCGGGCGACGTGGCGCTTTCCCCAAAACCGATCTGGGGTACCTCCACACGGTCGGTCATGAGCTCTACACGCCACATCTACAAGACGACCCACGTGAAATTCAAAAATATTGCATTGAGCTACGCCCTGCCGGAGCGTTTTCTGAAGCAGGTGGGCGTGTCGGGCGGAAAGATTCATCTGATCGGGGATAACCTGCTTATCTGGACTCCCTACGACAAGAAAGAGAGAAACAGCTACAAGCAATCCATGAGCGGCTATCCGGTGGAAACAAGCTTCTCACTGGGAATCGATCTGAGTTTTTAATGATAGCGCACAAAAAAATAAACGTATGAAGTCAATATCGAAAATAGGAATCATGGGCTCCCTCCTGCTGTTTGTTGCATCGTGCGACTTCCTGGAGGTGGAGACGGTGGGCAGGACAACGATGCCCAACTTTTTCTCCGACGTGCCGGGATTGAAGGCGGGACTGTCGGGAAGCTACAGCAAGATGTACAGCTATTACTCTTCCGAATTCTACAAATATCCCGAGGTGGCCGGCAACATGGTGGACCTGAATGTGGTGAGCGCCGACGTGGAGATGATCGATCAGTATAATTTCACCTCCGACCCGCAACAGGAGGTGGGTGCCGTGGGATATATCTGGAGAAAGATCCTGGAGGCACTGGCAAACGTGAACAACGTGCTGGAGTATGCGCCGCCGTTGAAGGATGCCTATCCGAACCAGAAGGCGGAGATTGAACGGGTGCAGGCCCAGGCACTGTTTCTGAGGGCGCTTTGTCATTTCGACCTGTACAGGACCTATGCCCAGCCTTACAACTATACGGCCGATGCGTCGCACCCGGGGGTACCGGTTCTGCTGGTGACGCCGGGGCCGGACGATCTGCCTTCCCGCGCGACGGCGAAGCAGGTGTTCGACCAGATCATCAAAGACCTGCAGGAGGCGGAGGGGCTCTTTGGCGACCGGCCCATGCAGGATGCCTACCACGTGTCGAAAGAAGCCGTGTGGGCCCTGCTTGGCAGGGTGTACCTCTACAAGGGGGACTGGGACAACGCCATCCTCTATGCTACAAAGACCATGGAGGCGGTGCCGCTGGCTCGGGGAAACGACTACCTGGCCATGTATCATGGGCTGACTGCCGGCAAGGAGGCGATCTTCCGCCTGAACGGGACGCTGAAAAGCAAGTCGCTGGGCATCTTCTTCTCTTCCGGGAAGCCGATGGTCCATGCTGCCGACACGTTGATGAGTCTCTATACGGACCCCGAAGATATCCGGTTGCAACTGTTCGCGACCGACGACAGCAACGAGCAGAAGATCACCACGAAGTACCGGATAAAAACGGACTATACGCCGGAGCAGGAGCGATACGATCCCTTTATTCTCCGGGTGTCGGAGATGTACCTGAACAGGGCGGAAGCCTATCTGAAAAAAGGAGATGCGCCCAGGGCGGCAGGCGACCTGAAAGCACTTTTGGCCAGGGCCCTGGACAAAGATGTGGCGGAGGTGCGGATCGACTACGCGAACAACGGGGAGTTGCTGCATCTGATTAAAAGGGAGAGAGCCAAGGAGCTCTGCTTTGAGGGGCACAACTTCTTCGATATTGTGAGAATGAACGATCATCTGGTGAGGGGTGAAGGTACCGGTTCCAACGTGGCGTTCCTTCCGTATCCGAACGACCTGTTTGTGCTGCCCATTCCCCAGTCGGAGCTGAATGCGAACACGAACATGCAGGGAAATCCCACGGTAAACAATTAATTGAACACGACAATGAGACTGATAAAAAAATATTTTCCTATCCTGGTTTTCACAGCCCTGTTGTGCACCTCGTGCGGGCTGAATGAGAACCCTCCCTACGACCTGAAGTTTTTTCACATCATGGTGAACGAAGCATCCTCGGTGACGGTTTCCGCAAAAGCCAACATGGTGGGAACCTACAATGTGTATATGAGCACTCCGGCCACGAACGAAACGGTGACGGTGACCTATGAGGTGATTGTGGGTGATGGGCTGAAGGAGGGAGTGGACTACCGGCTGCTGAACAAGGAAAACAGCCTGACCTTCCTTCCGGGAATATACGACATGCCCATCCGCATCCAGTGGATGCCCAACCCGGTGGATCCGGCAAAAGACAATACGATTAAAATCAGACTGATCAGCAACGACAAGGGGTACTCCATAGGATTGCCCGGGCCGGCGCAGAATCAGTCGATACTTACCATAACCAAGATATAATGTTTTTGACAAAAAAATTGCCTCTGCTGCTGTCGCTGCTGCTGTTTGTATTTACTGCCTCCGCAAAGGAGATTCCCCAGCATCCACAACTGGTGAAAGGCACCCTGAAGAACGGACTTACCTACTATATTTATCCCAACGACTACCCGAAAGGGGAGGCCGTGTACAGGCTCTTTATCAAATCGGGCTCGGTGAACGAAACCGACGAGCAGAGGGGACTAGCCCATTTCCTGGAGCACATGGCCTTTAACGGGACGGCACACTTTCCCGGAAACGGGCTGGTGAGCTTTCTGGAGTCGAAAGGGGCCAAATTCGGGAGAGACCTGAATGCGCATACCTCCTACAACGAAACGGTATACAAGCTGAAGCTTCCCACCACCGGAGGGATGGTGGATACCACGCTGACCATTCTGGCGGACTGGCTGGACGGGCTCCTGCTGGAAGAGGAGGAGGTGGATGCGGAGAGAGGGGTGATCTTGTCGGAATGGCTCTCGAAGCAAAAGCCGGAAGCCGAAGTGAGCGATGTGCTGCTGAGTGAGCTGATGAACAACTCGATCTACGACAGAAGGAAAGTGATCGGCGACACGGCCGTGATCCGCAACTTCCAGTATGCGACGCTGCGCAATTATTACGAGCGGTGGTACCATCCCTCGCTGGCCGCCGTGGCCATCGTGGGCGATGTGGATCCGGCAAAGGCGGAGAAGATGATCCGCAGCAAGTTCTCGGGCATGAAGAGCCGACGGAAAGAGCGTCCGGTGCACCATACCATCCCCGACTACGAGGAGGCAGCCGCAAGGGTGGTGATCAACAAGAACCTGAAGAAAGCCGAGCTGACGATGATTCAGCTTGTGCCGCACTCGGAGCCGGTGAGGAAGGAAAGCGACTATTATCCCTACCTGCAGCGCACCATCCTGAACAGGCTGTTTCGAAACCGGCTGAACGCACTGTCGTTTACCAACAACGGATATGTAAACGGGAGCCTGGGGGTGTCGGACTTCCTGAATGCGAAGGGCATCCTGATGGCGTCGGTGGAGCTGAAGCCCGACGCGATTGAGGAGGGTGTCGCACTCTTTACCTCGCAGCTCTCGCAAATATACCAATACGGCTTTCTTCCCGCCGAGATTGAGAAGGTGAAAAAATCCATTATCAGATCGAAGGAGAGAGCAGCCACGTCGGCCCAGCCGGTCGCCTCCGCCACGTTGATGGAGGAGCTGTATGCCGATTTTTACAAGGACTATGCCATCACCACCCCGGAGGTGGAGTACCGGCTGACGAAGGAGCATATCGACCGCATCGACTCGCTCTCCCTTGTCCGCATGCTACACGGGCTGGCTGACCCCGGCCGTACACACTATATCTTCTCCTCCTTTGAGGAGAACAGCCTGGCCGACTCCGTGCGGCTGCTCCGGTTTGTGGATTCCATCCACCAGAAACCAATCGGCCCCTACCGCCTGGAAATTGACCCGCCTTCACAGTTGCTGGAGACGGAACCGGAACCGGGGCGCATACTCGGCGAAAAGAAGATACCGGCCATTGACGGGACCGAGTTGTACCTGTCGAACGGGGTGAGGGTAATCTACAAGGAGGCGGTCTCCGGGAAGGAACGGGTAAGTATGTCGGCCTACAAGAAGGGCGGCCTCTATGCGCTGGACTCCACGGAGTACGTGAGCGGGTTATTCGCTCCCAACGTGGTCTCCCTGAGCGGAGCAGGCGATTTTTCGAGAGACGAGCTCTCTTACTACCTTGCCGGCAACTCCTCGTCGGTGCGGATGCTGATAGAGAGCACAAGGGCCGGCATGGTGGCAGGAGCTTCGGCCGAAGATGTGGAGACCATGTTCCAGCTGCTTTATCTGAAATGGACACAGCCCAAGGCGGACTCTTCGGTATTCGAGCTGACGAAGAAAAGAGCCATCGAGAACTACCGGAACAAGAACATTACCGACCAGACCATTTTTTACCAGGACCTGAACGACCTGATGAAGGGGGTGGACTACGTGACCCGGGAGATGACCGACTCGGTGATGGAGGCCCAGCTGCAGTTCGACCGCATGGTGCCCTTATTCCATCAGGCCTTTGGAGATGCCAACGGGTTCACCTTTGTGATTGTTTCGGACATGGGACTCGACAGGCTGATTCCCTACATAGAGAGATACATTGCCTCTCTGCCTGCCTCGGAGGGGAACGGCGAAACGCCGTACCGCTACGACGGTGGAAAAATAAGAACCACCGCCGCGCAGCTGACGCGTGCCGCCGGCGATTCGGAGCGGGGCGTTGTCTCGCTGATCTTTCAGTATGACGACATCCCGGACGATACGCAGCGCTTTGGCCTGCAAGGCGACCTGATGAGCGGCGTGCTGCGGACGAAGCTGCTCGCGGAGCTTCGCGAGAAGATGGGCATGGTGTATAGCGTGAGCGTGAGCGCCGGCTCGCGGAAATATCCTGCCGAACTGGCACGGAACACAATCTCCTTTGCCACGAATCCCGACAACTGCCGGTTGCTGATTGACCAGGTCAGAACCATCCTGAACGGGATGGCTGCAAACCCGCAGAGCTTTGTCCCGGAACTGGAAAATGTGAAGCTGAGCCTGATCAACGACATGGCGGTGAACGTGCAGCGGGATACCTATTGGAGCTCCTTTATCCGGAACAGCGCGTTTAACGAAGAAGAGAAGTGGGATTATGTTTCCACCTTCCCGGACCTTGTACGCAGCATTACCCCAGAGGAGCTGGCCGCCTACCTGAAGGAGTACTACAGCGAAAACAGCATGATTGAAGCGGTGTTGCTTCCTAAAACAAAAACAGACTAATCACTAATCAATAAACAGATGTAATTATGAAATTGAAAAGTTTATTTCTATCTGCCGGTATCTTACTGGCCGGCCTGCTGGCCTCCTGCTCGAAGGACGAACCGGAGGTAATTGTCTACGAGGCCGAAATGACCTCTTTTGGATTCTATGTGGAAGACAACGAGGGATTGATTGTGCAGGATTATGAAATCTCGCCGGTGACACAGACGAACATCACCGTGTTGCTCCCCGAGGAGGTAGATAAAAGCAAGCTGGTGGCACGCTTCACCGTCACAGAGAACGACGAGGTGAAAGTGGGCAACGTGGCGCAGCAGAGCGGAGTCACCGTGAACGACTTTACCGTGCCGGTGGATTATTTTGTGTCGGAAGGCACGACCAACGTGAAGTATACCGTGACCATCGGCAAAGCTCCCGCCTACGTGTGGACGGCGCTGCCCCCGGTAACCGGCGACTCGGCTGTTTCGCTGGTCATGAAAGTAAGCCCTGCAGGCACCCCCTACATTGCCTACAAGATGGACAGGGAATTATCGGACGACGAGGCACTGGGGGTACTGGTGCTGAAAGATGGGGCATGGTCTTCGCTGGGCAAGGTGTCGGAAGGACGCGTGGGCTCCTATATGGACATCGCGTTCAACGCGGCGGGCATGCCGGCAGTTTCGTATGTCGACTATACGAATAAAATCTCCCAGCAGGCATCGGTGAAGGTGCTCAGCGGCACCAAATGGAACTTCGTGGGCGATACCGCGGCTACTACCAACAAGGTTAGCTACAATACTCTCAACTATGTGGGAGACAAGCTGATGTTGATGGCCACCTACGATGCTCGCGACAATGTGCTTGCGAGAAGGGAACTGAGCGTAAATACATACGGGAACGGTGCCTGGACTTACAATGCAACACTCCCTGGAAGGGCGTCGGACCTGGTGGCATACCTGCAGGTGTCGGAAACAATGGGTGATGTTCTCTACCTGGGTGTCTACAATGCCGTCTCGCCCAACAGCATCTCGGTGTATAAATATGCCAACAACAACTGGACGACGCTTCTTGACAAGTGGAGCG
>ENA-UOOK01006732-UOOK01006732.1-fermentation-metagenome-genome-assembly--contig:-NODE-6732-length-10827-cov-146.893706_pt1 | contig 10827 bp, 6 predicted proteins | sample MGYA00245777_ERZ724023 | MGnify/ENA primary metagenome ERZ724023 (study PRJEB28704, sample SAMN03018312) | fermentation metagenome | biome: anthropogenic terrestrial biome; feature: soil... | reverse complement strand
ACATCGTTGTCGTAGGACTTACCGGTGCGGGAATTGATTTCTGCAATAATCTGCGAAAGGCGCTCCTCTTTTGCCGGAGTCAAGCTAAAGCTCTCAGCTGTCGCCAGCTTTACAACTGGCTGTGCAACAAGATCAGGTTTCACATGCTCCTCGGCTCTTTTCTGCACGAAATTTGTTGCCTTAATCTTGCCATCAAGATCATATCCGCCGCCCGGATGTTTGATGTTGATGTAAGAGAGCAGATAAGTGATAAAGTTATATTTCTTGTGCAGATCAATATCCTCAAAGCAGGACACCTGCAAGAGAAATTCGTAGAAGCGAACAAAATGGCGCATCAGTGCAACTATCTCGGTCTGTTTGATCGGTTCATACCGTTCAATCATGTTTTTTGTTTTATTGAAATAAAATGTCAGCTTCTGTTTATCCTTTGGAGTGATCTTTTCTTTGTATAGCAGCTCGTTGGCCTTTTCTATGTCATCCGGGTCAAGAACTGTATATGCGTCAATTTTAGCCTCAAGATCATAGATTGCGGTCGGTGTAACGGAATTTGAAAGCAGCGTAGTCGTGTAATACGGAGCGAATGCTGCCTTGATGTCGTCGTAGGTGTTTACAAAATCCAACACAAATGTGTGTTTCTCAAACGGTGGACATATGCGATTCAACCGTGAAAGCGTTTGTACTGCTGAGACGCCCTTGAGCTTTTTTAGCACATACATCGCGCATAATTTCGGCTGGTCAAATCCCGTCTGATATTTATTTGCCACCAGAAGTACGTTGTAATCATCTTTGTCAAATTCCTGAGTAAGCCTGTCCTCCGGAAAGCCGTTCATAGAAGGCTCACTATATTCCGTGTCATCATCCGGGAACTTTACTTTTCCAGAAAAGGCGACAAGGGCATGAATATCTGTATATCCCTTTTTATTGATGTAATCCTCTAATGCCTGACGGTATTTTACAGCTGCTTGGCGAGATGCTGTTACGACCATTGCTTTTGCCATGCCGCCGAGCTCTGTCATAACACTCTGCCGAAAATGCTCCACGATCACTTCAATGCGCTGCGCGATGTTCGTATCGTGAAGTTCAACAAAACGAGCGATCTGCCGCTTTGCATCCGAGGTTTTGCAGCGTGGATCTTCCTCTATCTCTTTATTAATCTGATAGAAAGTGTTGTAGGTCGTATAATTTGCCAAAACGTCCAGAATGAAGCCCTCTTCAATAGCCTGCTTCATTGAGTAAATATGGAAAGCTTCTCTTTGGCCTTTTGTGTTTAACCTGCCAAAAAGCTGCAATGTAGTTGATTTCGGCGTCGCGGTGAATGCAAACATCGAAACGTTTGATTGTTTACCATTGCGAGTAATTTCCTTTGAAATCATATCCTCAACGTCTTTGGAAACTTCATCACCGGCTCCGAGAGACTTCGTTACCGCTGCCATATCCTTTCCAGCCGTGGAAGAATGCGCCTCATCGATGATGACAGCAAAGTTCTTTTTCTTTAAGTTTTTTACACTATCAACGATATACGGGAACTTCTGTATTGTCGTTGCGATAATCTTTGTGTTGCCTTTAAGCGCGTTAGCGAGGTCGGCAGAATTACACTTATCATCCATCACGCGGATAAGACCGGCCTTATGCTCCAGTCCCATAACAGCCTTCTGCAGCTGACGATCTACAACAACACGGTCGGTTACGATGACAATATTGTCAAAGATAATCTTGTTGTCCACGTCATGCAGAGAAGTTAGCCTGTGTGCCAGCCAAGCGATAGAATTTGTCTTTCCAGAACCCGCGGAGTGCTGAATTAGGTAATTCTGCGCGGTACGGTTTTCCCGTACATCTGCGAGCACTTTTCGGATAACATCCAGCTGGTGATAGCGTGGGAAAATGATGTTCTCCGTTTTTTTCGCTTTTCCTGTAAGTTCATCGACTTTTTCTTTTGTCTCAATAAACATGAACTTTGAGATCAAGTCGAGCATGGTATCTTTTGTCAGAATATCTTCCCACATATAGGACACGCTGTAGTGGTCTTTAAATGTGGGATTCCCCTTTCCGGCATTAACACCCTTACCATTACCAATGTTGAATGGCAAAAAAAATGTATTTTGCCCTGTCAATTTTGTGGTCATGTAGACTTCTTTCAGATCCATCGCAAAATTGACGAGAACCCCAGCCTTAAACAAAAAGAGTCGTGTCTTCGGATTTCGTTCGGTGCGGTACTGAAATATTGCATCCTCATACGACTGCCCGGCGGCGTTACACTTTAGCTCGAAGGACATGATTGCGAGGCCGTTCAGAAAAATCACGAGGTCAATACGCTCTTTGTCACTTGCCCATACTTCCTCCATTACAGAGAAGATGTTCTTCTCATATTTGGCAAGCAAATCCTTATTGAAATCTGTTGCTGGCTTCGTGTACATCAGTTCCAGTTTCAGATTGGAAATCTCGATGCCATGCTTTAGAACATCAAGCAGGCTTCCACGAGCCTTTGTTTCCTCCGCATTGATAAAGCTGACGATGGTGTCCTCCAGATCGTCCTTGTATATTTTCCGCAGCGCAGCCATCTCGTCCGGCTGCGTGCTATTCAGAAATTGAAAGAGCATTCCTCGGTCAACAGCAAACAAACGGTCATAATCTGTCGCCTTGCGGATGACATAACCATTATCTTTTTCCAGCCTGTCCATAATGAAATGTTGGTATTCTTTTTCAGATAAGATGTCGTTCATGCAGTAGGCACCTCCTTTTTCCCAGTAACATATTCATAAATGAGGGACTTTTTATATTCCTCGATAGTGGAAAGCTGCTCATTCTTATCTGCAATAACCTTATCTATCTCAGAACACTTGGCATCAAGGTAATCTGCAATCTCGTTTTGCTCCTTAATCGGTGGTTCAAAAACCATTAGTCGTGAGAACTCTGAGAAGTTCAATCCTTGTCTTACGCCATTTCCCATATTGTAAAAAACTTTCATCACGTCAAACGCATGGAGCAGATAATGATAATAAGCCACGTTCACAGGCTTAGTCGGCATCAGCGCAATATAAGCCGATGTAATAATTCCATGTTCTTTTGCAAGACCTGTTCTCAGGCTACGCTTATCATTTTGCAAATCGGTCGGACGAATAATAATATCTCCTGCTTCAATTATGTTGTATGTATTAAAACTCTCTGGCAGAAGTCCATCGCTCGTGTTGATATCCTTACGAATGATGTTACCATAGCTCAACGAAAGCAGATTATTCTCCTTTCCAAGGCTATTCTTATGCTTTCTCTCACCAAAGTAAACATACAGCGGGTGCATGTTCCAGTGGGCAGGAATCTCTCCTACATATTCAATTCCGCTATCTTTCATCTCAGCATTAGAGTTAAGGCCTTTTGTGACAGCCTCGGTAATGATAGAACGCTTGTATTGTTGCAGCGTATTAATCTGGGTTTGAATGTTTTCTATTAAGCTATCAATTTCTCCACACTTTGTGTCAAGAAAATCTGTTATTTTAAGCTGCTCAGGCTTTGACGGAAAATATATCTTTTCTTTTGCCAAAAGCAGAGTCAAATCAAGGTTCTGAATTCCCGTTGTTTGATTAATATAAAAAGGCGTAACCTTACAGACATATAAAACTCTTAGCCAGTATTCTGTATACACCTCTGAGATTACCTCTGTATTCACCCTGATTCGGTCCATAAAGTTCGCAAATAAAGCTACGTAATTTTTATCAAAGATTACTGTTCTACCTACTGGTGTCTTTTCTCCGCCACCAGATTTTTCAATAAGAATATCACCTTTTTTTAACTGCAAATTATATATTTGCGCGTCAGAATACATTCGCTTGGTCAAATCATCCGTTGAGGTATCCTTAAATTTACCTGTAGAATAATCGAAATCTGCAATCCTCATGCATATTGTTCCCACGGTATCATCATAAGGCTCATCGCCCCATGCGCCTCCGTCCCTCTGAATCACAATGTTTCTGATTGGATTCTTTATCCATGAAGCTGGTATATTTCCAATCCACTCAATTCCGCTATCTTTCATTTCTCGCATATTTCCACCACCTTAGTTGAAAAGCTTCGCTACGCGTTCGGAGACGGATTTTTCCAAATCCATGAATTTCTTCTCCAACTCCCCGCTTGGCACGGGCTGCTGATATTTATAGAAATAACGGGTGAACGGGATCTCTGCGCCGGTCTTAATAATCGGATTCTTCTTCGATAAGTCCTCGTCAAAGAATGCCTTTGCGTCAGGAATATGCGGCCAAACCTCCCGTTTCATGTATGTATCAATATCCTCGTCCCACTTCACGATCTCGGTGTCTTTCGTTTCCTTGTCGTAGATGATATTGCCCTTTTTATCTTTTTGAATCTCAGCAGACTTATCCATGACAGATAAACCATCTGCAATCTTGTCAAGTAGCTTCTTATCCGTCGTGATCGGCTTCAGAACCACAGTCAGCATAGGCTCAAAAGCGCCCGGCGAAAGATAAACCTTATCAGATATAGCTGCCTGCAGTGCCTCTATAATCTTGTCAAATCGTGGTTTATTCTTTTCATAATTTTCGAGCTTCTTCTGATCTTTGCCAGTCAGTTCTTCCGCGTTTTCAAGTTCGTTAACTTTTGCCTCATCATAAAGAGAAGACAGCGAACCCTTGGAAACCATCGCACTGATGCGCTCCTGCGTAATCGCATAGCTCCTCTGCAGCGGCTGCATTACTGTATATTCGCGATATATGAACTCCGTATTTTTATAGATCTTCACGAACTCACCCGGCCGAAAATTTGCGTACAGTTTTGTAATCTCCGCGCGATCTTCCGGGCTGATTTCATTTTTCTTATTGCCAAGAGCCTTGCGCAACTTATGGAAAATGTTCGATGCGTCAATCAACTGAATGTATCCTTGACGCTCCCTACGCTTATTCTTAGAAAGTACCCAGATATAGGTTGCGATGCCTGTGTTGTAAAAAAGGTCTGTTGGGAGCTCAATAATTGCCTCAATCAAATCATTTTCCAGTAGCCATCTGCGAATTTGACTCTCCCCGGATGATGTACCCCCAGAAAACAGTGGGGAACCATTTTCGATAATGGCACATCGACCATAATTATCATCGAGCTTATTAATAGCAGATTGTAAGAACAGCATCTGCATATCGCCGGAACCAGGAAGGCCCGCTCCCCAGCGTCCATCCATACCTTTTTCGTATTCATCATTAACGGCTTTCTCGACACCTTCCGCAGCATCCTTGCCACCCCAAGGCTGCCCAAACGGTGGATTTTCCAGTACAAACCGCATCTTGATGTCTGGAAAACGGTCGGCCTTCATTGTGTCTTGATAACAGATATTTTCCGCATTCTGCCCTTTAATAAGCATCTCCGCAAGGCACATGGCGTAAGACTCTGGATTGATTTCCTGCCCGAAAAGGCGCACATCTGCGGTAGGATTGTAACGCTTAATGAAATTGTATCCGGTGGAAAGCATTCCACCTGTACCGCAAGCCTGATCCAAAATTGTAATGACCTTGCCGTCGTCGAAAATATCATCACAGCCTTCGGCAAGCAGAATATTTACCATCAACTTGATAATGTCACGCCCAGTGTAATGATCACCGGCCTCGGCATTCTCAGAAAATTTTCGGATTAGTTCCTCAAAAATATATCCCATCTTCACATTGTCAATCGTGTGTGGATTCAGGTCGAGTTCAGAGAAAGCCTTCACCACAGACAGCAAACGATTGTTTTTATCCATCTTGTCAATTTCTTCTCCAAAATTCAATCCTTTCTCTTTTGAAAGCAGAATCTCCTGCACATTGGAAGAAAAGCCCTGAATGTATGATTTGAAGTTTGCGGCAAGATGGTCGGGATCGTTAATAAGCTCCGCCAGCGTATATTCGCTTGTGTTGTAAAACTGAAACCCGGACACGCGGTACATCGCTTTTGTTGGGAAGGTCGGATCCTTTTTATATTCATCAACAACCGCCTGTTTCGTCGGTTCCAGTGCACACTCAAACCGGCGAATGATGGTCATCGGAATGATAACATCCTTGTATTTGTCGCTCCGATATGTTCCACGCAACTTGTTTGCGATGGACCATATAAAATTGACTTCCGTCGATACATCAACTGGAGAATCATCCCACATTGCATCTATCACTGCTTTTTCTGCCATTTTCTAATCCTCAATTTCCATATGTTATTATAAATGATTAAGGTTCCAAAAGATGGACTCAATCATCATCTTGAATTCCCATCATCATTTTGTAATGCTGTTCCTGATGGAGAGCATAGAAGATTTCCCGGAAAGTCTCTTTATATTGATCAACATTGGCATAATCCTCTGTAAAATTCAGCCCATCACTTATGCCATTTGGATTGCTAATATAGGAGAGCATTGCAGATGCCAGATTGTATTTGGTGTTATCCGGCTTATCATCTTCGGTAGCACCGGGAACAATGAAACTCGGTTTATTGTCCTCCAACACCCTTTTCCGTAAATCGTCGCCTTCATAGCCATAAAGTTGCATAAAGTAATATTCCAGTATTCGACGCATTACATTCAAAAGAGGGATTGGAGAATCGAGTTCTTTCAGTTCATTCCAAAGAGCTGCATAAGAACTCTGAACAGGATTGTAATTTTCCATTTCAGAAGGGACTTCGCTGCATTGCCGTTCGCAGAGCTTAACGGTAGAGACATTATCCACCTTCTGTATTACATAAAAGGAAACATTTCTATATCTCTGCACCTGATGATATGTAACTTCCTTATGAAAGTAGACGTTATGTGTCAGAACGAAGAGCTGTTTAATATATGTTCCTTTAATATCGTCGTCCTTTATCTGCGCATTATTATTGCAGATAGTTATCATCTCGCGGACAATAGCGCTAACGATAAATAGTGCGCTGCTGTCCATGCTGGAAACCGGATCATCAATTACAACGACTTTGTCTTTAACGACATCGCTGTTCCGGCTTCCTTTCACCATATGATAGAAATAAAGGAATGCAATAAAATTTCGCTCACCCTCACTTAAGTTTTCAGCAATTGACCCATCTTCGCGGATGACTTCATAAACATTCTGAACACCCTTTTTCTCTCTAAGGCTGAATCCCTGAAATCCGGAGTCACGAAGAAGATCATTTATACTATCGACTGCCGCTTTGGTATTAACTACCTGTTTATTAAGCTCAGTAATGTTCTTTGACAAAACCATTACGTCTTTATGAGCCTGTACCACCTTGTTTTTGAACTCCTCGGCTTCATTTTTCACCTTGGTGGTACTTGTCTTATAACTTGAAATTTCTTCCTGCAGCAAGAATGCGATATGTGACCATAAAGCATTTTTGCATTCTTCCTTTTTTTGCTGTCTAGTTCCGACAACATCATTATTGGCCTTAATTTTCTTATTGATTTCATCTATCAATTGTCCGATGTCAATCAGAAGCGAATCTATATCTTCAAGAGAAACAACTGAGGTCGGCTCTTTTGCCTTTTCAGCAATACGCTGTTCATTGATTTTTACGTTGCTTTCAAGGAGCTTAAGCTTGTTCTGGTATTCTGCCAGATCAAGCGTAGGCATGGTGTCATCAAGATTTAATTTTAATTTTTCAATAATGGCTGATGTTTCTCTTGTATATACAGACTGAAAACGTGTGATTTCACTGATGTCCTGTTGATATTCTTCATCAAAGCATGCAGCAATTTCAGACTCAAAATTAGCAGGAAGTTTCTGCTGGCAATACGGGCAGCGGCCAGCGGCGTCTTTTGAGTAATGTTGATGGCCTTGACGAACCCAGTCGGAAGCATTCAGAGCCTTGATGAATTTTGCAAATGGGGTCTTACTGCTGCTTACAACGATCTTATCCATCAGATCGTGACCGGGCAGTTTTCCATAAGAGGGAGCACCAGATACTCGTGAAAAAAGATTATATGTTCGGGCTTTGGAATTGTATGCAACATGGTATAATTTCGCAAGTGCCTCGAGATTGTATTCCTTTGGCGTTTTTACAGAAAGTACCGCATCTGCAAACAATTTCTTAGTCCCAGTTCCTTTGACCGCATCCTTAAAAGTATCGCAAATATCTCTTGTTTTCTTCCAGCACCCATCTTCAAAAGTTTTACGGATAACAAATTGCTCGCCATCCTTTTTGGTTTTTTCTTCTGTATAGTTTCCGGCTTTTGCCTCAAGTTCATTCTTCTGGTTGGATTTTTCTTCAACCTGCTTCTGAATTTCTATATTTGTTTCGCTTATGGTAAACACACCGCGAAGATTTCCATAGGTAGCAAAATTTCTGTTTATAAAATCCTGACTATATACCAATACATCGAAATCATCAGCAACATGCCCATTCTGCCATTCCAAGCCATCGTTATGTTCAATAGCTCGTGCTACCGTAGATTTTCCAGCGCCATTCCTACCATAGAAAAAGTTAACATAAGTAGGCTCTATTACTTGCCCATGAAAAGTTGCTTCATTTAACGTGATCTCTCGAATTACGGATTTCATTTTTTCAGTCATTCTGTACCCTCCCTGTCAGAAACAAAATAGTTTAGATCGTTTTATTCTGTGATCTTTCCATTTCTAACCCACTCATCAACCTCCGATATTTTGAATTTATATCTTTTACCAGCACGATAGAATGGAAGCTTGCCTCCTTTAATCCAGGTGCGAACCGTATCCTGACTTACACTTAAATGTTCAGCAATATCTTCTAAATTTACCCATCTTTCTGCTGCTTTGCTTTCAGTCTCCTTGTTCACAATCTAACCTCCAAATATTGCTCAATAACACATATAGCCGCTACGCCTTATTGCGGAAAACAGTTCATGATTCCTGCATCCCGTAACACTTCTACCAAATTAACCTTCTTAACTGACCAGTGAGTACTGTCAAACTCGCTAATAGTGGATTTTCCTTCTATCGCAAGCTCCGTTCGCAATTCATTTAATCGTGTCTGCGACACTGAATTGAGCGTCTGATAACAAATCTTGAATCCATCATCTTGCCTCATAACATTATTTATGAATCCGAACGCTGCATGCTGCCCATTTTCAGGAAAACCATATTCATAATTTCTTGCTGCAAATATGCAAAAGAACTTTTTCACGGTCGCGATCGCAATATCGTCCAGCGCATTGATCTGTGCAGCTATATCTTTAGCTACATACTCAGTTAGAGCACTGCTCTTTGGTACAACAAAATCACCCTGAGAGAATTCTTGGAATGACTCCCCACCCATAACAAACAGATTGTAATAATCATGATTCCAGCCTTTAATCATTGGGCTACCGGACTGGTTCTGCGATGTACCTGCAATGATGACATTTACATTTTTTTCTATGCTATTAGCATGGGCAATCAGAGTGTTTTCACCGCCGCTGATATCAATTTCAGTCGGCTTCCCGGTTATGATCTGATGCGACTGAAAAGGAACCATATCATCATTCACCTTTGTCCCTCCTCGCCTCATGGTTTATCTCAACTTTGTCTACATGGTTGTATATCGAGTTATTACCGCCGGAGATATTCAGAAAGAACGGGTTATTGTTAATCACCGTTCCGGGAACCGATGCAGCTTCTTCATTTGCAGAGGAAGTATCGTTTTCCTTATAGGCGCGATTCTCCTCATTTTCGCCGGGTATATGCTCTTTCGGCTCAGTAAAGTCATTATCGGTTTTATCTATATCACAGTACGTTATCGCTATTTCTCTTTTGCTGTTTTCACCTAACTGTTTGGTATAAATTCTTTCAGCTCCGCCTCTTGGAGGGCAGAAATCTTTATATGTGTCCTTGCCTACCTTATTGTCCCTGACGACAGTTAGCACGTAATGCCAGAGGCCAAGTAAAAATGGCTGTACACAAAGTTCGGAAGCGGTAAGAATTTGGCTTTTTGTCATAGTGCTTCCGTCCGCACGCACATAGAAAATTTCATCATTGCCAATTTCCTTATCGGCATCCAGCAGCTCGACGAGACCTTTCACAAGGTACTCGTCTTTTTTTGTGCTCGTCTTGATGTCCAGAAATTCATCCATAAAATCATTCATCGCGGCAAGCGGCTGTTTATAGTCCTGCTTCACCCGAACATCAAAAGACTTCAGTACAGCTTGATCTCCAAATCGAAAAAATCCGCCGCCGTTACTAAGGCAGGCTTTGAAATCGCGAGTGTTGTCTTTCAGAGTCTTCATTTCTGAATTCATTGGTTTGGATATATCCGGGATCACCGTTTTTGCCAATGCCAGGAGCGCTTCTGGCTCTGTTAATCCACTTGTTATCCCGTTATAGCATTCAGCTTTACTTTGCATTGGTTTTCTCGCATTAGATACAAGTACAAAAAACGTGCCTCCGCAAAGCCTATAAAAATCGCTTTTTGTCATTGATTGGCCTTCTTTTCCAAAATACCGACTCAGGCGACTAAAACAACTCAGACGACTACGTGAATAGTGACCTTTCCTACTTCTTACTCAGTTCTGTAGGAACCGTAGGAGAAGTTCAGGTCGGTTTTTTCGGATGAGTCAGGGTTTGTACAAATCATAACAAACCCAACTAAAACAGTATAGCACATGACTACCCGAAAAGCCATAGACAAAGTACGGGCATTCATTCTTACTGAATTTTTTCTCCTACGGCATCACGTAAATCAATGCCAAAGAAGGAAAAATTCATGACAAATCAAGACAAAAAGCGTTTTTATCCACTCCGTGACACTAAAAATCCTTTAAAGGTCACACTCGTTCCTATTACAGAAGAACAGTACCACACCCTTTATCCTGAAATCTGGCGTATCCGAAATCGGGAGCAGTATCACCACCGCTGCATGTGTCCATATCGCTTTATTTGGAAGTGCGAC
>ENA-UOOK01006731-UOOK01006731.1-fermentation-metagenome-genome-assembly--contig:-NODE-6731-length-10829-cov-2.924541_pt1 | contig 10829 bp, 11 predicted proteins | sample MGYA00245777_ERZ724023 | MGnify/ENA primary metagenome ERZ724023 (study PRJEB28704, sample SAMN03018312) | fermentation metagenome | biome: anthropogenic terrestrial biome; feature: soil; material... | reverse complement strand
ATCAGCGTTTTTATATCCGCTGCACTGATATCCCTGTATTTTTCTTTGGATTCCATTGTCTTGGATTAAACATTATTCAGCAATGACGTATCATTTCCCATCAACTAAAAACGGATATATCCCTGTTATTGCAACGGTTGCAGGCGGAGAAAACGGCGAAGTTTACAATATTAATGCCGATATAGCGGCATCGAGAATAGCGGCCGAACTTGGGGCGGAAAAGCTGATACTTATGACGGACGTACGAGGACTTTTGAGTGACAAAGACGATGACAGCTCAATAATATCGGTTGTAAATGTCAGCGAAGTTCCAAAACTTCAAAACGACGGGATTATAGGCGGAGGAATGATACCGAAAGTAAACTGCTGTGTTGAAGCTGTGCGCCGAGGAGTAAAAAGAGCACATATTATTGACGGGCGCATACCGCATTCAATTTTAATAGAAATTTTTTCTGATGAGGGAATCGGCACAATGTTCTGCTAAATGCGATTTAAAGGGGGCATATAGATGAATTTAAATGAAGTTGTAAAAAAAGAACATGAAAATATAATGCAGACATACTCTCGGTTTAATTTGGCGCTTGTTTCGGGGAAAGGCGCTTGCGCACAGGATACAGAGGGCCGAAAGTACATTGACTTTACAAGCGGAATAGGGGTTAACTGTCTTGGATTTTGTGACGATAACTGGGTAAATGCAGTAACAAGTCAAGCGGCAAAATTACAGCATACATCTAATTTATTCTATAATCCCGTACAGGTTGAGCTTGCGGAAAAGTTATGTTCACTTACCGGCTTTTCAAAAGTATTTTTCGGAAATTCTGGTGCCGAAGCAAATGAATGTGCCATAAAACTTGCGAGAAAATACGGAACGGAAAAATACGGTGAAAATCACAATAAAATTATCACCCTTAAAAATTCATTTCACGGCAGAACGATAACAACTTTGTCGGCAACGGGTCAGGACGTATTTCATAAAAGTTTTACCCCTTTTACAGAGGGCTTTTCCTATGCGGATGCAGATATTCAAAGTGTAAAGGAATTTACAAGTACGGATACATGTGCAATAATTATAGAGTTGATACAAGGAGAAGGCGGCGTTCTTCCGATGAATCCCCAATTTGTAAAGGAACTTTCTGAATTTTGCAGGAAAAACGATATACTGCTTATTGTAGACGAAGTTCAGACGGGAGTAGGCAGAACGAGTAAACTTTATTGCTTTCAAAATTACGGTATTATGCCCGATATCATAACAAGCGCCAAAGGACTCGGCGGCGGACTTCCAATAGGCGCATGTCTTTGCTCTGAAAAGCTGCAAAATGTAATGGGAGTTTCATCCCATGGTTCGACTTTCGGCGGGAACCCGATTGTCTGTGCAGGCGCTCTTGCGGCGCTTAATAAGGTATCGCAAGATAATTTTTTAAATGAAGTACATGAAAAGGGAAAGTACTTTACTGATAGACTAAAAGCTATCGAAGAAATCGAGTATGTGCGCGGAATGGGACTTATGCTCGGTGCAAAGCTTAAAAAAGATAACGCCAAGGAGATTGCAGAAAAATGCGCCGAAAACGGTCTTCTTGTGCTGACGGCAAAAAATCTTCTTCGCTTTCTTCCGCCTTTAACAATCACCTATGAAGAAATGGACAAAGGCATTAATATTTTGGAAAATATTTTAAACAATCAATAAATATAAATATTTAGGAGGGCAACTTATGAAACATCTTCTTAAAATGCTTGATTTAACAAGTCGGGATATAACCGATATTTTAAATCTTGCCGACCAGCTTAAATACGAACAAAAGCACGGAATCGAACACCGCCATTTGGCAGGTAAAACCTTGGGTATGATTTTTGAAAAAGCATCAACAAGAACACGTGTATCGTTTGAAGTAGGTATGTATCAATTGGGCGGACTACCAATTTTTCTTTCCGTAAATGACCTTCAAATCGGCAGAGGAGAACCGGTACAGGATACGGCACGCGTACTTTCCCGTTATCTTGACGGAATTATGATACGCACTTTTAAACAGTCCGAAGTAGAGGCTTTAGCTAAGAACGGTTCAATACCTATTATTAACGGACTTACGGATTTTGCCCACCCGTGCCAAGTGCTTGCCGATTTAATGACTATCCGCGAGTATAAAGGAAGTCTTGAGGGACTTAAACTGTGCTTTATCGGTGACGGAAACAACATGATGAATTCGTTAATTGTTGCCGGACTAAAAATGAAAATGGAAGTAGCGGTTGCTTGTCCGGACGGCTATAAACCAAACGCGGCTGTTCTTGACTTTGCAGTAAGACACCCGGCTTTCAGTATTACAAATGACCCGAAAGAAGCCGCAAAGGGTGCGGATGTGATTATTACCGACGTTTGGGCGTCAATGGGCATGGAAGAAGAAGCTGAAAAACGCCGCAAAGCGTTTAAGGGATTCCAGATTAATGATGAAATTATGGCTCAGGCAAAAAGCGATGCCATAGTACAGCACTGTCTGCCCGCACACCGTGGCGAAGAAATTACCGCAGAAGTTTTTGAAAAACATTCAAAAGAAATTTTTGAAGAGGCAGAAAACCGCCTCCATGCACAGAAGGCGGTTCTTGTACGTCTTTTAGGATAAATTGAAATTCAGTTCTTATTGTTTATGCGAAAAAAACGGATGCTATTGCGTAAGAACACCGTTGTCGGTGCTTTCCAAAATCAATATTTGTTCTTCATATCCGGTAGTAGCGTTAATATAAACAAGAACTCGGTCATTGCTACTGCCGTCGCATAAAAATTCATAGCACAATACTTCGCTTAAACCGGGAGTTGGAATTAAAGCCAGCTCCCTTTTTTTAACTTTGAGTTTTGGGCTTACTGAAAGCTGGGCTGCATCTGCGGAAATTTTTGCGGTAACATTGCGGTCATAGTGATTCATGATATAGCCGGTTGCATTAAATCGTACTATTTCTCCGTCATCAAGTGCTACCGATACTTTTATCAAATCGGGATAAAAAATAATATCGTTTTTATAGTAAGCAAAATTAATTGTACAGATTCCGTCACTTATAATATAATAGCTTTCTTTCATATTCATAAGTCCTCTGCTTTTTAAAAAGTTTTGGGCTATTGTAAAAGCTTCCTCGTGTTTAAGTTTTTCCTCTGTAACACTTCGCGAGTTGTCCATTGTTGAAACAAATCCGCCTTCTTTTGTAACTGAAATGCGTATTCTTCCGTCATTACCCGTAAAATTGTAAGTTGGAAGTCCGCCCGCAGTATCCTGTGTATGTGTAATTGAATCCTGTGTAGTATTAAGAAAATCTGCGGCTATATTTTGTGCGTTCCCCTGTGGAATAGTTCCTTTTCCCTGTGTAAGGCGCGGCTTTTTCTGACCGATATGATCGGAGAATGGACCGTCGTAGATAAGGGAAGGAAAGTTTGTAAAATCCTCCGCAGACTTTGTGAATTTTTCCGAAAGCTTTTCGTAATCAATATCTCCTTTTATATCTTGAAAACCCGCCTGCAGGGTTTTGGCATACTCTTCAAGCCCTTTCATTATGTTGTATTCTTCAGCGGTGATTTTTTGTCCAGATGAAATTTTATTGGACATGGACATTGAAAAGTCACCGACTTGAGTGATAAACTTCGTAATGTTATCGACAGAATTGTCCTTTATCGGAAGTACTGCCAAAGCGGCTTTTGCCATACTGGTTTCACGCATAAGTTTTGCGGCAAGTCCGTTTTGCTGTGTAGGTGTATTTGCATATACAGCCTTATTAAGGGTTGTCTGTATATTGCTTACACAGCTGCTTAAATCGGACATTGCCCTTTTATAGTTATATTCCAAATTGGTTTTGTATTTGTTGGCCTTTACGAAACCTGCGGCGGTTGTTCCTCCGAGAGTAACAATTACGGCAATTACTGCTACAATCATAAAAATTTTTTTTCTTTTCATATATTTCACCCCGTTTGCATATTTTCTCCTTGCAAGGCAAAAATATGCAGATTTTCTTAAACAGGGTAAAATTTACTGTGATATAATGTAAATCAAAACTACGAATTTAATTTGGAGGAAACAATATGTCGAAACCGATTATAGGTTTAACACCGCTTTACGATACACTGGAAAATAAACTTTGGATGCGTGAAAATTACATTGAAGCCGTCATTTCAAACGGCGGTGTTCCGATTATTTTACCGCTTATCAATGAAAAATCCGAAATAAAAAAATTAGCTGAAATATGTGACGGATTTTTGTTTACGGGAGGACCGGACGTTCATCCGAAACTTTTCGGGGAAGAAACCCTGCGTTTCTGCGGTGAAATTGATGAAAGACGCGATACATTCGAAATACTTCTGTTAAAGGAAGTATTAAAACTTGATAAACCGGTATTAGGAATATGCCGAGGAATTCAGCTTATAAACGTTGCGCTCGGCGGAACGGTTTATCAGGATATTCCCGCACAGGTAAAGGGTACGCCTATTATGCATTACCAGAAGAAGCCTTACGATGTCGGCGTTCACAGCGTAACAATTAGTAAAGGTACTCCGCTTTACGATATTTTAAAAACCGAAGAAATAATGGTTGACAGCATGCATCATCAGGCGGTTAAGGATATTGCGCCAAATCTCAGATGTGCCGCAATATCCAAAGACAATATAGCAGAATGCATTTATATGCCGGGCAAAAAATTTGTTATGGCTGTTCAGTGGCATCCTGAATATATGCAAAAAACCGGAGAAGAAAGTAAGAACATTATGAAAGCCTTTATTAATTCATCAAAAAGCTATACATAATATATATGGGTTTAAGGCGAAAGCTTTTTTACTTTAGGTTACTTGCTATTTTTTACATGTATAAGTATAATGGTAACATTAGTCTGAAAGTCTGAAAAAAATTCGGAGGCATGTATGGATATACAAAAGTTTTACAGCTCATTAAAAGGTAAAAAAGTTGCATTTTGCGGAATAGGCGGAAGTAATCTTCCCCTTATAAAAACATTTAAACAGCACGGTGCTGATGTTACTGCCCGAGACCGCCGAACAGAAGAAAAACTCGGTAAAACCGCAGAAGAACTCAAAAATATAGGAGTTAAACTCTGCTTGGGCGAAGATTATTTAAAAAATCTGAATGAAGATATTATTTACCGTACCCCCGGAATGAAATACTATATTCCGGAATTAAATGAAGCACGGGCACACGGTGCGGCGGTAACTTCCGAAATGGAAACCTTTTTTGATTTATGTCCTTGTAAAATTTTCGCAGTAACCGGAAGTGACGGAAAAACAACAACAACAACTATAATTTCAGAAATGCTTAAAGCTGCAGGCAAAACAGTCCACCTCGGCGGAAATATCGGCAATCCGCTTTTACCTGAAATAGATAATATTTCAGAAAATGATGCAGCGGTAGTTGAACTTTCCAGTTTCCAGCTTATATCCATGCGGCGCAGTCCGGACATAGCCGTTGTCACAAATGTGACACCTAATCACCTTGATATGCATAAGGATATGCAGGAATATGTAGACGCAAAAAAGAACATTGTTCTTCATCAAAATGCATATTCAAAGTCAATACTAAATGATGATAACGAAATTACAAAAGGGTTTTCTGATTTTGTACGTGGTGAAAAAAGAATGTTCAGCCGCAGGCACAAATGCGAAGACGGTGCTTGGCTTAATGAAAATAATGAAATTATAATGTCCCACGGCGGCAAAGACACTATTGTAATGAATGCTTCCGATATTAAAATACCGGGGAATCATAATATAGAAAATTATCTTGCGGCTGTTTCCGCTTTATGGGGAATAGTCGATATTGATAAAATGGTTTATGTAGCCAAAAATTTCGGCGGTGTTGAACACAGAAATGAACTGGTTCGTGAGCTTGACGGTGTAAAGTATTACAATGATTCAATCGGAACAACTCCGAGCAGAACCATGAATGGAACTCTTTCGCTGTTCGATAAAAAAATCATTTTAATTGCAGGCGGATATGACAAGAACATTCCGTTTGACTCTTTCGGCCCTAAAGTCGTAGAGAAAGTTAAAACCCTTGTGCTGATGGGCGCTACTTCCGATAAAATCGAAAAGAGTGTAAAATCCGCACTGAATTATAAAGAGGGTTCTCCTAAAATTATACGGGTAAATTCCCTTGAAGAAGCGGTTAAAACCTGCCGTGAACAAGCCGAGAAAGGCGATATTGTTTCACTTTCTCCCGCATGTGCAAGTTTTGATATGTTCCCCGATTTTGAAACAAGGGGCGAAGAGTTCAAAAAATTGGTTAATGAGCTTTAATTATTATATATATTTCTTATAAAGGTTAACCAATCAATTATCCAGTAAAGCAATGAACAAAGCGCAGAACGTATTTCTGTGAATTTGTTCATTACTAATATTAGCAAATAACGGAGTGAAAAGAATTGAACCATTTAAAAGAACTTGTGTTCCGACTTTGCTCTGCACCCGGAACACCCGGGGACGAAAACGGTGCGGCAGAAACGGCAGCAGAAGAACTTTCAAAGTATGCGAAAGTGCGTATTGACAAGATGGGTAATGTGGTCGCCAAATTGGGAAAAAAAGATGCCAAAAATCATATTATGCTTGACGCCCATATTGACCAAATCGGTTTAATCGTTACAAACATCGATGAAAACGGGTTTATCAGAGTGGAACGCACCGGAGGAGTGGATCGCAGAGTGCTGCCGGGAAGTCCCGTAAAAATTTACGGCAGGGAAGTTCTGAACGGAATTGTCTGCAGTACTCCGCCTCATCTTTCGGTCGGCGGCGAAGATAAAGTAATGCCGATTGACGAAATGGCAGTAGACGCAGGACTTACAAGGGAACAGGCGGAAAAACTTATTTGTCCCGGTGACAGAATAGTCTTTAATACAAAACCGAGAAGTCTTTTGGGAACACGTATTTCTGCCGCCGCTTTGGATGACAGAGCAGGCGTTGCATCATTAATTCGCTGTGTGGAATTGCTGAAAGACACAAAGCTTAATTGTGAACTGTCCATTCTTTGCAGTTCAAGGGAAGAAGTCGGTTCACAGGGTGCCGTAACAGGTGCCTATCAAATTAAGCCGACCGAGGCGATTATTATAGACGTGAGTTTTGCAAAACAGCCGAATGTTCCGCCGGAAAAATGCGGTAAACTCGGCGGCGGCCCGATGATTGGAATTGCTCCGGCGCTTGACCGCAGTATGACTGATAAGCTTATTAAAACAGCCGAAAAAAACAATATTACATATAAACTTGACGTTATGGGAAATTCCACCGGAACAAATTCAGACGAAATTGCAATGAGCCGCAAGGGAGTAAAGTCCGCACTGATTTCCATACCATTAAGGTATATGCATACCCCTGTAGAAGTTATAGACCTTGCCGATGTAGAAAGCACGGCAAAACTTATGGCTGAATACATAAAGGGGGTGGAGTAATGGCTGACTTAAAACTTTTGGAAAAACTCTGCATTGCACGCGGTATTTCGGGCAATGAAGATGAAGTGCGCGATATTATTTTGGGTGAGATTAAATCATATGCAGACAGTATAGAAATATCACCGCTCGGAAATATAATTGCTTTTAAAAAGGGTAAAAATCGTCCGAAAACTAAACTTATGCTCAATGCACATATGGACGAAGTCGGGCTGATAGTAACCCATATTACCGAAGACGGACTTTTAAAGTTTACCGAGGTGGGCGGGATAGACCGCCGTGTACTTTGCGGTAAACCTGTTACGGTTGGAAGCAAAATCGAAGGAGTTATCGGCGCAAAACCAATTCATCTTTTAAAGGATGAAGAGAAAGAAAATTCCGTACCCGTAAAAGACCTTTATATTGATATTGGCGCAGTGGATAAGGAAGAAGCGTCGAAATATGTTATGCCGGGTGACCCAGTCACTTTTGATTCTATTTTCGACACTTCATACGGAATGATAAAAAGCCGCGCACTCGATGACCGTGCAGGCTGTGCTGTTTTAATAAATATGATAAAAAGTGATTTAAAGTACGACATGACGTTTGTTTTTGCGGTGCAGGAGGAAATTGGACTGCGAGGTTCAAAAACAGCTGCTTTTGCGGTAGAACCCAAGGCGGCTATTGTTGTCGAAAGTACTACAGCGGCCGATGTCGCGAATGTTAAAAAAGAAAATCAGGTCTGTAAATTAGGAAGCGGTGCTGCTGTTTCATTTATGGACAGACGTACGATTTACGATAAAAAATACTATAGTATGGCGTTTGAAGCGGCAAAACAGATAAATGTAAAATGCCAACCCAAACTTGCGGTCGCAGGTGGCAACGATGCGGGCGCAATACATATTTCGAGAAGCGGTGTAAGAACAATTGCAGTTTCACTGCCATGTCGATATTTGCACTCTGCGGTTGGAATGATATCGCAGGAGGACTTCGCAAGTGTAAATAAATTGGTATTAAAGCTTGCAGAAATGATTTCGGGAGAGGAACAGAATGATTAAAAAAGCGGAATATTTTGATAAGCTTTCCACTTTTGACAATGATGTCTTTGGATGCCGTATTATTTCAACTGCCGAAGCTTACGGCATGAATGAACCTTTTGCCCAGTTTTGGATTCAGGATGATAATACAGCAATATTAAAACTTGATGATTGTGCTGTATTAAGCATTAAAGAACAGGCTGAAGCGGATTTCGAAGAATTAAAGGACTTTATTCCAATGACCGGGGCTACGCGTGTTTTGTGCGGCTTAAACACGTCGAAAAAATTAGGAATTAATGTTTCAGATTATGGGCAGATTATGGAATATAACAACAGTAAAGAACTTCAAAAAAACTTAACGTTTGAAATCAATCCAAGTCTTAGGAAAGTACATGAACTTTTAACAGAATGCGAATCCGATACATTCACACCGCCGGAATTTGAACCTTTTTATATGGATATGTCACACCGTATCCGTCATGGTACAGCAGTTTCGGTTGGAATGTGTGAGGATGAAGAATTGGTTTCCTGTGCACTGTGCTCAGCTTTTACACAAAATAATGCAATACTTTCAGCTGTTGCAGTACATCCGAAGTATAGGCTTAAAGGATTAGGTCATAAAACTATTTCAGAGCTGATAGCTCAGCTTAAACAGGGGAAAATATATATATTGCGTGAGCAGAACGAAAACAAGGAATTCTATGAGAGCTTTGGGTTTGTCAATTGTGGTGAATTTGCAGAAATGACTGTTTAGGGAGTAGTAATATATGAAAGAAAAAAGGTTTGAAGTCATTTACAGTGAAGGTCAATTAAACGGTATCAGAATACTTCTTGATAAAGAAACAGGTGTAGAGTACCTTGAAACTTATAACGGTTATTCCGGTGGACTTACTGTACTTTTGGGAAGAGACGGAAAGCCGCTTTTAGGCAGAACAAATTATGATGATTAAATAGAAGGAATGAAAATGCTGTATCCATATTTTAAAATTGACAGTAAAATAAAACAAGCGGCTGAAAAAGCCATTAAAATGTCAGAAGAGAGTATTAAGAAAATAGATGAAACTACGGACTATAACCAGCAAAAGATGCTTGCGGCGTTTAATGAAGCAGGAGTAAGTGAAAGCCATTTTGTGTCTTCAACGGGTTACGGTTACGGCGACCGCGGAAGGGATGCACTTGACTGTGTTTATGCAAAAGCATTGGGCGCGGAAGATGCACTTGTGCGACATAATTTTGTAAGCGGAACGCATGCATTAACCGTTGCGCTGTTTGGCGTACTCCGTCCGGGCGACACAATGCTCAGTGTAACAGGGATTCCTTACGATACCCTGCGCGGTGTAATCGGAATTACAGGCGACGGGAACGGCTCTCTTAAAGAATTCGGAGTAAAATATGAGCAGGTTGAATTAAAAAGCGACGGAACTCCCGATTATGATGAAATAGGAAAAAGAGTAAATCCTAATATAAAAATGGTTTATATTCAGCGTTCACGCGGATACAGCCTGCGTCCGTCGTTATTTGTTGAAGATATCGAGAAGATAGCTAAAACAGCAAAGGAAAAAGCGCCGAACTGTATTGTAATGGTCGATAACTGTTACGGAGAGTTTGTTCAGAAAGAGGAACCGACAAGCCGTGGCGCAGATTTAATGGCGGGTTCGCTTATTAAGAACCCGGGAGGCGGAATTGCTCCTACCGGCGGATATATTGCAGGACGTAAAGACTTAGTGGAAAGCTGCTCATATCGATTGACAACTCCGGCAACTGGCAGAGAAATCGGAGCTACACTCGGAAACAACCGAGAACTTTTTATGGGTGCGTTCAATGCTCCGCATGTTACGGGCGAAGCACTTAAAACGGCGGTGTTTACAGCAGCCCTGTTTAGCATTTTGGGATATGATGTAACTCCTAAATATAATGAACCGCGCGCCGATATTATTCAGGCGGTAAAACTTAGGGAAGAAAAGGCTCTTATCGCGTTTTGTCAAGGAATTCAAAAGGGCTCTCCGGTTGATTCGTTTGTAGTCCCCGAACCTTGGGATATGCCAGGCTATGACTGTAAAGTAATTATGGCGGCAGGCGCGTTTACGCTTGGCGCTTCAATCGAGCTTTCTGCTGATGCTCCTTTGCGTGAACCCTATGCTGCATGGATGCAGGGCGGACTTAATTTCCACAGCGGAAAATTAGGTGCAATGCTTGCTGCACAGTCAATGTTGGAAAAAGGTATAATTAAATAAAAAAGTCTTGCAAAAAAGCTGTTATTACGATATAATAGCTTTTGCACACGCGGGTGTGGTGGAATTGGCAGACACGCCAGATTTAGGTTCTGGTGCGAAAGCATGCAGGTTCAAGTCCTGTCATCCGCACCATAACTGAACGCCTATTTTGATACAATGTGTATCGGGA
>ENA-UOOK01006730-UOOK01006730.1-fermentation-metagenome-genome-assembly--contig:-NODE-6730-length-10829-cov-8.745963_pt1 | contig 10829 bp, 9 predicted proteins | sample MGYA00245777_ERZ724023 | MGnify/ENA primary metagenome ERZ724023 (study PRJEB28704, sample SAMN03018312) | fermentation metagenome | biome: anthropogenic terrestrial biome; feature: soil; material... | reverse complement strand
GTTTCTCTAATTAAATCGCCTCCAGTTTGGAGCAAAAATACTGGTTAATTACTAACAAAAATTGTAAATCCATTAATTATCCCTAATTCACAATTAAAATATTTTTATATGAAATATTTTAATATTATAAAATAAAAAATTAGAAAAAGGTGACTAGACTTGAAAACTATTGAAGATCAATTAAATTTAATTAAATCTATAATGAAATTAATTGCAGAACATTTTGGAGAAAATTGTGAAATTACACTTCATGACTGGTCAAAAGGATATGAACACACCATAGTTGCAATTGAAAATGGTCATGTTACCGATAGGACAACAGGTGACTGTGGAAGTAACTTAGGACTTGAAGTTATGAGAGGCACTGTTAAAGATGGAGATAGATATAATTATATAACTCAAACCAAAAAGGGGAGCACCTTAAGGTCATCAACCATATATTTAAAGAATGATGATGGGGAAAGTATTGGTGCATTGTGTATAAATCTTGATATCTCAGAATTAATATTTATGAAAAATATAGTCGATAACTTAACAAACGTCAGCAATGATACTAAAGAAGTATTCGCTAATGATGTAAGTGAGGTATTAGATTTCCTTTTATCTGAAAGCTTAAGAATAGTAGGTAAACCAGTAAAGAATATGATAAAAGATGATAAACTACAGGCTATAAAGTATTTAGACGAGAAAGGGGCTTTTTTAATATCAAAGTCAGGAAATAAAGTTTGTGAATTTTATGATATCTCAAAATTTACATTATATAATTATCTTGATGAAATTAGGTCTCATAATAATCAAAATCATAATAGAAATGGGAATCATGATTAGCTTTATGATATATTTTATATTTTATTTTAATGAGACTTAAATTTCTCTAAACAAATATAACAAAGGGAAAAAATCCCTTTGTTATATTTGTTGTATCAATAATATTTGCCAATTTTATTTTTTACCTTCAAAGCAATATGCATATGGTTCGCATGGAATGAACTCGCCTTGACCTAGCTCTCCTACAAACTTTGCATCTTCAAGAACTACTCTACCTCTTAAAAGTACAGCTTCTGGTCTTCCAATTTGCTCTCTACCTTCGTAAATATTGTAATCTACTCCATTTGGATTATCTTCTAATCTTACAATACCACGGTATTCTGGATCAAAGACTACTATATCTGCATCTGAACCTACAGCTATTACACCTTTTTTTGGATAAATTCCATTGATTTTAGCTGGAAGTGTAGAACATACTTCTACGAATTTTTGTCTGGATATACGATTTTTAGCAACTCCATTTGTCCAGATCATGTTTATTCTATCAGCAGCACCCGGAGCACCATTTGGTATATCCACAAAATTATTTCTGCCTACTTGCTTCATTTCATGTAAATCAATTCCGCAATGATCAGAAACAATAGCACTTAGAGTATTGTCATTAAGAGCTTCCCACATAGCATCTATATCATCCTCATCTCTTAAAGCTGGAGAACATACATATTTTGCTGCTTCATTGAAATCAGGATTAGATAAAACATCCTTTGTTGTTGTTAGATATTGAGTACAAGTTTCTCCATAGGCACGAACTTTTTTAGCCTTAGCCTCAGCTATGGCATCTGTTGCACCCTTGGTAGTTACATGCACTATAAATATTGGAGCATCCAATTCCTCAGCATAATATAATGCTCTTTTTGTAGCTTCCACTTCAACTAATGGTGGTCTTGAAACAGCGTGATATTTAGGTGATGTATGACCTGCTTTTACACAGTCTTTTTGAAGCATGTCTATTATCTCACCATTTTCTGCATGAACAAATGTTGTAACCCCTACCTTTTTACTCTCAGATAAAACTTTATATAGTGTTCCATCATCAACATGTAATGGGGAACCAATATAAGCCATAAATGCTTTAATACTGCTAATTCCATGCTTTGGCAATTCCTTTATTTCATCGAACATTTTGTCATTTACTTCTGTGATAAGTGCGTGTAGTCCAAAATCTACACATGTTTTGTCCTTTGCTCTCTTTTCTATTCTATATTTTGCTGATTCAAGCAATCCACATCCCGGATCCTGTGGTGCATAATCTATAATGGTAGTTGTACCTCCAACAATTAATGCCTTTGTAAATTCATAGCCTGCAGTATCCTTGTCACCAGTATTAGTCAATGCCTCAAAATGTGTATGTTGGTCTATCCCGCCTGGGAATATATATTTGCCAGTAGCATCAATTACTTTATCAACATCCTCATTTAGATCTTGACCTATAGCCACAATTTTTTCTCCTTCGACTAATATGTCTGCCTTAATCTCACTATCGGAACTTAAAATAGTTCCATTCTTAATTAAAGTCTTCATGTTAACCCTCCTATGATTTTATTTTATATATAATTTAAATATATAATTCAACAATAATTAAAACTTGCTATTTTTTCCTCTTCCTCTGAATAGAAGTAATGGTTACTGCAAGAAAAATAACTAACCCTTTTGCAATATCTTGGTTATAATACTGAACATTACATAAAGTAAGACCATTAGATAAAATTCCAATTATCAATGCACCGACAAATGTTCCTGCTATATTAGGTTCACCACTTTTAAATGCAGTACCTCCTACATAAACTGTTGCCAATGCTTCCATAAGATAACTATCTCCTGCTGATGGATGGGCAGTTCCAAGTTTCGAAGCAAGTATCAAAGCTGCTAATCCTGCACCTATTCCACTTATTATGTAAGCCTTAATTATATTTTTATTTACATTAACCCCAGACATCATTGCTGCTTCTTCATTTCCTCCAATTGCATATACATATCTTCCAAATCTAGTATAATTAAGAAGTATATAGATTATAGCAAGAAATACTATCATGAAAAATAGCGATGTAGGAATACGGCCGATAAATTTAGCCCCAAATATCTTAAATCCTTCTGGTAATCCGGAAATTGGATGTCCTTTTGTATAAGCCTGATTAAATCCCGAAATAAGAAATCCAAGGGATAATGTTGCGATGAAATCCGGAATTCCTAAAATAGCTACTGAAAACCCGCTTAGACTACCTAATAATGCCCCTACCAATATTGTAATTATTGCTGCTAACCATACAGGCAGTCCAAAATGTACCATTAATGCAGCTGCAACAACTCCAAGAAAACTTGTCGTATAACCTATGGTTAAATCAATACGATTTGTAATCATAACTACAGTAAGCCCTGCTCCTAAAATACTTAATATTACTATTTGGCGTAGAATAGTAAGTATATTGCCCATGCTTAGAAATGTTTTTGGCCTAAGTATCGAAAAGACTATGAATAAAATTACCAAAAAAACCAACGTTCCATATTTAGCTGCTAGCTTAGATATTTGTATATTATTATCAATTTTCTGCTGTTTTTCCATGTTTTCCTCCTATTGAATACTTCATGATTATTTCTGCATCCATAAATTCTTCCGGCCCTAAAGATTTTACCGTTTTCCCTTCATTCATGACAACAATTCTATCGCATATTGATTGAATTTCAGGGATTTCAGAGGAAATAATTATTATTGATGCATTTTCAGAAATTTTTTGAATTAACTTATATATTTCCTTTTTAGCTCCAACGTCAATACCTCTGGTTGGTTCATCAAATATATATATATCTACGGGCATGTCTAAAAATTTTGATAATACTACCTTCTGTTGATTTCCTCCACTAAGGCTACCGGCAGGATTGTAGATATTTGAACAATTTATTCTTAAGTCATTCTTTAATTTTTCAACAGATGATTTTTCTTTACTCTGATTGACAAAACCATATTTAGAGAAATATTTTAATTTGGTTAATGAAGAATTTTGATGAATCGGTAGATTCATTACTAATCCTTGTTGTCTTCTTTCCTCAGGAATTAATACTAACCCTGAGTCCATTGATTCTCGAATATTTTTAAATTCAACGAGTTCATCTTTATATTTTACGCTTCCACTATTCTTTTTATCAATACCTAAAATCGCACGAATCATTTCCGTTCTTCCAGATCCAACCAACCCATAAAACCCGAGAATTTCACCTTTGTATAATTCAAAACTTGCATCATGTACCATCTGGTCACAGCTTATGTTATTTACTTCTAATACAATTTCTTTTAGTTCCTTTTGTGCTTTTTCAATATCCAAACTTTCTGAACTGCGGTTCACCATTTCTTTTATAATCTGATTCTGAGTCACCTCCTCAATCTTGTGTGAAGAAACTACATTACCATCACGTAGAACTGTTACTTCATCACATATCTCAAATACTTCATCTAATTTATGAGTGATAAAAATTATTGTTTTCCCAATTTCTCTTAAATATTTCATATACTCAAGGAAGTCTTTTATCTCATATACTCCTAATCTTGCAGTTGGTTCATCCATTATGATAACCTCCGCGTCTTCGGATAAGACCCTTGCAATTACTAACATTTGTTTTTGTGATACGCTTAAATCACTTACAATAGCTTTAGGATCTAGGTTTATCTTTAACTCAGATAATAATGCTTCAGCATCACGAGTCATTCGATTCATATCCATAAAACCTCTTTTAGTTTTCTCCTTCCCAAGGTAGATGTTTTCAGCTACGCTAAAATACTCAACCAAAGCAAGTTCTTGAGGCACTATTGCCATTTTATTTTCTAATGCTTCGATAATCGATTTAAATTCTACTTCTTTATCAAAAAGCTCTATCTTGCCTGTATCCTTACTAATTAGACCGCAAAGAATTTTCATTAAGGTAGATTTACCTGCTCCATTTTCCCCTAACAATGCATGAATTGTTCCCTTGTGGATTTCCAAGTTAACTTTATTTAAGGCACAAATTCCATTAAAGTGTTTTGAAACATCCGACATTTTAACTGCAATTTCCTGCTTATCCATGGATTTCTCCTTTCATTTAGATAAGGAGGGTCTTTGAGAAAGACCCTCTAATCATAGAATTTAGTTGTTCTTCAAATAACTTTCAGTCCTCTCAATCCATTCATCAACATTATCTTTAGTAATCATTATAAATGGCATTTCATGAAACATTTTTACGTTTTCTCCAGCGCCTAAATCAGCAATTGTATCAATTACATCATCAGTTGTTGCCTCTAAATCTGCAACTGAAGTAGCAACTATATATTTCTCATCCTTTATCATTTTTAATACATCAATCTCTCCATCAGCGCCTACAATCTTAATATCAGTTTTTCCTAAAGCTTCACATGCTTGAGCAGCACCGATTGCCTCTAAGTCAAACGTACACCAAATAGATTTAACATCTGGATTTTGCTGCAATGCACTTTCAACTCCATTATAAGCTAATTCAGTCGTTCCAGGATATCCTGTAGTTACCTTATTTACCATCTTAATTTTTGTATACTCTTTAAGCATTGCTTCTTGTATGTTAACACGAGCTCGAATAGCTGGGTGGTCATTGTGACCAGTCGCAATAATTTCCCCTTCATAACCCATTTCACCTGCTAACATCATATACATTGCTGCTCCAAGAGCAAAATCATTTTTTGCAAAATATGCGGATATACCTGGTATGTATCCAGATTCTACACTGATTACATGTACACCTTTGTCGGATGCCTCTTTAACTGCATTTGTAAGTCCATCAGTATCACCATTTAACACAACTATTACATTGCACCCTTGTTGTACTAAATTTTCAATATCAGTCGACTGTTGTACTGCTGTTCCATTTGCATTAGTCGCTATACATTCATAGCCTGCATCAGTAACCTTTTTCTGCATCATTTCAAAAACTTGTCTGTTGTTAATGGCATCTAAAGCATTTATGCTTACTCCAACAGTTATATCCCCATCTATTGCTTTAGGACTGCTAACTTCATTTGGTTCCTGAGGATTATCAACAGGTGCTGCTGGTGATTCACTTTGGCATGCTGTCAATACTCCCATGGATAATATCAATATAGCCAGCATAATTAGAATTCTTTTTTCCCTCAACATACTTCCTCCTCTTTATTTGTTTTTATTAAATGACTATACCGGTGGCATATATAGTTTTTTATGCTATAAGTACAATCATGAAATACATAAATAATTAGATGTCATTATCATTATAAAAGGTCTTTTCCAATAAATTACTTAGATTTTTTTCTGCTCTGCGGACTTGATAGATTATAACCAATATATTCTTTTTCCTCTGGGAAACCCCATGTATTTATCTTACTTGTTTTTAGGTTCATATTTACCAGTGCCTCAGCAAATTTTACAGCGGGCATAACACCATCTAATACTGGTACACCCAAACTATTTTTCAACTCTTCAACAAAGTCTACAAACCCTGCACATCCTAAAAGTATGCATTCAGCACCATCCTCTTTAACTGCCATCATACTCTGCTGTTTTAAAGCATCTAATCCTTTTTCAATATCAGTCCCAAAATCTAAAACACTAAGTCCTGTAGATCTAATTGATTTACAAAATTCTTTTGCACCATAACCCTTTACCAAATCTTCAGTAATTTTTATCGATCTATCAAGAACAGATACTATTGAGAAATAAGGAGCTATCATCTTTGCAGTTGCCATTGCAGCCTCAGCAATACCTACTACTGGCTTATCTGTGATTTCTCTTGCTGCCTGTAATCCCGGATCTCCAAAACAAGCAATAACAAATGCGTCTGCCCCTTCTTCTTCCCCTTTTACAATTTCCTGTAGAACTCCAGGAACTGCAAGATATTCATCTACATAACATTCAATACTGTTTACCCCAATATCAGGACTAACTGCATATACAATTGTCCCTTCATTTGCATACTTTTTTGCACATTGTTCAATACTCTTTGTCATAGACAATGTTGTATTTGGATTTATCAATTTAATTTTTATTTTTGACGCCCCCTTAATTATTTATCTAACTCAATTATTGTATTTAGTAACAACTGACATCCAGTAGCTATATCTTTCGAGGAGCTTTTTTCAACAATACTATGGCTTATCCCACCAATGCTTGGAATAAATATCATCGCTGAAGGTGTGAATAATGCCATATTGATAGCATCGTGACCTGCTCCACTATACATTTCTCTATAAGAAATGTTCATTTTCTCACAACAATTTTGAACAACATTTATTATTTTTTCGTCCAGAACAGTTTCTTTTTGACTTAATATATTCTTTAAAAACATACCTTGATTTTTGAACTCTTCATTAAATTGTTCAATTATTTCTTCATTATCAGCTATTGATTTTCCTCTAAGTTCAATAACAAACTCAACTTCACCGGGAATAACATTTACAGCCCCAGGCAATACAGTCATTTGGCCTACAGTACAGGTAATCTCTTCATCTTTTAGATGAGCTATTTCCATCAATCTAGTTATCATCTTACATGTTTTAGTAAGTGCATCATCTCTAAGATTCATTGGTGTACTACCTGCATGGTTAGCCATTCCTTTGACTGTTGCTTTATAACGAGTTATACCTACTATTCCATTGACAACTCCGATTGATGTTTTGGAATTATCCAAAATCCCACCTTGCTCAATATGTAACTCTAAATAACATTTATATTTTTCTGAGTCTCTGCGTGATTGATTTACTGAATTCATATCTAATCCATGCTGTTTCATCTTAGGTATGCTAGAATCTTCTATAGGTGTACCTGTAAAGCATTTGCTACCAAAAGTTCCTCCAATAACATTGCCCTCTTCTTCTATAAATGCTATAACTTCAATTGGACAATGGTTTTTATATCCATTATCCTGAAATACCCTGATACATTCTATACCTGCTAAAACTCCAAGTGTCCCATCATAAATTCCTCCTGCCGGTACCGAATCAATATGCGATCCTATTGAGATAGCCTTATCTCCTTCTCCCTCAAGTCTACCTATTAAATTACCAACTGGGTCAATACACGTCTTCATTCCAGCAGATTCCATTAACTTTTTTACTAAATCTACTCCCTTATCATATTCTGTAGAATATGCCAACCTAGTAACACCTATATTTTCTTCAAACCCTATCTTACCTAAATCCTCTATGTCTCTTTGTAAACGTTCTATATTGATTTCCAATCGTATCACCTCCATTAACTTTTTTACAATCAATAGCCCAACTTAGCTGTTTTAATTAACAAAAAAACCTCACTAGCAGGTACTAAAAAGTACTTGCTAGTGAGGCACCCATAACCTCTGAAATATTTTTTACTATACAAATTCATTAACTAAAGAGAAAATGTTTTCAAATATATATTACATTAAACCACTAATATTGTCAAGAATCACATTACAAATTTGTCCCACTATTTTCTTTATTTTTTAATAATTCAATTATTTGTTTTGAGACATCTACAATCTTTATATTTTTATCTCTACTTATCTTTTGCATTTTTGCCATAGCTTCTTGTTCTTTAATTCCATACTTGTCCATCAATAATCCTTTAGCAATTTCAATATATTTTCTGGTCTCTAACTTCTCTTTAGTTTGATTTAATTCTGATTTTAAATTTTCAAACTCACTATGCCTAGCCATAACTATATTAATTGCTGCATTTAAATCATAATCTGTTACTGGTTTAATCAGATAATACAATGCACCATTTTCGGAAGCCTTTTTTATTAATGAATCCTTATGATATGCAGTTAAAATTATGCATGGTACATCTATATATTTATTGATTTTCTCTAATGCAACAAGTCCGCTCACAATAGGCATGTTTATGTCCATGATGATTAAATCTGGTAATTTCTCTAATGCTAACTCAATCGCTTCTTTACCATTTTTGGCAATTGCAATTACATCATGCCCAAAGGATTCTATACTATATTTTAATCCCTGCGACACTAAATAATCATCCTCACATATTAAAACATTCAATTTTTTTGACATATTTTCACCTCTAACTAAATCATCCATTTACGAGGAGCAATTATCTTGACCGTGGTTCCATTATCTATAGAGAAATAAATATTGCCTTGAAAATCATTGCTGATTATTCCATTTACTATTCTTACACCAACGGAATTTGTACTCTTCAAATTAAAATCTTCAGGAATACCAATCCCATTGTCTTTCATTATTAATACGATATCATCTTCAATCATTTTCAAATCAACTCCAACGATCTTTTCATAATCCTTAGTTACATTTTTATAAGCATGCTTTATTACATTTGTTAAAAGTTCATTAACTACAATTGCAAATGACGTAGCTTTACTGTAGGATATAAACACATCTTCAAGTTTCATATTAAATTTAATGTCATTATTTTCAGTATTATATACCAAGGTCTCTAGGATTACCTTGAGATTTATAATACTCCCCCCATTTTCATTTTTTGATAGCAAATCATGAATAGATGCAATACTTTTTATTGAAGATATAATCTTTTTAAAAGCATCATCCACTTCTTCCTTGTTTCCATTTTCCATGCAATCTTTTTGCATTGAAACTAATGTAATTATAGATTGCAGATTATTTTTAATTCTATGGTGACTCTCCTGCAAAAGAGTAGATTGTCCTAATAACCTTGTTCCTTCAATTGCAATTGCTGCATGCCTTGCGAAGGTTAACAAATACATGGTCTCATTTTGTGTCTGAGTATAAATACTCTTAAAATATATACTTATAAGTCCACCAAGCTGCGTTCTGATAATAATGGGGACACTTATAATAGTTTTAAAGTCAACCTTTTCATTAAACATTGATTCAAATCCAATATCTCTTATATTAGAGTAAGAAATATCCTTCTGTGCTGCTGCATCTAGGATATACTCACTCTTTAATAAAGGCAAGTCAATTTGTGATTTACTATAAGTATAGTTCTCAATGATTGCGTTTGTTGGTGAATCAATCAGACTTATCAGGCATCCGTCAATACCCATAACATCTGATAATTCCATTGATAAGAACTTTAATATATCCTTTAATTCATATTCAGACGTAAGATATTCAGCAGACTTAAAGATGGCACTCAAAACATTGTTACTATCCATATCTTCTTTATAATGATAACCGTCAATTAGACTCAATAGTTTTCTCGGATTGGATTTTGCCTCCTTAGCAGACATTTTCCCCAATATTTGCCCCTTTGACATGACTGTAATACAATTAGAAATGACTAATGCTTCTTCCCATTGTTTAGTAATATATATAACCATCCCACCACTATTTACGAAATTTCGAATAATTTTATTGACTTTAGTTAAGTTTTCGTAGGACAAATAATCCATAGGCTCTTGAATGATTATCATTTTTGGATTTCTATAGAAATGTTTACAGATATAAAGATACTTCTTATTCCCCAATGATAAATCTCTTACCTTTGTTTTAAAATTGCCTTCAATACCATAGGATTTCTTAACAGTTTCAAAGTTTTCTTTTATTTTTTTCCAATCTATTAGATGGGATATTTTTCCCCTTGGTAAATTATCAAAATAGAAGTTTTCAGCAATACCTAAATTATCAAATAAAATTGGTTCTTTGTAGATAATCTCTATATCTTTCTTTTCAATTTTTTCGATACCATTTCCCAAATTGAATTTCAATGAATTTTCATCTTCATTTAAAATAGACTTTATATAATTCAATTGTTCATCATTACTCTTAATAACAACTGTATGAACTTCTTTATGATTAATACTAAGGGCTGTATTACTTATGCCACTATCATTCTGATTAGATAAATCTATAATTCCCATAATAATCTATTTAATGTCCCACCTCTTTCATATTAAACTTGATAATAATTACTGTTCTATATAATTATATCCTAATCTTCAATATTTTCAAATAATAGTATTTCCTTCAAATTCACATATTTTCTTTAAAGTTGTATAAAGTATTTCAGCTCCAGCCGCTAAATCTT
>ENA-UOOK01006729-UOOK01006729.1-fermentation-metagenome-genome-assembly--contig:-NODE-6729-length-10831-cov-2.440330_pt1 | contig 10831 bp, 12 predicted proteins | sample MGYA00245777_ERZ724023 | MGnify/ENA primary metagenome ERZ724023 (study PRJEB28704, sample SAMN03018312) | fermentation metagenome | biome: anthropogenic terrestrial biome; feature: soil; material... | reverse complement strand
GAAAGTATATGGAAGATAAAATGCCTCAAAATGTAGTATACAGAAAAAATAAATTAGGATTTAGTGTTCCTCAAGAAAAATGGCTCAACGAACTAAATGGTTATTTCCAGGAGAATCTATTGGACAATCCTAAGAGTAGAAAATATTTTAATATGGAACAGATACAAGATATTTTTAAAAATAAATCTAATGACGAAATGAGATTTAAGTTTGTTATGGTAGAAATGTGGATGAGGATTTTTAATGTGGATTAAAAAATTAACATTAATTCAATAAGTAAAATTGCTATGAGGTGTTTTTTCGTCTCTGAATGGTAGTGTATAGAATTTTATTTATGACGACGAAAGCCATCCCAAGAACACGAATAAAAAACAAGGGACTAAATTTTCTGTATCTACATCATTGACGTAGATACAACTTAAGTCGATTTCGCAATGTTTGTCTTTATTAGCCAAAGTAAAAAAATTCCAAGAGCTAGACCATGGGTAAGAAGACCTGTAGTTAAGTCAGAACTAGTGAACACGGAAAATATTGGAATAGCTATTAATGACGAGCCGACCCAGAATGGATAGGTCTTAGTAGAATTATTTACAATCCTTAAAATAAAACCTATTAACACTGAGTATACTATTATGCCTAAATAACTTAGTTGAGCGTATCCTGCCCCTAAAAAACCTGTATTTGCCCACGATTCAGGATTATGGCCTATAAATTCACTTATTAGCAAGGGAACAGGAATATCATATGGGTAGTGAATTAATCTCTTTATAAAAACACTGTTAGAAAAGTATATTAAAGGGTTATTTTGAAAGAATAAATAGTACTTGAAATTTAAAAAAGCAGGTACAAAAAGAGCTCTTCTTACGATAAGACTTAAAGGCCATATATTATTAAAAAGCAAGAATAATACCCTCCGTGAAAATCCGTGGTTTAATCCGTGCTAATCCGTGTTCCCCGTTCCCCTTCAACCTTTCGGCTTGAATACCAATGATGCTAAAAATCCAAATATTATAGCAGATGATACTCCTGCACTAGTGAGTTTAAATATGCCTATAAGCACTCCTATAGGACCATGTTGATCAAGCTCCTCCAGGGCTCCCTTCAAAAGAGAATTGCCAAAACTGGAAATTGGCACTGTGGCTCCTGCACCGGCGAATTTTACAAGAGGCTCATATAAGCCTAAACCTCCCAGTATTGCTCCTGCTACAACAAGAGCACTCATTGTATGAGCTGGAGTCAACTTAAACACATCCATCATTATTTGACCGATAACACATATTAATCCGCCTACAATAAACGCCCAGATAATTTTTTCCAAGGTTAAACCTCCTTACATCTCAATAGCTACAGCATGTGCTATACATGGTATGGTTTCTTTCTGCTGATAGGTTAAAGGTGAATGAAGCGCTCCTGTAGCAACTGCCAGCATCTTTTTAATCTCTCCGCTTCTCATCCTATTTAAAAGATGCCCATATACAGTTACAGCAGAACTAGCACAGCCACTCCCTCCGGAAAGAACCTCCGGTTGCTTCTTACTGTCATATATCATCATGCCGCAATCTCCAAAAATCTTTACCGGAATTCTTATTCCATTCTCAAGAAGCTTATCCAGTGCAATCTTATGTCCTATAGAGCCCAAATCACCGGTCACTATTATGTCATAATAATCCGGTTCTATGTTCATATCTCTGAAATGAGCTTCTATGGTATCTACTGCAGCAGGCGCCATAGCGGCACCCATATTGAAAGGATCTGTTATTCCCAAGTCAACTATCCTCCCGATAGTTGCCGATGTAACCTTTGGCCCAACACCTTGAGATGCCAATAAGCATGCTCCTGCTCCTGTAACAGTCCACTGAGATGTGGGAGGCTTTTGTGAGCCATATTCAGTAGGATATCTATATTGCTTTTCTGCACAGCAATTGTGGCTCGAGGCTCCCGTAAGTACATATTTGACCTTTTGCCCATCAATAAAGGATGCAGCTATGGTCAATCCTTCCATGGAACTGGAACAGGCACCATATATACCTAAATAAGGAATGCCCATGGTTCGGGCAGCAAAGCTGCTTGATATTATTTGATTTATCAAGTCACCACATATCAGCATCCCTACGTCATACTTGCTAACGCCTGCTTTTTCCAGGGCTTTCATAGCTGCTTGCTCCAGCATCATCCTTTCAGCTTTCTCAAAGCTGTCCTGTCCAAGATATACATCTTCATGTATCACATCAATATCCTTAGCTAATGGCCCTTCACCCTCAAAGGGCCCAGCTATGGTTGCAGAAGATATAATAACGGGTTTAGACTCAAAAATAAAGCTTTGATTACCCTTTATCATCTGAATACCCCCATATAGTTTAATAGCATTTTTATGATGGCGACAGCAAAAGCAGAAAAAGTGCCAAATACGATCACAGGTCCTGCAATTTTAAACATATTTCCTCCTACACCTAAAACATAGCCTTCACTTCTATGCTCTATGGCTGCTGATGAAATTGTATTGGCAAAACCTGTAATAGGTACTGCAGTTCCCGCTCCGGCCCATTGAGCGATATTATCGTAGATTCCTAAGCCTGTAAGCAGTATGGATATTATTATTAGTGTTGCTGCCGTAGGATCGCCAGCATTCTTTTCTGTGAAGCCAAAATAGCGTATATACATAAGCTGAATGATTTGCCCAAAGGCGCATACGCCTCCTCCGATGACAAATGCTTTTATGCAATTCGTTAAAACAGGCCTTTTTGATTCTCTCTGCTGTGCAAAATCTTTGTACTTTTGCTGCTCCAGATTTAATTTATCATCTTTATTGCTTGACAATCATATTACCTCCCAATCAATATCCATACTTATTGTTTGCAGCAATTCATAAAAATATTAACAATTTAAAATATCTAATAACCGATATGGATCAGATGGAATTTAGTGAACTTTTCACTCCAGCCGAAGTCAAAGGGGACATGATATCGATCGCTGGTGTGGGAATTTATCATGGGATATCCTTTTGAATCCTTGGCGGTTATTATTGAAAAATGATCTATCTTGCCGTCTTTTTCGTAGCACAGCAAATCTCCAACCTCGATTTTCCCCACAATTCCTATGGGATAGTCTTCAATAGGCTTGGTCAATTCCTTATAGGTGCCCTTCTTTATCAATCTGCCCTTGCCGCTGTACAGGATATAATTCCAAAAAGCGTTGGCATTTACGAAGGCTGCGCTGCCCTGTGCTTTTCCATATTTGGGATAGGTAGCAAACCAGGTTCCGTCAAAGGGGATGCCTCCTCCTTCTTCCTTATCTCCTATGCATTGTGATACATAGTTGGTGCAATCTCCCCCAATGCCGTTATAGTCCTGATATTTAGAATTATATTTAAAATCATTGCCGCTGCCCCAGGCAATACCGCAATATTTATCAGCATATTGAGCGGCTTTTTCTCTATCATATTTTGAGTTTTGAGATTTTACCTTTGAAGCCGGAGCAGTTAGCTCAGAGCCTGCCCCTACGTACATCCCGCTATAGGAATACAAGGCTTCCTGGAGAAAATCCGTATACCAGTCCTTGCTCAGCAGCCATTTGTCATCTTTATTGACCAATCCCACGTTATGCCTTACGCCTGTGCCAAAGGTATTCACCGTCTGGTTTATGTCGTCCTTGTATATATACTCAAATTTATAAGTCTCTGTAAGAAAAACAGAATACATGCCGTCCTTTTTAGTTATTTTTCCTAAATATACAGATGATTTAATATCAATAAGCTTGATTCCCCTTGCCTCGGACCAATCATGAAGATACTTTATTCTTTTAGCTTCGTGCTCGAAGGACCAAAGTGCATATTTCCTCGATGTATCGTAGCATTCTCTTAAAGCCTTCCAATCACCGCTGATCATCGCTTTACATCTCTCATCGTATACGCTCTGAATAATGCCTGCGATTTGCTTTTCTAAGTCGGCGGTATCGCACCATGCAGCCTTCAAAGCAACCGATGAGAATATCAATATAAAAAATGCGGTTATTTTCCATTTTTTAAATCTCCTGTTCATTTTTATCAATCCCTTCAATGTAAAATTAAATCAGATAAATATAGTCTACTCAAAAAAATAAAAAAAATAGGCTTCACAGCCTATTTTTATCAATGGTGGGTAAACCTTTTTTTTGCAATCAACTCAAAAGCTTTTTTATAAGCTCCTTTGTCGCTTAGGTATAATCTGAATTTACCGGATAGCCTTTTATTATAAACCAATCGCTTGCAATTCAATTTATTACAGCCAATAAATCTTTCATTTTTTATTACCTCAGCATCATATCTGATGTCTCCAGACATACGCAACACCTCTTTCCGATACCATCTTACTCCTGAAATCAATTATGGTGATATTATTTTTAATGCTACCATAGTATAATATTACATGTCAAACCTGAAGATATGATTTTACCCGGAGCTAATCCCCGCTAATTCGCATAAGCTATGCTAAGCTTACGGACAAAGTCTTGTGATGAGCCTGCTTTCGATATATTTCAAGCCGCCGCTGCTTATTATGGAAACAAACCCGCTGGGATCTTCCGGCACAACTATTGTATCTCCTTTTTCAACAGTCGTTTTTATGTTTTTATAGCACAAAAATCCTTTCCCGGAAACGATACTGATTATTTTAGTTTCGTCACATCTTTGCATAATGGATTCTTCATCCTTCAAAGCCGCGAAAATAGCTCCGAAATGCTCGTATTCACCGAGGCAAACCAGTCTGCAATCCATGTAGGAGGCAGCATAAACATTTATGATTCTTCCGTCTGTTATGCATTTTTTTATGGAACACAAAGCTTTTTCAATATGAAGCTCTCTTTTTTTCCCATTTTCCGTCCTATCCCAGTCATATAATCTGTAGGTCAGATCAGAAGCTTCCTGAAGTTCATATGCCAGAACTCCTTTGCCTAAAGCGTGTATGGTTCCCGACGGTATAAAGATGCAATCACCTTTTTTTACTTTTATCCTATTCAGCATATCGACTATGGAACCATTGATTGCAGCATCTCTTATTGCATTTTTTTCATAATATCCGTTAAAACCATAAAATATCTCGGAATCCTCCTCACAATCCAGTATAACCCACAGCTCATCCTTGCCCGTGAAGCCATCGCCAAGAGCCATGGCTGCTTGTTTGTCCGGATGAACCTGTATGGACAAATCATCGCTTGCATCTATAAGCTTTATGATCAGTGGAATGCCGTCTTTCTCTCCACTATATTCTATACTCTCTCCAATTTTACCGGAGAAATTTTTATTATACTTTATTAATCTATTTCCACCCCATATTTTTTCGATCAATACCGGTTCTGTCTTATAAGGCGTCATAAAAAAACCCCCGATTCAATAGACTGAATTTCTCTACTACAATCTATTAAACGGGGCTTTTCCCTGCTACAAATCTATTTAATTTATTTTAGGCTCATCTGTTCTGCTTATTGGTTGCCGCTCCTGATACTACAAACCTCAAGGCTTGCAAGGGCTAAATGATGTATAATATGTTGCTTCCGGGAAAGTACTTTTCTATGGTACTTTGAAAGAAATCCTTCATATCACTTATCCGCTCTTTGCCATATATATATTTGCCATAACCGAACTGGCCATATTTGAAGCTTCTTTTATCTTCATTCATAGGCAAAGCCGTCTCAGGAAAAATCTGAAGAATCCTATTTTTGGCTTTTGCTGTGAATCTGTGGGATATTATTTCAAAGCTTATGTCTTGAAAATACGTATCTGGGATATTTTCTCTGAGCATCAAAAGTAAAGCACCGTATTCTTTTTTCCAGTCGTCCTCCAGAAAAACAGGAGCGATGATGAAACCGGTCTGATACCCTTTCTCAATGACTTTTCTTGATGCTTCTATCCTTTTTTGCGCCGAGGGAGTATGATGCTCGTAGGTTCTTATAACATGATCCGTATTAAGACTAAAGCGTACAGAAGTATGTCCGCCATGTTCAACATCAAGGAAATCCTTCACATTTATATATTTTGTTACGAAGCGAAAGCGTCCATTGTCCTGATGAGCAAAAAAATCAATGGCCTGGGACAGCCCCTTTGTATAGGGCTCCACCGGCAGCGGATCGGAGGTTGCAGCGCCTTCGAACATTGTTATCTCTTCTTTTCTCTCTTTGATATATTTTTCTGCTTGATCCAAAATTTCATTTACATTCACATAAGCTCTCACATAAGGCTTATCGCCGAGCTGAGTATTCAGATAGCAATATTCACATTGTCCCATACAGCCCGTTACCAATGGAAGCTGATAGTGGGCAGAAGGCTTGCAGGTCTGGAACTTTAGGGTCTTCCTCACGCCTATAACCAGGGTTCTTTTCCCTTCTGCATATTTTCCCCCGGGGTCTTTTCCGGGTATGCCTTGTATTCGGTCTGAATTAAGCTTTACGACCTCAATACCCTTGCTGCGGAAATAATCAAAAAGCTCAATTGCTTTTGCATATCTGAATGAGTCGTTTTCAAAGATTACTCTATTTGGAATAAACATAACAGCACCTCAAATAATATACTTTAATATTATTTAAGATGCTGAATTCCTTTAATTAATATACATCTTTATGATTAGTGCATTAGTCCATATATGACTCAATTTTATCATTAAAGAAAAATACTCCTACGCCGCCTATTCCCAGATGAGATCCCAATACGCTTCCTATTTTGTTGATGATGACTTTTACATCCCCCATTCTGGCTTGCATCATGGCCTGCAATTCCCGGGCCATATCGATATCGTCCGCATGGCTGATGCCCAAAACCTGATTGGGAAAGCTGCTGATTCTCTCTTCCACGATATCCAGAACCGTATTCAGCGCCTTTTTCTTGCCTCTTACCTTCTGTATCACTTCCATAATCCCATCGTTGACATGAAGTATGGGTTTGATGTTCAATATATTGCCGATCAGTCCTTCGCTTTTGTTTATCCTTCCCCCTTTTACCAGCCAATTCAAATCCGTTATAGTAAATATATGCTCTATATGTGCAATCATCTTCTTGATAGAATCCACTACGCTCTCAAAGCTTATGCCTGCATCTAAAAGCTTGGCTGCCTGCATCGCGATCAAGCCTGTTGCCGTGGACCCGGACCTGGTATCGATCACTTCCATATTTACACCTGCATTTCGCGTTTTCAGATCCTCTACTATCCTATACATGGTTTGATATGTACCTGACAATTTTGAAGAAAATGATAAAAAAATGAAATCCTCGCCTTTGGAAATACATTCTTGAAATAACTTATAAGCATATGCAGGACTTGGCTGAGAGGTTTTGGGACATATGCCCTTCCTCATGGCATCATAGACTTCATCAATCTTTATAGTAACCTTGTCCAGAAATTCATTCCCATTGAGATCGATCTTAAGGGGTAAGAGTCCGATATTATATCTCTCCATCATCTCATCAGGCAGATCACAAGTACTATCAACTATTATCCTTGTCATGTACTTAATGCCCCCAATCATTTTTGTAGTATTTCTTCTATACATAGGATATCGCTATCTGCCAAAGATTTCAATGAAATGCTGAACAGGTTTTCAAATATTACAAAATACAGCTGACGATATCATCTATGGTTATATTTTTAAAATACTCCTCTATATTAAGTTTTGCAAGGGCTGATCTTATTTCCTCATTCTCATAACGCTTGCCTATAAGTGCGGATTCAACTTCCTCCAGGCTTCCGCTCCCGAAGAAATCTCCATAAAACTTTATGCCCCGGATAATGCCGTCCTTTATATTCGCCAGAACTTCTATTTTTCCGCCTTCAAATCTATTCCCCTGCTTGACATTGAACTCAGGCGACTCCCCGTAATTCCAATCCCAGCTCATATATTTTCTCTCCGTAAGCGAGTTTATTTCATCCATGGCTTCCTTTGAAAGCTCCCCTTCTCTTAATTCCGTATCCTCATCAAACATATATTTCAAAAGAAGCTCCTTAAACTCGGATACAGAGATATCATCCTTCAAATAATCCTTTATGTTTGTGACCCTGGCTCTTACAGATTTTACACCCTTTGATCTGAATTTATCCTCAGATACCTTTAGTGCTTTTGCCAGCTCCTCCATTTTGGAATCAAAAAGCAAGGTTCCATGGTGCAGAAGCTTTCCATTCTTTACAGCCTGCGCATTTCCGGAAAATTTCCTGCCGTCTATGGTGATATCGTTTCTGCCCGAAAGCTTCGACTCCACCCCCAGCTTCTTCAGGGCCCTGATTATGGGCATTGTGAACTTTCTAAAATCAAACTCGCTCTTTTCCAATCCTTTGATTATAAAGGTATAATTCAGATTGCCCAGATCATGGTAAACAGCGCCTCCGCCGGTTATCCTCCTCACTACGTTGATCCCTTTTTCCTTAACATAATCGCTATTGATTTCTTCTGCTGTATTCTGATGCTTGCCGACAATAATGGCATTGTCATTTTGCCAAAGCATAAAGTATTCATTGCTCCTGGGGAGCTTGTCAAACACATACTGCTCCAAGGCCAGATTAAAATCCGGCTCAGTGCTGGGGCTTTCCAGGTAAACCATGCTCATACCACCACTCCTTGCAGGCATGTTGTGACCTAATTATATGTTCTCGAACAAAAAAAGAAAACCTCCCATAAGGCAGGTAATATTATCGCAGGCATCTTGCCGCCAAAATCAATCAATAGCGGGATATATGTTTTCTACCCTGGGACAGCATAAACCGGTCCAAATAACAGGCTGCTCTTGCCATATAGCCGCTGTCTTATTAAAATTAATCTCCGAGAATGAAACTATTTGCGGCTTTCATGACGCTTATACAGTGAAAGACGGTGAAACGATGGTCGACCAAAACATCATCTCTCTTTTCAATTGCATATACGACAACACAAACAGAAAAGTATTGAGATTCATAACTGCAAAATGCAACAATACTTCGGATATCAGCGATATATTTCAGGATACCTACATGGAGCTCTATGCCGTTATGGTAAAACGCGGTCTGGACTATATCGCAAACAGCGAAGCTTTTGTAATGAATATCGCAAAACAAAAGGTCTACCGGCATTATTCACTGCTGACTCGCCTGAAATTCGCTATACCGTTGTCTGTTGCAGACGAAGACGGGAATGAAATCAATATTGCTGATCTGGAAGCAAACTATTTTTCTTTTAATACCAGCATGCTTAACAGCGCATTGATTGCAGAAATTAAAAGGGCCATATCCGCAAAACCACAAATTGTGCAGAAGATATTCCTCTTGCGCTATTCACTGGATATGACCATTCCTGAAATCGCAGAACTGCTGTCTGTCGGCGAATCCTATGTCAAAAACAAATTGTACCGCACAATAAGCGAACTGCGAAAACTTTATGTGGGAAAGGAAGGTTTTGATTTATGAACGAGAAAAAACTATTTAAGATGGCGGCAAACGAAAAAATGCCGGACATTGAAGGTGTGAGACAAAGATGCTTGAATCCGGTGGCAGCAGCTCATTCTGTGACCTGGATGAAAAGAGTTTTGCCCGTTGCTGCCTGTGCCCTTGTTGCCTTAGTTGCGGTATTCGCAGTCCCGCACATGAGCAGTAATAATGCCGTGATTGACCCTTCAGTCACACCCAACTCAATTTACATCAATCGTCTTGATGCAATTCCGCTTAACTTAATGAACTTTGCTTTACTGCAAAACGATTTTATCAAAATGAGCAGAGAAGAACTATGTGAATATTATGGCGCGAATATTTTCCCGCAGGTCCCGGAAGATCTGAAAAACTGGGATTCTTCCCCTGAATATGAGTACGGAATCTATCGAAGAAACAGCGGCAGCGGAGAAGTTTATTTTGACCAAAATGTAATCAACTACTCCAATGACAACTTCAGCAGAAACATTAACATTGAGACGGCAAAAGGCACAATGCCTCTCTATGATGTGGCGGCGTTTAACGGCGATAATTTCGTAAAGTCCAGCATAGGCGGTATTGAGATAGGTATCGGCGGCACGGAAAACGGATGTTATTATGCCGAATTCATGTATAAAGGCGTAGGCTTTTGTATCATTACCGATGGGCTATCACAGGTTGAACTCATTTCGGTTCTTGAGTCGATTATGAAGTAAGCTTATAAGCATTTGCCCTGCACTTTATCTGTTAGTTCCTATTTCAGGAAAAAAATATTTACTGACAGTAAAGCACCCATCCACTTTTTGGGATAGGTGCTTTCAGTGTTTGCCTGCAAAAATGTACAAAAAGTAGGACCGTCCCCGATTAGTTTTCGATGCCCTTGCGGGCGATGACCCCCTGGGTGTAGTAGTGTTTGATCTCCCGCATTTCGGTGACCAGGTCGGCCAGTTCAATCAATTCCTCGGTAGCTCCCCGGCCGGTGAGAACCAGTTCAACGTCAGGATTTTTTGCCTCAATCAGGGATTTGACTGCTTGCCAGTCAACCAGGCCAAAGTGCAGAGCCACCACCAATTCGTCCAAGATGACCACCTGGTATTCACCGCTGGTGACAGCCTCTCGTGCCAGGCCCAGCCCCTCCGCCATCAAATCCACATACTCCTGTGGCGGCCGTCCCGGCGGGAAGATTACTGCCTGTTTGCGCCATTTTGCCAGCTCTGCCTCCGGCATTGAACCTTCTTTTACTACAAAGAAAGGCTTGCCCAAAGTCTTAAGGGTCAAATTAGGAGATATAGTTGGCAAAATCTTGTGTTCGCTGTATGTCGCAGTCTTCATGAACTGCAAAAACAATACTTTCTTGCCGGCGCCCAATGCCCTCAAGGCCAAACCTATGGCTGCAGTGGTCTTGCCCTTGCCGTTACCGGTATACACCTGCACATATC
>ENA-UOOK01006728-UOOK01006728.1-fermentation-metagenome-genome-assembly--contig:-NODE-6728-length-10832-cov-7.894961_pt1 | contig 10832 bp, 10 predicted proteins | sample MGYA00245777_ERZ724023 | MGnify/ENA primary metagenome ERZ724023 (study PRJEB28704, sample SAMN03018312) | fermentation metagenome | biome: anthropogenic terrestrial biome; feature: soil; material... | reverse complement strand
ATGCAGCTCGGCGCCGACGGGGTCTTTGTCGGGTCGGGCATCTTCAAGTCCGCGAACCCCGAGGCGACCGCCCGGGCGATCGTGGAGGCCGTCAACCACTACGACGACGCAAAGGTCATCGCAGAGGTGAGCAAGGGTCTCGGTGAGGCGATGAAGGGGTTGGACGTCCATCTCCTCCGCGAAGACGAGGTGTTGCAGACCCGTGGGCGTTAAGGTCGGCGTTCTCGCGCTCCAGGGCGACGTCGCCGAGCATATCGCGGCGTTCCGTGAGGCACTGACAGACCGGCCGGGCTCGTCGGTCGTCCCGGTCCGGCGCGTGGCGGACCTCGCGGACCTCGACGCGCTTGCGATCCCGGGCGGCGAGTCCACCACGATCTCCCGGCTGATAGGAAAGAACGGGCTCTATGAGCCGCTTGCGGAGTTCGAGGGCGGGGTCTTCGCCACCTGCGCGGGGATGGTTCTTCTCGCGGACCGGGTGGACGACCCCCGGGTCCGGACTCTCTCCCTCATCCCGATGCACGTCACGCGAAACGCCTTCGGGCGGCAGGTCGACTCCTGCGAGGCCTGCCTGGAGATCGCGGGCCTCACCGAACCCTTCCGGGCGGTCTTCATCCGGGCCCCGGCGGCGACGGAGGTCGGTCCCGGTGTCGAGGTGCTCGCCCGCATACCGGAAGGGATTGTTGCCGTCCGGCACGGCCGGCACATGGCGTTCGCCTTCCACCCGGAGCTCGGAGGGGATCTCCGGCTGCACCGGATGTTCTTAGAAAACCTCAGGGTATAGGCCCCCGGGGTTCACCCTTCTTTTCGACTTCCGGGTCGTATACCGTCTGCTGCGTCCGGACCGGGATGGATATCGTCAAACGATCCCGCCCCGCCGAAGGCGGCATCGATCCAGGCCGCGATCTCGTCCCGCACCACCCGGAAGACGGCCAGCCGTTCCTCCTCGGTCCCGGTCGCGGCGGAAGGGTCGGGGAAACTTGCGTGGACCGTCGATTTTGCCCCGGGGAAGATCGGGCAGGCGATCTTTGCCGCGTCACATACCGTGACCACGACGTCCATCTCCTCCCCGATGAATCTGCCGAGATCCCTGGACCGCTGCCCGGAGATCTCGATCCCGAGCTCGGCCATCACGCGGACGGCGAGCGGATGGACCTCCGCCGCGACCGTGCCGGCGCTGAATGCCTCATACCGGCCGCCGTACCGCGCCCGCAGATACCCCTCGGCCATCTGTGAGCGGGCCGCGTTGTGCGTACAGATGAAGAGGACGCGTTTCACACGACCCCCTGGTCGACGGCACACTGCGCGGCCGGCTCATTCGCGTACCACCGCTTCTTGAGCCAGAGCGCGACGTTGACGAGCCCGATCAGGACCGGCACCTCGACGAGGGGGCCGATCACGGTGGCGAACGCGACCTGAGAGCCGATGCCGAAGACCGCAACAGCGACGGCGATGGCGAGTTCGAAGTTGTTCGACGCTGCTGTGAAGGCCAGGGTCGCCGAACGCGGGTAGTCGACGTTGAGCCGGTGGCTCATCCAGAACGCGACGAAGAACATCACGAGGAAGTAGATCAGGAGCGGGATCGCGACCCGGACGACGTCGAACGGGACCTGGATGATGTTCGCCCCCTGGGTCGAGAACATCACGATGATCGTGAAGAGCAGGGCGACGAGGGTCAGGGGCGAGATCCGCGGGATGAACCGGGTCTCATACCACTCCTTCGATCGTACCCGAAGCAGGATAAAGCGGGTCAGAAACCCGGCGATGAACGGGATGCCGAGGTAGATGAAGACCGAGGTCGCGATCTCGGCGATCGTGATGCTGATCGCGGTGCCGGTCCCGATCCCGAGGAGCGGCGGCAGAACCGTGATGAAGATGTACGCGTAGATCGAGTAGAAGAAGACCTGGAAGACGGAGTTTAAGCCCACCACCGCGGCACAGTAGTCGCAGCTCCCGCCAGCGAGGTCGTTCCAGACGATCACCATCGCAATACAGCGCGCGATCCCGATCAAAATCAGGCCGTACATCAACTCCGGCCGGTCGGCGAGGAAGAGGACCGCGAGGGCGAACATCAGGACCGGGCCGACGACCCAGTTCTGGAAGAGCGATAAGCCCAGCACCTTCCGGTCGCGGAAGACGCTGCCGAGTTCCTCATACCGGACCTTCGCGAGCGGCGGGTACATCATCACGATCAGGCCGATCGCAATCGGGATCGAGGTCGTGCCGACCGCAAAGCCGGTGATCGCCTGCGGGACCGAGGGGAAGAAGTAGCCGATCCCGATCCCGATCGCCATCGCAAGGAAGATCCAGAGAGTCAGGTAGCGATCAAGGAACGAGAGCCGTTTCATAGTTTCAGCCATGGTTGTTCTCCGTGGTGTCCGGGGGTGTGCCAGCCCCCGGGCTGGCGACGTCCAGCCCCGGGGATCGACCATCGACCAGCATAATCATCGTCTTTTGTTGCATCAAGTCGCCTCGATTTGGTCCGTGTAACTGCAATCAGCGCCGGTCCCCAGGGACCGCGGTCACGCCCGCCTTCTTCACCGCCATCACGATATCGTCGACCGAGACAGCGGCCGGGTCGTAGGCGACCTTCAGCTGGTTCGTGATCCCATTCAGGGTGAAAGTGGTCACCCCCTTCAGGGCCTTCACCCGTCTCTCGACCATCTGCCCCTCACAGGCGCAACCGAGCCCTTCGAGCCGGAACGTCGCGGTCGCAGGACCGGACGATCCGGAACCGTTGCCGGGGATGGGGGCTGGAGGCAGCACCTCGTCGGCAGGCTCTCCGCAACAACAGCAACCTTCTGTCTCGACGAGGATTGAGGTCGGCAAATCCCAGTCGAGCGACGTATCACCGCAGGAACATCCGGCCCCCGGGGAGGCTGTCGCCGTCGATGCCGCACCAACGTCCTCCGCGCCGGAACAGCACGAACCTGTCGCCCCGGCGGCGACGGAGATCTGCGGCTCTCCGCACGAACAGCAACCGGCTCCGGCCGTTGAAGGAACGGGTAGCACATCGCCCGCAGGAGCGGCACAGGAACAGCAGCCAACAGTCGCCGTCGCCTGCGCTGCAGTCGGAATGGCGGGAGCCCCTATTTGGGCAACAGCGGGGCTCTCAGGTTCGGCACCGCTCCGCCACGTCAACAGACGCAGGGCGTTCAAGATCACGAAGACCGCGCTCCCCTCGTTCAGGAGCAGGCCCGTGACCAGCCCGAGGTAGCCGAGCAGGGCCGCCACGACCATGAACGCGACGTTGATCAGCGAGACGGCGATGTTCTGCCGGATCACGGTGACCGTTCGGTGCGAGAGTTCACGCACATACGCCAGTTTCCCGAGGTCGTCGGACATCAGCACCACGTCGCCGGCCTCGATCGCGATGTCCGTGCCTGCCGCGCCCATCGCGATGCCGACGTCCGCGGCGGCCATGGCCGGTGCGTCGTTGATGCCGTCGCCGACCATGGCCACTGCACCGTACCGCTCTCTCAACTGCCGCACCACGTCGACCTTATCCGTCGGCAGGAGCTGCGCCCGGTATTCATCCACACCGACACGCTGTGCGATGGCCCGGGCGCTCCGCTCGTTGTCCCCGGTCAACATCACGGTCCGGACACCGGCGTGTTTTAACCGCTGCAAGGCCTCGACAGCGCCGGGCCGCACCTCATCGGCGATCGCGACCAGGCCGGCGAGCGTCCCGTCGCGGCTGACCAGGACCACGGTCCGGCCTTCACCCTCGATCCGGGCGATCGTCTCCTCCGCGTGACCGATCTCGATACCCTCTTCGAGCATGGCGCGGGGGCTGCCGATGCGGCATGCCTGGCCGTCCACCGTCGCCGCGACCCCGCGCCCGGCCGTCTCCTCGAACTGAACGGCCGGCCGACCCGAGAACGTCCCGCTCTCGCGAGCCTTCCGGACGATCGCGGCCGCGAGGGGGTGGCCTGACCGCGACTCGATGCAGGCGGCAAGGTCGAGCAGTTCATCCCCGGTGAGATCGTCAAAGGTCACGACATCCGTGACCGCGGGCCGTCCGATGGTCAGGGTCCCGGTCTTGTCGAACGCGATCGCCTTCACCGTCTCGATGGTCTCAAGGTAGGCGCCGCCCTTGAAGACGGTTCCCTGCTTTGCAGCGTTCGCCATTGCGCCCACCACCGCGACGGGCACGGAGAGCGCAAGGCCGCAGGAGCACGAGACCACGAAGACGACGAGCCCGCGGTAGATGAACGGGTACCACTCGGCACCGAAGAAGAGCGGCGGCACGGTGGCGACCAGCACCCCGAGGACGAACATGACCGGCGTGTACCACTTCCCGAAGGAGTCCGAAAATCGCTGGTATGATGTCCGTTTCGCCTGCGCCTCCTCGACCGAGAGGATGATCCGGGAGAGCATCGTTTCGGACGCCGGTTTTGTGACCCGGACCTCGAGTGACCCGTTCTGGTTGATCGTCCCGGCGAAGACGTCCTCGCCGGGGCCGCGGTGCACGGGAACCGGTTCTCCCGTGACCGCTGCCTGGTCGACATACGACGACCCCGCGACGACCGTGCCGTCGACCGGCACCCGCTCGCCCGGTCGGACGATCACGACTTCGCCGACGCTGATCGTCTCGACCGCACAGATGGTCTCGCGGCCGTTGCGCCGGACCAGCGCTTCTTTCGGCACGAGCGCCATGAGCGACCGGATCGCACCCCGGGCTTTATCCACGGCGTAGGACTCGAGGACGTCGCCGAGCGAGTAGACGATGATCAGGACCGCGGCCTCCCCCCAGAGTCCGAGCGCCATCGCGCCGACAGAGCCGATCAGCATGAGCAGGTGGATCGTCGGCGTCAGGTTCTTGAGCGCGATCAGCGCCTTTCGTGCCGGGTAGTAGACGCCGATGAGCACGGCGAGCAGGTAGAGCCCGTTCACGATGGTGAGCGACGTCCCGAGGTATCCCGCGGCGAAGGCGATCACCGCGGTGAGGAAGCTCCCGTAGAGGGCGAGCTGTTGCGGCTCACGCCACCAGGTGCTCTTCCGCCCCTCGCTCCGCACCTGCGAGGCGGTCATCCCCGTCTCAGCGACGGTGCGGATGATCTCCTGGACACTGACGATCGCGGGATCGTAGGTGATCCGGGCCTGGCCGGTGACCGGCGTAATCTCGTGGCCCCGGACGCCGGCAAGGGCGTCCAGTTTCCGGGCGAGCAGGTCGGCGTTGCAGGTGCAGTCCATCCCCTGAATCTGCAGGGTAACCGTATCGGTATCGGATGTTGATGATGCGGTGCTCATCTCGCTTCCATCTCCTGGCGTGGAGATCCCGAACAGGAGACCGCTCCTTCGAATACTCTCACACCATTGTTCGTCATGGTGATCCCCCACAGGAAATCGGTACTTCAATCTTCTGAATATCGAGGATCTCCAGGATCTGGACCGCCTGGCCCGACCTGATCCTGTACCAGATGTTCACACCGTCCCTCCGCGACTCGAGAACCCCGGCCTCCTCCAGGACCCTGAGATGCTGCGAAACCGTCGGCTGTGCCTTTCCGACGGCCGGCACGAGTGTACACGCACATCGCTCGCCGTCCATCAGGCATTGGACGATCTTTATCCGCGTCTCGTCGGCGAGAGCTTTCAGCAGTTTTATCCTCCCCTGCATATCCACAAATTGGTATATTCAAATATATGAATATGATCGCGCTGGTCGGGATCTGGCGTCTCCTGAGTCGGGCCCGACCGGAGACGGGTCTGGGCCGCCGGGAATGAGGAGAATGTCCGCGGTGAAGACGTCTGCAGAGACGATCACCTGCGATGCTGAACGCTGCCCCCCGGCTCCGGGACCGGTGGCATGGCGGAGAGGCGACAGAAAGATGTCCCGTCGATTCCCAAGATGATACCATGAAGAAGGAACTCGTCATCGAATGGAAGCACATCGGGAACGAGATCGAGAAGACCGCCGAAGAGTTTGAGGAGACCGGAATGACGCTCTCGGCCGTTCTCGCGGAGATCCGGATGCTCCTCGAGATGGAGGGGATCAGCGTCCGGGTGGATGAGACCGTCCTCCCCGATGATGCCCCCGCCGGTTCGGAGGCTCTCCTCTTCAACGGGGTGCCGATCGAGGAACTTCTCGCGGGGGTCGAGGTGACTGCCGCATCCTGCTCCTGTGCATCCTGCGACTCCTGCGGGGGAGACGCGGAGTGCCGGACGCTCTGCTACAACGGCGAGGAGTACGAGGCAATCCCGCCGGAACTGATCGGGCGGGCGGCCGCAAAAGCGCTCGAGGTGAAGTGAGGGGCGGCCGGGCTGCGGTCACCGGTTCCCCTCATGCCGGGAGCCGGCAGGGGGAGACTTTTTCAATCCGCTTTCAATGTATTGTACTTAACATTAACATAATGGTAAATGATTATTTTTAATAAGGGTCGCGCCCCAATCACGATACCGTAAGCCTCCGATACCCCCAGAGCGTCTCGGAGAGGACTGAATGGACGTGGTAGGTATTACAAAACGTTGTCATCTTCTGCTCATCATGCTTGGTGTCTGTGCCGTTCTCCTCTGCGCCTCCGCCGCCTGCACAACCACCCAGGAATCACTCTCTTCGGCTGAAAACCGCACGATCACCGATATGGTGGGCCGGACCGTCGTCGTCCCGTCGGAGATCGAAAGCGTTCTCTGCACCTCGCCGCCGTCGACGAACCTCGTCTACATGGTCGCACCCGACCGGCTCGCGGGCTGGAACTTCGCGCCCGAGAAGGGATACGCCGCTGAGAGATACGCGGCACTCCCGATCGTCGGAGGCTGGTTCGGGAAAGAGACCGGCAATTACGAGACGTTCATCGCGATGCACCCCGACGTCGTCGTCGAGGGCTTCACCACCGACGGGGGGGCGGCGCTCGCCTCGGTCGCCGAACGGCAGGAGAAGATGGGCGCCATCCCGGTCGTCGCTGTCGAGGACAGCACCAACTCCACCGGCTACTCCGCACCCATCAGGTTCATGGGCGACCTCCTCGGCGAGGAGGAGCAGGCCGAAGCGATGATCGCCTACTACGAGGGTGTGCTCGCCATGGTGACGGAGCGGGTGGCCTCGACCCCCGCCGATGAGCGGGTGGGGGTCTACTACGCCGAGGGTCCGAAGGGGCTCGCGACCGATCCCACGGGCTCGCAGCACTCCGAACTCATCGAACTCTGCGGCGGGAGAAACGTCGCAGACTGCGCGCTCACGCCCGGGATGGGGATGACCGAGGTCTCGATGGAGCAGATCATCCGCTGGGACCCCGACGTCATCCTGGCAGGCGACGCGAAGTTCTACGCCGCGGTCCGGACCGACCCGCTCTGGCAGGATATCACCGCCGTGAAGACGGGCCGGGTCTACCTCATCCCGCGGACGGCGTTCTGCTGGTTCGACCGCCCGCCGGGGATCAACCGGATCGTCGGGATCCCCTGGACCGCCAGGACCCTGTATCCCGATCTCTTCCAGGACATGGACCTTGTGAGCCTCGTCCGGGAGTATCACGAGACCTTCATCCACGTATCGCTCACCGACGACCAGATCCGGGGTATCCTGAACCCCGGGGCCTGATGAGCATGGGACAGGAAAAGGGCCGTGAAGGAGCGGAACGCATGGACCGGATCGCAAAGACGGTCTTTGCCCCGGTCTACCCGGCGATCGCGGATCAGATCATCGATCAGTGCGGGATCAGGAGCGGCCGGTGCCTCGACGCCGGCAGCGGCCCCGGGTCGCTCGGGATAGCGCTTGCGCAGGCGAGCGATCTATCGGTCACGCTCCTCGACGTCTCCCCCGATATGCTCGCGGTCGCCGGAGAAAACGTCCGGGAGGCCGGGCTTTCGGGCCGCCTCTCGCTCCTCGCCGGCGACGTCCACGATATCCCGCTCCCCGCGGGATCCGTCGACCTCGTGGTCAGCCGCGGCTCGGTCTTCTTCTGGGAAGACCTCCCCCGGGCGTTCTCCGAGATTTACCGGGTCCTCGCACCCGGCGGGAAGACCTACGTCGGGGGCGGGTTCGGGACCGCCGAACTCCGGGACGCAGTCCTGGCCGTGATGGCGAAGGAGAACCCCGACTGGAAGAGTTTCCGGGATAAAAACCTCGGCCCGGAGAACCGGAAACGGATCGCGGGCGTTCTCGAGGACCTCGGGCTTCCTCACCGGCTCATCAGCGACGACTCGGGGTTCTGGGTCGTGATGGAGAAGGAGCGGTAGGCATGCGCTGCTCCATCTGCGAGAACCGGTGCGTCATCCCGCCCGGGGGGACCGGGCGGTGCAGGATGTACACAAACGAGGGCGGGACGATCGTCGAGCGGTTCCCCGACCGCTACATCGCGGCCATGCCGATATCCATCGAGACGATGCCGCTCTGCCATTACCACCCCCGGGAGACGTTCCTGCAGGCGAGCGGCATCGGGTGCACCTTCTCCTGCGGCGGGTGCATATCCGAGACGGTCGCCCACCACGCCGAGGCCGTCTCCGGGGCCCTCAGGCATATCCCGCCCGGCGCCCTGGTCGGGCGCGCCCGGGAGGAGGGGTGCCGGGGGATAGCGTTCTGCCTCAACGACCCGACCGCCATGCACCAGACCTTCCTCGGGGTGGCCAGGGCGGCGCACGATGCGGGCCTCCTCGTCGGGTGCGCAACGAACGGCTACTACACAGAGGAGGCTCTCCGCGACCTTGCGTCCGCCATCGACTTCGCAAACATCGGGCTGAAGGGGGCGTCCGATGCGTGCTACCGCGCGTGCGGGGCGGTCTCGGCGGAACCCGCCTTCCGGACGGTGCGGACGCTTGTTGAAGCAGGCGTCCATGTCGAGGTCTCCTGCATCCATGCCCGGGGCGGTGACGACGAGATCCGCACCGCGGCCGCCCGGGTTGCGGCGGTATCCCCCGATATACCGTTCCTCGTCATGCGGTTCATACCGTTCGGTGACGAGCCGCCGGAGAGGGAACCGACGATCGCGGAGTCGGAGCGGATCTGCGACGACCTGCGGGAGACGCTCTCCTACGTCTACCTCTTCAACTCGCCCGGGACCGGCTACCTCGATACGGCGTGCCCGTCCTGCGGAAAGACCGTCGTCCGGCGGGAGTTCTTCGGGCCGATGGGAGCGCGGACGATCGCGATCCCGGCGGACGCCCGGTGCTCCTGCGGGTTTTCTCTCCCCGTGGCCGGGAGTATCGGGGAGACACCCTACGCCGAGCCCGGTATGATGGGCGGCTACCGGTTCACCCGGGCGCTCGAGATGATCCACGCCGTCCTCGTCTGCCTCGGGGTGGAGTCCGATGCCGACCTTGCCCGGATCTGGGCCGGGGTGATCCGGGACGACTACATCAGAGACCTCCACGGGAAGATCCAGCGGATAGACGGATATATCGCTCTTGTCCGGGAACTCGGGGAGCGGGCGGGCCGCCCCGAAGCGGCGGAGAGGCTTGCTACCTACATAAGCGACCGGGTTGCGGCGGTCTCGTCGGCGGTCGAGGGGTGCCCCCGGCCCCGGGTCTACTACTCGATGGGGACGCCGCTCTTCGCCCTGAACGCCGAGCGGTTCGAGATGGATCTCGTGGAGGCGGCCGGCGGCGACCCCGTCAACCGCGGGATCGCCCGGGCCGGTAAACCGGGGGTCAACATAACGCCGGAGGAGTTCGCCGCATTCAACCCCGAGTACATCTTCGTGTCCGGGTTCCTCTCGGCGCCTGCCTCCGATTACATCGCGGCATGCCGGAGGATGGGGCTCTCTGCCGACGCAGTCGAGAACGGCCGGGTCTACACCATGCCGCCGGGCTGGGACTTCGGCAACCCCCGCTGGGTCCTCGGTCTCTCCGCCATCGCCGGCACCCTCCACCCGGAGCGCGCCGGGTCCGATCTCGCCGCAGAACAGGACCGGTTCTACCGGACGTTCTACGGGACGGATGCGGCCGCGGTATCAGGAAACAGGTCGTTCTACCGCCCGTAGGTGATCTCCCCGCCCACCGCACGGACGCACGAGAGCACCGCTTCCTCGACCTCCCCCGGGGCCGGGCACCCGGCGTTGGGGTGGAGGATGCCTGCCACGGCTGCGATCGATGCCGCCCACCCGAGGCACCCCGTCTTTTTTCCGGCCGGGAGCCGGTATACAGCACCCCGCCTCACCGCCTCTGTAAGCACTCCCGCATCAAGGCAGGCCCGGACAAAGGTCTCCGTATCGACCGGGGCGACCTCCTGGTAGAATACGACCTCCGGCCGGAGCGCCTCGATCTCTTGGGCCGTGACCGGTCGTGCGTCCCGGTCGCCCCGTCCCAGGTTGCGGTTCACCGGGTAGCCGCCGGCAGAACTGATGAGCGATATCTCTGGTTTGTCGGCATAGAGCGGGACCAGGGGATGGCCGAGCGCCACATAGACCCGTGGCCGCCCCATACCGACGGTCTTATCCCTGATCCCTGACACGATTGAAAGGAGATCCGAGGCGAGCCGCTCTCCCTCGTCCCGCCTCCCGCCGGCGGCCGCATACGACCGGAGGGCCGAGCAGAACCCCCGAGGCGTTGCTATCCTCTCGTGGAGCGTCGAGAGCCCCCCGCTTGCGAGTTCAGCGGCAAGAACCCTGCCCTGCGCCGCCCGGTCGGTGACGCCCGCCGCCGCGAGCATACCCCGGATGAGCTCAAGCCCGCGCGTGGACCGGTAGCCGCCGGCGTACCTCGTCTCAGGTCGCCACTCTGCGGTCATCCGGCCTGATACCGGCACCCTCGCGCCGCACGCGCACCGCTCTCCCGGGTGCACCCACTCGTTCCTTGCCCCCATCGGCCCGTTGAAGGCCCGCCTGATGAGGATGCGCCCGCAGGCCGGGCATCTGGTGGAGAGCCGGCTCGTCCCCGGGGTGTTGAAGAGGTAGGCGTTCTCG